>Ga0070741_10005039_pt1 | contig 29999 bp, 24 predicted proteins | sample Coa_R1_4_FD_66440 | JGI IMG/M metagenome (GOLD analysis project Ga0070741, IMG submission 66440) | Surface soil microbial communities from Centralia Pennsylvania, which are recovering from an underground coalmine fire - Coalmine... | ecosystem: Environmental > Terrestrial > Soil > Unclassified ... | reverse complement strand
ACTACGGGTCCGGAAACCTCATTCATCGCTTCGATGGTGGCCTGCCGCGGTTCCATCCCATCATCGATGTGCCGCTGCACGGCCTCCACCACCACAATGGCATCATCCACCACAATACCGATCGCCAGCACCAAGCCGAACATGCTGGTGATGTTGATCGAAAATCCCAGCAATGGAAACAAGGCAAATGTTCCGATAACCGCAACCGGAACGGTCAGCAGCGGGATGAGCGTCGCGCGCCAGTTCTGCAGGAACAAGAACACCACCAGGATCACCAGCAGCACGGCCTCGAACAACGTCTGCACGACGTCTGCGATCGCGGCCTTGACGAACATCGTCGAATCGTACGGGATCTCGTAGTCCATCCCTGCTGGAAAGCTCTTCTTGGCTTGTTCCAGGAATGCCTTGACGCGATCCGCGGTGGCTACGGCATTGGAACCTGGAGAGAGATAAAGAATAATGTTCGCCGACGGCTTGCCGTTCAAGCGGCTGAAACCACTGTACGTCTGCGCGCCAAGCTCGACTCTTCCCACGTCGCGTATGCGCAGCAGAGAGGCATCCGGCTGAGCGCGAAGAATGATGTCGCCGAACTGCTCCGCGTCCACCAGGCGGCCGGGCGCTGTCACGGAATACTGAAAATCGGTTCCCCGCGGCGCCGGCGGCTGGCCTACCGCCCCGGCCGGGTTCTGGCGGTTCTGTCCCTGAATAGCGTCGCTGATATCGGTGGCGGTCAGGCCCAGTTCCGCCATTTTGTCCGGGTTCACCCAGACGCGCATCGAGTAAACCTGCTGGGAGGCCAAGCGCGACTCGCCAATGCCCAGCAGACTCCCGACCTGATCCACCAGATTGATCCGGGCGTAGTTGTTCAGGAACAACGAGTCGTAGCGGTCGTCGCGGCTCACCAGGCTGACAGCCATCAGAAAGGCCGTCGAGACCTTCTTCACCACTACACCCTGCCGCTGCACTTCCGGCGGCAGTCGCGGCATTGCAACATTCACTTTATTCTGCGTTTGCACGGCCGCAATGTCCGGATTCGTGCCAAGCTCAAAGGTTACCGAAATCGTCATCTGGCCGTTATTTGCGCTGGTCGAAAGGAAGTACAGCATGCCATCCAGACCGACAAGCTGCTCCTCGATTGGCTGCGCGACGGTTTTCTCCAGATCGAGCGCATTGCCGCCCAGGTACGTGGCGGTGATTTGCACGACGGGCGGAACTACCTCCGGATACGTTGCGATCGGAAGGCTGGGAATCGCAACTGCGCCCAGGATCACAATCACGATGGCGATCACCATCGCGAACACGGGATGATCGATAAAAAAGCGCGCCATTAGACTAGTTCGATTCCGAGATTACTTCGACCCGGATGCGGCCTCGGGATCGCGATAAGGCATCGGGTTGACCGGCATGCCTGGCCTCACCTTCAATTGACCCTCAACAATCACACGATCTCCCGGCCTCAGACCTTTTTCAATGATCCACAGCGAACCCACCCGCTCTCCGGTTACAACCCCGCGAGCCAGCGCCTTGTTCTCCGGCCCAACGGTTAAAACGGATTGCATGTTCTGCAATTCCTGAACTGCTTTTTGCGGAACCAGGAGTGCGTTCTGCCGCTGCTCCACCTGAATCCGGACGCGGCCGAATTGCCCCGGCAGTACATTGTGCTTTGGATTGGGAAAGCGCGCCTGCAACTCGAGTGTGCCGGTCTTTGGATCCACCTGGTTCAGAGAGTTGCTGATCTGCCCTTTCCATGGGTGGACCGTTCCGTCCGCCAGAATCAGCTCGAGTGGTAGCTCTTCAGCAGGACTATGCTTCTCGCGCGTGTAAGCCAAGTATTGCGCCTCGCTTACTTTAAACCGAACCCAGATCGGGTCTAGCGGCACGATTGTTGTGAGCGGTTGCGAAGAAGTTCGCGTGACCAGGCCCCCGACCGGCACCAGTGAATCGCCGACTCTGCCGCTGATCGGAGCGCGAATCGTGCTGTACTGCAAATTCAGCTCAGCCGTCCGCAATGCCCCTCGCAGCGCTTCGACCTTTCCCTGCATCGCTTCGATCTGCGTGCGGGTCGAGAGCCGCGTCTGCTCTACATTCGCTTCATATGCCTTCACATTGGCCTCGCCGGCGCGCAGCGCGGCGGTCGCCGCGTCAAGGTCCTGTTGAGCGGCGGCGTCTTCTTTCACCAGCGGCTGTAGCCGCTCGTAGTCCTGGCGTGCTTTTACCAGGCTGGCTTGTGCCGCGGTGAGGTTGGCTTCCGCTGTCAGCAGCGCTACCTGGCGCTTTGCAAATTCCAGGTTCGCCTCGCTTTCGGCCAGATCGCCCTTAGCCTGGGCCACACTGGCCTCGTACGGACGCAGATCCAGGATATAAAGCACCTGCCCGGCCTGTACTTCCGATCCGGGTTTGAACAGCCACTTTTCTACGTATCCGTCCACGCGGCCCCGCACCTCGACCATGTCGCGCGCATAGGTCTGCCCCGCAAACTCGGCGTAAATCGGCACGGTCCTCGGTTGCACTTCCATCACGGAGACGGGAGGCGGCGGCAACTGACCCTGTGCCGCAACCCGCGTCTCGGGGCGGCAACCCAACAAGCCGGCCGCAGCCGTAAGCAGCGCCGTAATTGCGCGCAGTCTGGGCCTCATGGCAGCGTTCTGATTCATCATAGCCGGGCTCGGGCAGTCCTCCACTTCCATGCGAGCGATTGCCCTTTTTGTAGTAGATGCAAAGGGATCAGCCAAGGTCACACTTTTTAAAAAAATTGTTGTAAGCTTGTGGGTTAGCCGGCCCGGTGATGCACGGGCTCGACCGATTCCATCCTGTTCGAGGCAATCCGAGCGCATTTCTGCGCAGAGAGCCTTTTCATGTGGAAGATGAATATGAACGACGAACAGCAGATTCGTCAGCTGACTCAGCGGTGGATGGCCGCTACAAAGGAAGGCGACATCGGGACTGTTCTGGACCTCATGACAGAGGACGTCGTTTTTCTCGTGGTTGGACAGGAGCCGTTTGGAAAGGATGCATTTCGAAAAGCGGCTGAGGCTATGAGAAGCAGCAGTGCCAGCGTACGCTATGAGGGTGAAAGCAGCATGGCGGCTGGCGCGTGATGCGAACTTGCTAAAGGTGGTCGACTGACTCAGGAGAGCAGATCATCCATACATGACCCAGCCGCCATCGACATTCAGGACCTGCCCCGTCATGCCATCGCTCAGTTCCGAAGCGAGAAAAGCACACACTCGGGCAATGTCCAGGGGCGCCAGCCGCCGCTTCAGGCTTTGCTGAGCTAGCATTTCCTGAACCTGTTCCGGCGTTACGACGCGCTTCTCGGCTTCCACTTCAATGGCGCCGGGAGTGATGCAGTTGACATAGACATTCTGTTCTCCCACCTCGCGCGCCAGCGAACGCGTCAGGCCGATAACGGCGCCTTTGGACGCGACATAGTGAGTGAGATTCTGCATTCCGAGGTGGAACGTCACGGAGGAAATGTTTACGATTTTGCCGAACCGCTGGGCCACCATATAGGGTAAGGTTGCCTTAATTGTGTGGAACATGGTCTTCAAATTCATGTCCTGCATCTCGTCCCATTCCCCTTCCGTCATTTCAAGAAACCGCCGGCGTGGGTAGATTCCCGCGTTGTTGATCAGAACGTCCACACGGCCGAATTGTTCGACGGCGTCCTTCACAACACCTGCAATGATCTCCGGTTTGCGCAAATCGCCCGCGAACGCACGCGCGAAGCCATGCCGGGCACGAATCCGTTCCGCCACAGCTTCATTCTGTTCGCTGTTTCGATCAACCAGGAAAACCTTCGCTCCTTCATCCGCGAATAACAATGCGATTCCTTCGCCGATTCCCGCCGCAGCGCCGGTTATGATAGCGACCTTGTTGTTCAGCAGCATCAGTGTATTTATAACCGATCGCCCATGCCCACGGCCTCGCATCTCTCATCGCTCGGCGGCTGCTCAGATAGACCGCGGATTTCGCATTTGCTATCGCATGCACGTTTTTATGCAAGCCGGCTCGGATGATGCAGGGGCTCGCGACTCGGCTGCGGCGCGGCTTATTCGTCGCCCGAAAGTCGGAGCGCGGCAGCGGAGCGCTGGACCTGGCGGTGCATGACTCCGATAAGGCTGCCAAACCCGCGCTCCCACTCCGGAAAGAGATCGATGTACTGCAGTTCTCGGCGAATTGATACCGGAATGTGACAGTCATTAAGCCGAATCGGAATTAGGAATATCTCGTCCAGCGGAACCCGCCGCGCGCAGTCGAGCGCGTACCGAATTTCAGCCTGAAAACCGCCCTTTTTCTTCACTGCGTCTTGAGAGAAGCACCCGATGAAAAAGTCCGAAGTGTCGATTGCATCTTCGATCGAACGGGGCCAGTTCTGCCCGGGAAGCAGCTTGCGGCGGTCCATCCACGGGTCAAAACCGGCTTCGGTGAGTTTGTCATAGAGCCGATCCACCACGTTCGCATCCTCTTGCACATAAGCCAGGAATACCTTGGGAAGTGTTTTGGCTACAAAGCGGAACCCGCGCTGCGGATCAGGTACGAACGTTCCCAGCCCGTCAATATCCACGCGCTTGCCGCGATTCAGGCACTGACGCACAATCTGCGCAACCTGCTCGCTCGAGCCCCAATTACCGGCCAGCACGCTCGGTTTTTCCTTTTCGCTTTTCCTGCTCAAACTGGATGTTCCACTTGCCGCCGGGCGTGAACTTGCCCAAACCGGGCAACGGAGCGCTTTGTCCTTTGCGAAGGTTCGATAGAATTTCGTGTACCACACGGTCCAGTTGGTCGGCTGCCTCGGCCTTGGTCAGGCCGGACTGCTTGGCCAGGCGTCGGGCGAGTTCCGCTTTCTTCATGCGCTCTCATCCTAACAGGAGCCCGCTTGCGGCCCCGCGTCCCGACAAGCCGTCTTCACGCCCTAAGTCCATAACGCTCAAAACGGATACCGCTTTCCCGTAGTCGTAAAAACAGCCGTGAACCGCGACATGAAGTGATTTTAATTACGGGTTAAGACTCAATTCATGTGCTGTTGACTATGATAATGGCGAGACGACTTGGTCGTCCTATTTCAAAGGAGAAACGCAATGAAGAAGCTGATGACGCTAATGCTCGGCCTCGCGTTCCTGGCTGGGACCACCGCCGTGACTTTCGCTCAGGGCACCGATACTCCCAAAAAGGAGAGCAAGAAGAAGAGCAAAAAGAAAAAGGGCGAGAAGAAGGAAGGCACGCAGCGCTAAGTTCTTTGCATCTGGCTGGAAAGCCGCGTAGTTGCTCGCCTCCGAACCTGCGCGGCATCCCAGCTTTTCGATGAAGGTTTTCCCCCGCGCAGTTTATCTCCCTCCACCGTACTTCTGGTTGCGTTCCCTCACAGAAAACAGCGTTTCCTGAGTAACCAAGCAATTCCCAGCCAACGCCAAATGAGGTAATCCGTTTCGCTGAAGCGAGGATGGCATGTGGCACTGCGTCTGGCGCTGGTCCGCTATTTTACTCGTTCTAACTGCGGCTTCTGCCTGGGCTCAACAGGCTCAAGAGGCTCAACCCTCTGCGGCGAGTGAACGCGTGATCGGCGCGGTCAATCAAGTCCAAGCCGATGCGCGTCAACTCTCTCTCGCTACCGACCAGGGCCAAAGCATTTCGGTCGTTCTGGATGAACAGGGAACCATTTTACGAGTGCCTCCCGGTGAAAAGGATCTGAAAAATGCAACCCGCATCCAGTTGTCCGAGATCGGGCCCGGCGATCGCGTGCTGGCGCGCGGCCGCTTCGCCGACGATCACCGCACTTTTCATGCGAAGGCTCTGATCATGATGTCCAAGGCGGAACTCACGCGCAAACAGGAGAAGGAACGGGAGGATTGGCAACGCCGGGGTGTTTCCGGCACCATTTCCGCGCTCAATCCGGCCACGCGCGAAATCACGATCACAAGTCATGGCCACGAAGGCGCCAGGACCATAATCGTGGAAGCGTCGGGAGATGTGCAGTTCCGTCGTTATGCGCCCGATTCGGTGCGCTTCAGTGATGCCAAACCCGGTTCTTTCGCTGAGCTGCACGTGGGAGATCAGGTGCGAGTTTTAGGTGAGCGCAACGCAGAGGGGACGCGCATCAAGCCCGAACAGATTGTCTCCGGGTCGTTTCGGAATATCGCGGCTACCGTGACTTCGATCAATGTCGGCGCGGGCGAAATCGTCGTGCGCGACCTGGACAGTCACAAGCCGGTCACGGTGCGCGTGAATGAAAATTCCACGCTGAAACGGCTTCCGCCGATGATCGCGTCAATGCTGGTGCGCCGGGCGGCAGGTACAACTGCCCGTCCGCGCTCGCCTTCGGGGCGACCTGTTTCTCCCGGATCCGCAGACCACCCTGCACGACCGCGTGGTGATTTTCAGGACATGCTCGAACGAATGCCGTCACTGACCCTGGCGGAGGTTAAGCCCGGTGACGCGCTGATCATTTCCAGTACCGCGGGTTCGGACCCGTCACGCGTCACTGCCATTACCATCGTCGCCGGTGTCGAGCCGTTGTTCGCCTCCGCTCCACAGGGACAAGGCGTCAACATGGGTGGAATGTGGAGCTTTGGTGATATTGGCTTACCGGAATAGCCGCTCCGCCGATGGGCCAGTTGATGAGTGAAGGTTCTTAAGGTTCTTTATGTCTATGCAGAGATTGCACTGGTTTTGGCTTGTCGGAGTGAGCATACTGCTGGGATCGTCCGCGGCGGCCCAAACCGGAGCCGGAACTTTGCGCGGTCAGGTCACCGATGATTCCGGAGCCGTCATTCCTGCGGCCCAGGTCACGATTACCAATTCGACCGGAGTTGTTCGTTCCGTAGCCACCGGGGCCGATGGCACGTTTGTCGCTGCGGGTCTCAAACCCGGACAATACACAGTGCGAGTTACCTTCCAGGGTTTTGCTCCTTACGAGAACAAAGCCGTGGACGTCAGCGGCGGCCGCACCCGCCCGCTTACGATCAAGCTGAAGCTTGCTGCCGGAAAGCAGGAAGTTACTGTCACCGGAGAACCCGGGGCCACCGTCAGCACCGAACCTGATAACAATGCCGGCGCGCTCGTGCTCCGCGGGACCGAGCTGGAAGCCTTGCCAGACGATCCCGATGATCTTTCCGCCGACCTTCAGGCGCTCGCCGGGCCAGCGGCCGGACCCAGCGGTGGTCAGATTTTCATTGACGGCTTCAGCGGCACCACACGGCTGCCTCCCAAAGAATCGATCCGCGAGGTTCGCATCAATCAGAATCCCTTTTCGGCCGAGTATGACCGCTTGGGTTATGGCAGGATCGAAATCCTCACCAAGCCGGGAACTGATAAGCTGCGAGGTCTCGCCTTTCTGAATTTCAGTGACGCTGCCTTCAATTCGCGGAATCCTTTCGCCGACAACAAACCTTCGTTTCGGTCCAAAATGTTCGGAGGAAATCTCAGCGGGCCAATCAGTAAGAAATCGTCGTTTTTTCTGGATCTCGAGCGGCGCGACATCGACGACAATGCCGTGGTTCACGCGACCGTGCTCGATCCGTCTTTGAATCCCGTGCCGTTCAGCCAGGCGATCGTAACGCCCAATTGGCGGACCACCGTCAGCCCGCGCATTGACTACCAGTTGAACTCCAAGAACACACTGGTGGGCCGTTACAGTTACTCCCGTATCGGACGGGACAACTTCGGAATCGGTCAGTTCTCGCTTCCGAGCCAGGGCTATGGCATGACCGATATTGAGCAGAGACTTCAGCTCACGGAAACGGCCGTAATCAGCGCGCACGTGGTTAACGAGACGCGATTCCAGTTCCTGCGCTCATCCGTCGACGAACGAGGCGACAATACCATCCCTACGCTCAACGTGCTCCAGTCGTTCACCGGCGGGGGAGCGCAGATCGGCCATTCGTACACGCACGAAAATCGTTGGGAGTTGCAGAACAACACGTCTTTATCTTTAGGTAAGCACACGGTCCGCTTCGGCGCGCGCCTCCGGGTATACAGTCTGGCCGACGCCTCCCCTCAAAATTTCGGCGGCACTTTCACATTCTCCGGAGGAACTGCGCCGGTGCTCAATGGCGACCAGGTGGTGATTGACCCATCGACAGGGATGCCTGAAACGGAGCAGATCAGCTCGCTCGAGCGCTACCGGCGCACGCTCTTATTTCAGAGCCAGGGTCTTTCTCCCCAACAGATCCGGGCCTTGGGCGGCGGCGCTACCCAATTCTCGATTGCAGGCGGCAATCCTCTCGCCAAGATTAACCAAATCGATGTCGGGCCGTTCGTGCAGGATGATTGGCGCCTGCGCCCGAATCTCACCATCAGTCTGGGGCTTCGCTACGAAACGCAAACCAACATTCACGACTGGCGCGATTTCGCGCCTCGCCTTGGATTCGCTTGGGCGCCAGGCGGCGGCCGGCAGAGCAAAACTGTAATCCGCGGCGGATTCGGTATATTTTATGACCGCTTTGATAACGACCTGGTGTTACAGGCAATCCGGTTCAACGGTATCAACCAGCGCCAGTACATTATCCCGAATCCCGACTTTTACCCTAACGTGCCGCCGATCGCTTCGCTTGCCTCCAGCCAGTTGCCGCAGACGATTCGCGAGATAGACAGAAATCTGCGGGCTCCCTATATTCTGCAAAGCGCGATCTCCGTCGAGCGCCAGCTTCCATTCAACACGACGATCGCGACCACTTATACCAATTCCCACGGCCTGCATCTGCTCCGGTCTCGCAACATCAATGCTCCTCTACCAAGTACCAACGGCCAAAGACCTTATGGCGACATTGGTGACATCTATTTGTACGAGTCGAGTGGCTTGTTCAACCAGAACCAGTGGATGACCAATATCAACAGCCGGCTTAATCGTAATGTGACGCTGTTTGCGTTCTACGTGCTGAGCTATTCGAACAGCAACACCGATGGCGCGACTAGCTTCCCGGCCAACCCCTACAACGAGAGCGGCGAATATGGACGGTCTGCGCTGGACACGCGGCATCGCTTCGTATTGGGTGGCTCCATTGGCGGTCCGCATGGCATCCGCCTGAGCCCTTTCTTGATCGCTCGCTCGGGGACCCCGTTCAACATAACGACGGGACGCGACTTGAACGGAGATACACAATTTCTGGACCGGCCGGCCTTTGCCACGGACCTTAGCCGGCCGAGCGTTGTCATGACCCATTTCGGTGCATTCGATACGATTCCTTTGCCCGGCGCGGCTATCATTCCTCGCAACTATGGACCGGGGCCTGCATACTTTTCGCTGAACCTGCGATTGAGCAAGACGTTCGGCTTCGGGGCCCGAAGCGAGTCGAACTATTCCCGAAGCGGCGGAGATAGCGGTGGCGGCCGCGGCCCGCGCGGCGGCGGGATGGGTATGGGCATGGGCCGCGGCCGGGGCGGAATGGGTGGAGGTATGCGTGGGATCTTCGGCGACTCCACCACCGACCGGCGCTACAATCTCTCGCTCGGCATCACCGCCCGCAATGTTCTGAATAATGTCAACGACGGGCTCCCAATCGGCAATTTGAGCAGCCCGTATTTCGGCCGCTCCACGTCTTTGGCCTCGGGTTTCGGGGGCGGAGGAGGCGGGGGCGGCCCAATGGCTGCCGCCAACAATCGCCGGCTGGAACTCTCGTTACGCTTTACCTTTTGAGCCCAGGGCCTCAGTCAAAAATTACAGTTTTGTTGTCGTAAGTAAGAATGCGGTGCGTGAGATGCAGGCGCACTGCCCGGCCTAGTACGACTTTTTCCAGATCACGGCCCTTCCGGATGAGATCCTCCACCGAATCCCGATGACTGATTCGCGCAACTTCCTGCTCAATAATCGGTCCGTTGTCAAGCTCGGAGGTGACATAGTGGCTCGTAGCGCCGATCAGCTTTACCCCGCGCCGGTAGGCTTGATGATACGGCTGCGCGCCTACGAACGCCGGTAGAAAAGAGTGGTGGATATTGATCATCCTGTGCGGAAAGCATGCGACGAAGCTGTCACTCAATACCTGCATATACCGGGCGAGCACGATCAGGTCGATCTCTCGCGACTTGAGCTCCGCGATTTCGGCTTTCTCCTGTTGCAGCTTGTTCTCGGACGTGATCGGAAAGCAGCGAAACGGGATGCCATATGCCTTGGCGATCTCGCCGGTCTCATCATGGTTACTGATGATCAGCCGAATATCCGCGTGAAACTCGCCGGCCCGGTGCCGCAACAGCAGATCCTCCAGGCAGTGAGGCAGCCGGGATGCAAAGATGGCCATCCTGGAGATTTCTTTGCTGAGGAACACCTCGAATTCCATACCAAACTCTAGAGCCAAAGGCCGAAACCTCTCCTCGATATTCGTTGGCGCGATCTCAAATTCGGAAAGGTCCCATTCCATCCTCGCCAGAAACACCCCGGCATCCACATCAGTATGCTGATCGAAGTGCAGAATGTTGCCGCCATGGCGATAGATAAAGTCGGAGATTGCGGCTACGAGCCCTCGGCGGTCAGCACAGGAAATCAACAGCGTGGCGGTGTTCCTCATGCCAAAACGGAATCGTATGCACTGGGATGCGTGCTGTCAAGATATACGGGCCTGGCCGTGATCGCTTGCGTTACAATCTCTATCTGGCAAGCGTAGATTCGTGGCATCCACCTCGATGAATATCTCGGTAAAGGGGCAGTATGCTCTGCAGGCGCTGTTCGATCTTGCCGAGCAAAATCCGGGTGAGCCGGTCAAGATCGCCGATATTGCACGGCGCCAGAAGATTCCCCAGAAATTTCTGGAGCTCATTCTCGCCAGTCTTAAACAGGGCGGGTTTGTGGAATCTCGCCGGGGCGCGGAAGGCGGATACTTGCTGGCGCGCTCTCCGGAAACCTTGACAGTCGGAGAGGTATTGCGTTTTGTGGAGGGCGCCCAACAGGCGCGTTCCCGCTCGCACCGCCGCGCCGATTCTCCCTTCGCCGAGATGTGGCAGCGTGTGGACCAGGCGATCTCCGACGTACTCGATCATGCGACGTTTGCTGACCTGCGTCGCGCCTGGACCGAAAAGCACAGCAAGTTCATTCCGAACTGGGAGATTTGAAGAGCTTGTATTACGCGGACAACTCATACAGCATCGGACGCACTCCGCTGGTGCGGCTCAACCGCATTACGGGAGGCGCGCCGGTAACCCTGCTGGCTAAGATTGAAGGGCGCAATCCGGCCTATTCTGTTAAGGATCGTATTGGCGCCGCCATGGTCTGGGATGCCGAAGAACGCGGCATACTGGTCCCAGGCAAAGAACTCGTCGAACCTACAAGCGGCAATACCGGTATCGCTCTGGCGTTCGTCGCCGCCGCTCGCGGTTACGAGATCACCCTCACTATGCCTGAGACCATGTCGCTTGAGAGGCGCAAGGTGCTCCAGGTTCTGGGAGCCAAACTGTTGCTCACCGATGATTCGCAGGGCATGGTCGGCTCCATCACCAAAGCTCTCGAACTGGTTCATTCCGATCCCAACCACTACGTGATGCTCCAGCAGTTCGAGAATCCTGCGAATCCCGCAATCCACTTCCGCACTACCGGGCCGGAGATCTGGGACGATACCGACGGCGCGATCGATGTCCTCGTGTGTGGGGTCGGCACAGGCGGCACGATTTCCGGCGTGTCTCGCTACATCAAGCAGGTGAAAGGCAAACAGATACTCACGGTGGGCGTGGAGCCCGCCAGCAGCCCTGTAATTACGCAAACGTTGAACAAGCAGGCTATTCGACCCGGACCGCACAAGATTCAGGGACTTGGCGCTGGTTTCATCCCGGATACTCTCGACCTGTCTCTCCTTGACCGCGTAGAAACGGTCACGTATGAAGAATCGATCGAAGCTGCGCGTCGCCTCGCACGCGAAGAAGGGATCCTGTCCGGCATCTCTTGCGGAGCGGCAACTTCCGTCGCGCTTCGCCTGGCCCGTGACAAAGAGTTTCAGGGAAAAACGATCGTGGTGGTGTTACCCGACGGAGCAGAGCGCTACGGAAGTACGAGCCTCTTCGAGACGTCCCAAAGCTGAGGCAGACAAACAGCGGCAGAAACAATTAAAGCGGGCGCTCTTGGGTGATAGGGGTGAGTGCGCCCGCTGTCGTAACGGGGATTTATGTCTGGAAGACGGGTCTGGCATCGTGGATGTTACGCCGCTCAGGAATTTTTCGCGGTCCTTGGGCTACTTTTTTGTAAAGTCATGTAAATTGACCATGGCCGGCGGCCGCGGTATCCTGGAAGATCAATGGCAAATCATTTTTCCGCGTTGAAGCGCGTGCGGCAGGATGCCAGACGGACGGAGTTTAACCGTCGAAATAAGACCCAGTTGCGTCACCAGATCCGCGCCTTGCGGCGCCTCCTAGGCTCTAAGGACGCGGCGGGCGCTGAAGCGCTGCTTCCAAGGACGTTTTCCATTATCGACCGTTCCGCGAAGCTCGGAATCATCAAAAAGAACACGGCAGCGCGATATAAATCCAAGCTGCACATCCGCATTAAAGCGCTCACGACGTCGCAAGCCTAGCTTGCTCTAGGCAGTCACTGCCAGCACGAACCGTTCCATCACGATCCGGTCATCGGGCCGCGGACTCCGCAGCCCTACGTCCGCGTCGAACGTCAGCCGGACGGCGCGCTCTAATTGTTCCTGCGAAAATCGGGAGACCGTCTGCTGGATCTGCTCAGCACGCGGACCCCACATCCGAACCCCTAACCGCGAGAAATGGGATTGTATCTGCTGGGCGCTGCGCAAGCCGGCTTCCTTGGCGGCCAACGCGAGGCGGAACTGGGTGGAGAGAAATGCCAGAGCCAGGGGCAGGTACTCGCCCTCGCGAAAAAGCGTATCAAGCAGGGCAAGTGAGCGTAAGCGATCTCGCCGCCCCAGGGCTGAGACCAGGGCAAAGATCGTGGTGGCGCGCGCGTCCGGCACCAGCAACGCTATGTCTTCGGAGGTCACCGCGTTGCCTGTAGCACGGTAGAGACTCAGCTTTTCGATTTCCACCGAAATGCGCGCCAGATCCGCACCCAGAGCTTCAACGAGCAGTTCAAGCGCGCCGGGTTCCATACCCAGTCCGTGCCGGTGAACCAGCGCCTCCGCTTCCAGGCGAGCGTCTTCCGTGGACGGCCGGCGCAATTCGATCACCTCCGGAATACAGGAGTAAAACCGCCGCACACGGTCCTGCTTTGCTTTGTCTTCTCCCTCGAAGGCGAACCGAACCGCCTCGAAAATCAGAAGAACGCCTGGAGAAGGATCTCTCATGTACGTCGCGAGGATCTCTGCGCTGCCGCCGCCTTCTTCCGAGCCGGTCTCTTCTTCAGACCGTCCGCGGGGCAGCACCGCCTCAGCGTTTGTGATCACGATTACACGTCGGGACGCAAATAACGAAAGCGACCGCGCATCATCGATCACCTGGGCGAGCGTGTGCTCGCTCAAGTCGTATTGGGTTGCTCCGGTTTCCCGGTCAACATCGCGCAGGCCCGCATCGAGCAGCGCCTGCTTCACACGGCCGCGCTGGTAGACCTCAGGTCCCAGGAGGAGGTATGCGGGCGCCACTTCTTGCCGTTTCAGCCGGGAAAACAATTGCGCGGGTGCCATGGCATCAGAAGTTTTCCACAACCGCGCTCACTACGCTGCGGGCCACGTCGCGGCTGAGGCGCGCAAGTGCTGCATCACTTTCATCAAAGTAAACTTTGGGATCCACGCTGATCTCGTATCGCTCCCGAAAGTCCATGTTTGGCCGGGAGAACAGCACCTTGCCGGTGTGCCGGTCCTGCAAAGTAAGCTGCAGTACCACGATGATCTGCGCTCCGGAGGCACGATTCGTTTGAGGATCATAGACGGTTGCGCCGGAAAACAGATTGATCACCGAGCCATACAGCACGGCATCGGCTTGATTGGGATCGGCCACAACCTGATAACGCGTACGGGCGATAAACTCGCGCGTGAGATCCCCGGGCAGCCGTTCAGCGAGCTTATACCTGGTCGAAACGTTTCCGAACGCCGGGATTGCGATGACCTTGATGTCCTTCGGGAGCAGGTCCGCTTTGCCCGCCACGTGATATCCGCAGCCGGAAAGAATTGCCGCCAGCGCGAATATTAACCCGCACGCAATGCTCCTCATACGAGTTGCCGCGCCACCTGTAGAGCGTTTTCCGCAGCCATACGAATGTTGTCCACCGCCATCCATAACCAGAAAGCCTGTGCCACGTTTCGATCCGGAGCGACCGCTCCCACGCTGATGCCGCTCTCTCCGGCGACGCCCACCGGGTTGGGTGGATCAAACTCAGCCTGGTGAACCGAGATGCCATCGCCTTCGATCGCTTCTTCCAGGTCTACCGATGTCGCCGAACCGTCCACTTCGACCCAAATCGAGAAGCTATAGCCGTGAAATACGGGAGCTTGGAGCAGCTTCAGCGAAGGCATGGGCGGCGCGGCGCTCTGCAACGCGAGCAGCGTGGCGGCGTGGCGCTCGATCCGCTGCTCGATCTGCTCGAGCGTGAACGGTGCGTCCTCGCCATAACGTGCCAGAAGGTTGAAGCTGAGTTGAGCATCGAAAATCCGCTTGGGGACGCTCTTAAAAGAAAGCAGATTAACGGTTTGCTGCTGCAGCTCTTCCAGGCCCCCCGCACCGCGCTCGCTGGCGGGCTCGAAGATGTGGACCACAGACCGGCGTATGGCAAAGGCGGTATGCACGCGTTCGAGCAGCATGGAAATGGCCACCGCAGCGGGATGTGCGATCACATGCAGCGCATCCGCCGGAACACGGAAATCGTCCGGCTCAACAATCGGAGCGCGAAGGCGGGCACGGGGATTCTCCTCGGCTGCGTACGTCAGATCGATAATGCGGAAATCGGCGGAGGGCAGATGCGAGCTAAGTTCGAGCGCTTTGCGCGACGATTCCGGCGAGCCGGTTAGAAATACGATACGGGCATTCTCAAGCGCGTCTTCGTCCAGGCCGGAAAGCACCACTGGCTCGCCCGACTGCTCGGTTAATCGGCCCGGCTCCTCATCATCAGCGGCAATCAGTTTGAGTTCGAGACTCGGCTCAGTCGTGCTCACCAGGTCGCGAATTTCGCGCCCCAGCAGCGTCTCGCTGCCCACTACGGCCAGGGTGCCGGTTTTAGCCAACTTGCCGCTCCGGGTGCTGCGGCGCCGGGGCCGGACGCAGATGCCGGCGAATAATGCCGCCCACGCGCGTCACGATACCGCTGCCTACGTACGTGATCGCCATGATCAGCAGCACTGGCTGCGAGTAGTTCCATACCAGATAGATCAGGCCGCCCAGTACGATGATGATCAGTGGACTTCGAGGCCGCAGCAGACTCAGACCTTTGAAGCTGTAATAACGCCACGTGCTCACCATCAGAAAGCTGAGAAGAGCCAGCAGTCCAAGCCATGCGACCGAAAAAGGCCAATACTGAATAGGCTGACACTCGGCGGCATAAATCACGGCGGCAACCATTCCCGCGGCAGCGGGAATCGGCAGGCCTACGAAATATTTGCGGTCGGGTCTGCCAGGATTCTTAGGCACCGGATTCTTTTGGACGTTGAACCGCGCCAGCCGGGCGGCGCCGCATAGCAGAAACAGAAAGGCGATGAAGTATCCCGCTCGAAACAAATGATCGCGGAAATTCACGCTCAGCGCTGGATCGATAAACTGAACTCCCCAGGCGAATGCCAGAACCGCCGGCGCCATTCCAAAACTGATGACGTCGGCCAAGGAATCCATCTCCCGTCCGAAATCGCTAACCGTGTTGGTGAGGCGCGCGATACCGCCATCCAGCCCATCCAGAAACACCGCGGCGCCGATGGCTTTGGCAGCGATTTCGAAATGCGCGTCCGCTCCGGCTTGCCCGGCTGAGGCGAGCATTGCGCCGTGAAACGAGCGCAGAATGGAGATATAGCCCAGAAAAATATTTCCCGCCGTGAATAAGGTTGGCAGCGCGTAGGCTACGCGCCTGGGGCGCTGGCCGTCGGCCGGCGAGCCCATCAGCCGGTGTCGAAGACCGAGCCGGCTCATGAACCAGTCCCTCCGGCAACACCGCGCCGCCGCGCCAGCACGCTCGAACCGGCGGAGACGCGCATTCCAGGCCGCACCAGAATCTCCCACTCAGGCCCGAACAGCACGTCCACGCGGGAACCGAACTTGATCAGTCCCACCCGCTCTCCAATCGCCACCTTGTCGCCGGGCTGTTTCCGGAATACAATCCGGCGCGCAATCAGTCCGGCAATCTGTTTGAAAACCACACGCGTCCCGTCGCCTTCCACAGTTACGACGTTCTGTTCATTCCGGACCGAACATTCTTCCCTGCTGGCTACGAGGAACTGTCCCTTCCGGTAGGAAACGGCGCGAACCATTCCAGAAATCGGGGCGCGATTTACGTGTACATCGAAAATATTGAGGAAAACGCTGACACGAGTTTCGCCAGGCGCCTCCTGCTTCACCGCCACCACTTTGCCATCGGCCGGAGAGACCGCGACCGGACCTTCGGGAATGGATCGCTCCGGATCGCGGAAGAAATACAGGCAGAATCCCGCCAGAAGGAACAGCGGCATCGCGAACGCAGGCCCGGCCAGGTACGCGACCACTCCGCCCGCTCCGGCTAGAGCCAAAGCGTAATAGATCCCGTCAACAACTATCAATTGGAAGCCTTCTCACAAATATTTTCCCATAGACCACTGCATCAGCACGCGTGACTGCCGCAATTAGCCGCCGTGCACGCCCGCCCACGCGCCATCCAGATACGTTCATTCTATTTGACTGGCAATGTCGACCGAAATAAAATAGCTCCACCAAAAGGGGCTGTCATGAACCATCGACTTGCATTGTTTGTATTTGCCTTGTCCGTTCTGTGGGCGCAGACGGAACGAGGAAACATTACCGGCAACGTAAATGATTCCAGCGGCGGCGCCATTCCCGGGGCCACCGTCGCGATCACCAATATCGCAACGAATCAGAGCACCACCGTGCTTACAACGGATGCGGGAGACTACAACGTTCCCAACCTGGTACCGGGCAGTTACAGGATCGAATTTTCGGCAAACGGATTCAAGAAAACCATTCGCGAAGGAATTGTTGTTACAGCCGCAGCTACCATCCGCGCCGATGCGCGCCTCGAGGTCGGCCAGGTCAGCGAGACCGTGGAGGTACGGGCCGATGTGGCCCAGGTGCAGACGGAGAACGCGAAGATTACGACCGCCGTGCAAAACAAGATGGTGGACGAGCTTCCGCTAGTAGTTGGCGGCGCTCTGCGCAGCCCGTTTGACCTCGTGCGAATTACGGCCGAAACCCGCGGCAGCGGCAGCCAGATGGCTCTCGGAGGCGGGCAGACTCGTGCGTGGGAGGCCACACTCGATGGTGTTTCGGTGGCCACCAACCGCTCGGCGGATGCAGTCGAGATCGCTTACAATGCTCCTTCGCTCGAAGCGATTACCGAGTTCGCCGTCGACACGAATGGCTTTAAAGCCGAGTACGGTCAGGCCGGCGGCGGCATCATGACCTTCTCTTCCAAGTCGGGCACCAATGAATTTCACGGAGTGGCGTATGACTTCCTGCGAAATGAGAAGCTCGATGCGCGAACCTTCTTCGCGCCAACTCGCGCCGTGTATCGGCAGAATGATTTCGGAGCAACTGCCGGCGGTCCCATATGGATCCCCAAACTCTACAACGGGCGCAACAAAACGTTCTTCTTTTTCTCCTATGAAGGCTTCCGCAATCGCGTGGGGAGCAACGACGTCATCCGCACGGTTCCTACACCCGAGATGTACGAAGGGGACTTTTCCAAATGGGTGAACCAGAACAATCAACTTCTGGTAATTTACGATCCTGCCACCACGCGAGCCAATCCTTCGGGTGCCGGATTCATCCGCGATCCCTTTCCCAACAACCAGATTCCAGCCGGCCGAATCAGCTCGTTCGCCAAACAGTGGGCGAGTTTCGCACAGCCTGTGAAGCCCAACCGCGGCGGGATTCCCGGAACGATCGACTATGTCCGCAACAACTACATCGCGACGGGCGGCTCTGTGCTCTCGCCGCAGAATAAATATAGCCTGAAGGTAGATCATGCGTTGAATGCAAGCCATCGCCTCGGATTTTTTTACAACAACAGCAACTTCAATCAGTCGGTCGGGAGCGGCGGACCTCCCGGCCTGCCGCTTCCTTTATGGGACGGCCAGGTCCAGACATTTGAAACCGAGGCCTTCCGCATGACATACGATTGGACCCTGACACCGCGCCTGCTGAACCACTTTGCTATTGGCGGCAACATGTTTTACAAGGTCAGCTCGTCAGCTAATGTCAATCAGCATTGGAAAGACAAGCTGTGTATGAAGAATGTGCCTGACTGCGACGTGAATTTTCCGGTAGCGACCTTTACCGAATTCAGCACTTGGGGTTCCACCTCCTATAACGGAACCGAGCAGCCTCTTTGGTCCATCAAAGAGGATTTGAGCTACATTCACGGGGCTCATACGTTCAAATTCGGAGGAGCCTTCCAGAGCCAACGGGCCAATGGATACGGACAACAGAATATTATGGGCTCCGCCGGTTTCAGCTTTCTCGGCACCTCCATCCCCGGAGCAACGAGTTTCAACAGCGGCAGCTCCTTTGCCAGCTTTCTGCTCGGAGATGCCAACTCAGGCGCCACCGAGACCAACCGTTTGGTTGCGCAGCTCTATCGGTATTACGGCTTTTACGCGCAAGACGACTGGCGCCTCTCGAAGCGGCTTACGCTCAACCTCGGTTTGCGTTACGAGTTCACCCGGCCTCCGGTAGAAAACGAAGGAGACAAGTACTCCGACTTTACTCCGGACCGCCCGAATCCGGCAGTCAACAACTATCCCGGCGCTCTGCGATTCGCCGGTTTTGGACCCGGACGAGAGAACCGGCGCAGCCTGGTGCCGGGCTGGTACGGAGGCTGGGGGCCGCGGATCGGTCTCGCCTACAGTTTGAACGACAAGACTGTGCTGCGCAGCGCATTCGGGCGCTCGTTCAGCAAGGTCACGGTAGTCAGCGGCTCGGGACACTACTACGGCTTCATCGGTCAGTACTCATTCTCCTCGGGCGACCAGGGCATCACGCCCGCATTCCGGCTCGACCAGGGTCTTCCGCCATATCCGCTTCCTCCGCAACTCGACCCGTCGTTTCAGAACAATTTGAATGTGGATTATTGGCAGTTGAGCGATGCCGTCCGCGCACCGGAAAATCTTTACTGGACCTTCTCGATCCAGCGGCAACTATCCTCAAACACGGTATTGGAGGCAGCCTACAGCGCGACGGTCGGTTCGCACCTGCAAGCCGGGCTGGTCAATATCAACCAGGTGCCGACACCGATCCTCGACCGCCTCATCGCGCAGTTCGGAACGACCCAGGCGCTGAATATTCTGCGCGCCGATATTTCCTCCGCTTTGGCCCAACAGGCCGGGATCCAGCCGCCATATCCGAATTTCACGAATCCCAGCATTCAACGCACAACCCGCAATGTCGCTCAGGCGCTTCGCCCCTATCCGCAGTATCTGAACGTGGTCACCGGAACGCAAGGCGGCGATAAGAGCGGCCACTCGACTTACCACGCGCTCGTGATCAAGGCCGACCGGAGATTTTCCAACGGGCTGACCTTTCAATGGAACTACACGTTCTCGAAACTCCTGACGGATGCCGACAGTTACGATGCCGGCGGCACCTCGCAGGATCAGTACAACCGTCGCCTGGAGAAATCCATCGGGCAATACGACCAGACCCACACGTTGAAGATGAATACGATTTTCGAGCTACCGTTCGGCAAGGGCCGAAAATGGCTGAACACCGGCGGCATTGTGAATGCTGTCCTTGGCGGCTGGCGAATTGGGGCAATCCAATCATATTTCAGCGGCACTCCAATGGCGGTGACCCGCAATAATCCGCTGCCGATTTTCAACGGCACGACGCGGCCAACCATCACCAGTTACGACAATTGGCGCGCGCCGCTAAAAGGTGGAGACTTTGACCCCGCGGTGGATCGCTTTTTGGATCGAAGCGCTTTCCCCGTTCAGCCCAGCGCCTTTGGCAACGCCACGCGTTTCAATCCCGTAATACGCGCCTTCCCTGCATTTAATGAGAACATCAGCGTGGGTAAATCGTTTCCGCTCGGTGAAACGCGCCGCATCGATTTCCGCTGGGAAGCCTTCAATCTCTTCAACCGCGTACGCTTTGACACCACATCCACTAACTTCATCAACAACCTCGACTCGACGTCGTTTGGCGTCGTGAGCGCGCAGGCGAATGATCAGCGCCAGATGCAACTGGCGTTGAAGCTATATTGGTAAACCGAATAGGAAGGGGCGACTTAATCCGTCAACTGCGCAGCAGCGGCTGCACATACTCGAATGTCTCGCGTATGGAGCGCCGCGCCTCGGTATCGAGAAAATCCTGTTTTTCGGAGCGGCACAGGCTGTTGCGGAACACGCCGCGAAGCTCCAGCACATACTTCAAGGACGAAATCCCATATGCCGAGACCTGCTCAACCAGAAGCAGCGTTTTGCTGAACAGGTCCGTCGCCTCTTTCCGCTTGCCGGTGTGCCACAAGTCCCAAACATTCTGATAGAGATCCGCGAAGCCCGCAGCGGGCATCGTTCCGGCTGAGCCCCGCGCCATCTCGTCCAACATCGTCCGGCCATGCGCTCCGCTGAACACGCCCTGAATGGGCGCGCCCCTGCGCTTGTACTCCGTCAGGCGCGATAGCGTGTGTCCGGCCTCATCCTTCACGTACCGCAATGTCGGAATCGCGTTGGCCATCTCGTAGATCAACTCGACGCTCATGTCGCCGATGGATTGCACAAATAGGGGCCGGCTGCAATTCTCAGCGATCGACCTGTAGTAGGCAACCTGCTCTCTCTTGTCGCTGGTGTTCAGTGGAATCGCGATAATCGCGTCGGGCCGGAGTTTCTCGGCGTGCTTTGCATATTTCACGGCGCTCTGTACATCGGGACCCTGAACACCCAGCACAATAGCAGCACTCTTGCTCTTTCCGGCCGCCACGATAGCCTCGGCTCCTGCGAAGCGCTCCTCCGGCTTCAGCGTTGCGTACTCGCTTGCAAGCTGCGGCCATACCATGCCTGGAATTCGAATGCGGTTCAGAAATTCCACTTCCCGCGCCAGCGCCTCGACATCAAGCTTGCCGCCGTCGGTGAACGGCGTTTGCATGATCGGAAAAACGCCTTGCAATCGTGGATGCGCAGTATCGAACCCTGCGCATGCCCGGGAAAGAAGAGCTGCAAGGAATTCACGTCTCCTCAGCGCCATGGCCGTGCCTCCCTCCGCATCAGTGTATCCCGGAACGAGTTGTGTAATTTGTATTGGCCGTGGCGACCGCACGTCAGACCGGCTCCGCAACAACATTGCAACCGAATCCGGAGCCGTCCAGCAGGCGCGTGTAAGGCTGGGATTCCGGGCCTTTACGCCTGCAATGCACTGGCGGCACTGGCCGTGCGAGCTACGGCGGGGTTACGGCAGCGGAGCGCCCACCCAACGCTCCCGACGGCCAGTGAGCGCCAGTACCGTTTCGTCTTACGTCGCTTTTGCTGTCTGCGGCCGCATCTGTTTCATCATTTCGCGCATTGCAGCGAGATGCCCCGGCGAACGGGATTCAATCCAAGTCTCGTAGCGGTTCGCAGCCTTCTCCAGATTCCCAAGAAAATGCTTGTTCGCAAACCGTTCCCGCGCCTCCTTGATGATGGGCTTGACTCTTTCCCATACGGCGAAAAACTCGCCGCTGGTCTCAAAGAACAGCTCGTCGTGGAGCAAGCCATAGTTGAGCAATGCACAGGCCTGTTCCCAGTAGCTGAACACCATCATCGCGAACGCGCCGGTTTCCGTTCCCGGGGCCGCGATGCGCTGAACGTCCTCGAGACTATTAACAAAGTAGTTCTGAAAAAACCAATCCCGCGCCTGTCGTAATCGAGCCTCCCGGCGCATGTCATACACCTGCAGGTGGAGTTGTGCTTGTTCGTACGTCGGCTTTGATTCCATAATTGTTGTTCTCCTTCCGCTACCTGATGCTCGCACGGCCTACACGGATTCACCGTGCTCATCAATAGGTCGAACGAGCCGGGCCGCAATCGACAGACGCCGGTAAATTTTTAGAGCTGGCTGAAATCAGGCTCGAGTGCGAACCTCAGCATCAGGATGCGGTGGACATTTGTCTTGACGCTGAATTGGCCGAACAGATAAATCCACTCGCGCGGTCCGGTCTGGAGAAACTGGCCGTTCATCGCATTGTAATAGTTATCGAAAGGCTTGCCATCCGGATCGCGTTGTTTGATCCACTCGGTCTGCCATGTTCGTCCGCTATCGAAACTGCGCACCACATGTAAACCGAAGAGATCCTTTTCGGGAAGCGGATAGAGCGTGCGGGAATACGGCAGCCGGGAAACATTGAGGAAGGAGCCGTCTGGGAGCGTGAGGCCCGTAGCGGGCGCGCCGGTGCCCGCCAGATTCGTTCGCTCCGGATGCGACCAGGTCTCACCGCGATCGTCAGACACCACGCGAAAGTACCAGGTGTCCTTCGGGCTCTCGCGAAGTCTGCCGAGCTTTTCCCGCCCGCGAATGATCGACACGATCCGGCCCTCTTTCGTTTCGAAGAGTGTTTGTTCATTGAAGCCTGCAGGCATCTTAGGATCATCACGGATCGCCGGGTCCGGCTCATACGCAGTCTGGCGATACCGCCACGTCCTCGCGTCGTCATCGCTGATCAATACTCCAGCCTGCCAGTTCTCTTCGCGGCGCCGCGCGCCCCAAATCTGCAGCATCACGCGGCCGCTGCGGCAAATGATACCTCCGGCAGCGAACTGCTCACCAAGAAACGTTCCGCTTGGGTATTCCCGATATGCGTAGGTCGCGCCGCCTTTCGGCCGCCGGCCTATCAAGGCCGCGCTGGGCCGCCAGCGCACGTCTTTGCGATATGTTTCCTTCCGGACCCCGCGTGCTACGTGATAGCCCACCGAGATGAGCGTTTGCTCTTTCGTCGGCCCGAACAGCGCGAGAGAGACAAACTCGTCCGCCGGCGATTTGACTAAGCCATTGAGGATCTCGGCCCCGAAGCGTTCGGGTTTGGTCCAAGACTTACCGACATCCATTGAACGGACCAGGAACGGCAGCGTGCCGGCTTCATCATCCTCGATAGCACCGGTAAACACGAGATAAAGTTGTCTATCCAGCATCGCCGCCGTGGCGGCGTTGGCGCGGTAACCTTGGCTCTGAGGATCAAACAGCACTCCGTACTCCCGGAGAACCAGGCGGGCCTTCTGCCCGGCTACTGCCGGAGCAAATACGAGAGCGGCGCAAAGCAACAGTCGCATCGATTCATCCATTTGTTCTTTAAGCGCAACCGGCAAAAGCGAGTCAGAGGCCGAATTCGTCATTGCACCGGCGCGCCCATTTTGGCGCCCAGCATATACTGTGCCTGCCTGCGCGCCTCCTCGTCCAGCTTCCGAAATGCCGCCATCTCGCGCTGTGCATCCTGATCGCGGCCAAGCTGCTGATAGAGCCGCGCAAGCCGGTAGCGGGCATCCCGAAGCTCCGGATCCATGCGAACAGCAGTCTCACAGTGAGGCAATGCTTCCGCCGTCCGCTCCTGCATCGCTAAAACACGGCAGACACCCGCGTGCGCCGAGGCGTAGCCGGGGTCGATCTGGAGAGCACGCTCGAATTTCTTCAGCGCTTCGGACGGCCGCCCGTCGAGCAGCGCCAACTCGGCCAATTGGTGATAACTGGGAGCATGCCGCGGATTGAGCTGCAGTTCCGCTTCAAACTCCTCCCAGGCCTTCTGCCGCTCATCCGGAGTCTTTGCAAGCGGCGCCAGAGAATTGCCCAGTGCGTAGTGCAGCCCAAGGCCTTTAGGATTCTCCCGCAGCGCCAGGCGAAACTGGTCAGCGGCAGCCGCGTGGTTTTCGCGCTCCAGAAGCAGACTCCCGATGACCTGATACGTGCGCCAGTTCGTGGGCGCAATTCGGATCAGTTTGTGCAGAGCCTCCCGCCCCTGGGTAAGGTGCAGCCAGAAGGCGTGATAGAGCACCTCTACGTCTTGGGGATAGTCGTGGCTGAGTACAGCGAATAATGCTTCGGCCTGTTCCGGCTGGCGGTCCATCGAATAAGCCTTGCTGAGCTGAATGCCTACCAGCCGGCGCAGCTCGGGATCGAGCGGAGCGTCCCCCGTTCGGAACGCCCTTTCCAGCAGCGGCTTCGCAGCGGGCCAGTTTCCCAAAGCCGCCCTGCTCAGTCCGAGCAACGCCGCCGCCGGTCTAAGGTGTTCATCGAGAGCCAATGCCTTTTCAAGCGGATCCTGGGCGCGCTTATAGTCGCCTTTCTGATAGTGCGCCAGACCGAGGGTCAACCACAGAACCGGAGATCGGCGATCTTTTGCCGTCAGCTCTGCCAGAATACCAATGGCCTGCTCAGGGTTGCCTTGAGAGAGGGCCCGCTGCGCTTCTTGGAAACGTGCTTCCGGAGGCTGCGCAGAAAGCGCAGCGGCTGCGGCGACTATCATTGCAATCCGCGTCATCCTCGGCCTATCCTGGCATGGCTTCAACCGGGTGTCTGATACCGCAGGTCCCAATCGCCGAATTTTCGTAAACGCGAAGCCGGCTCGCGGTATTTCGGACGTCCCGCCCGAGCCCATTGCTCCAGCTCTTCGCGGTGTCCCAGGCGTGACAATATCGTCCAGGACGGGCTGAAATCCGCGCGCGCATCACAGTCCCAAAAGAAGAGATGCTGGACTCCCGTGTTGTAAAGACCAAGGGCCCGCTCCCGGTAGACGTCCGGACTCAACTGCCGCGGCATAAGATTGCACGCAAGCTTGGTGCGCGTACCGAGACTGATCCGAAGAAAGAATTCTGCTTCCGACGCGTTCACCCACGACTGCTTGGAACTGTCCAATCCGGTTCCGGATGTGTAGGGAATAATCGTGTCCACAAGACGCTCGCGAATCCATGCCGGCAGGTCCAGGCCGTAGTATAGATTCTCGGCTTCCGTTCCCATGACGATGGCCGAGATCTCGAGTGGCTTTGCGACACCCCGTTCCCGGCCGACTTCGTCCAGCGCCTGGCGCAGCTCGCGCATCCATTGCGTCATGAACGTAGCACGGTGACTTAGCCACTGTGAATCGCGCTCGTCAAGCTTGCGCGGGTCTGTGCCATAACGTGATTGAAAGCTCTCGATTATAGGTGTGTCGTATTCCAGGAAGGGCGGCCGCCGGTTGTAGGCGACGCAGATTCCCTCTACCGGATAGCGTGCGGTCTCTTTCAAGATCTCGAGAACGGCTTTCCGCATCTCGGGGTACGCGTAAGACAGGCGCGGCGTTCGGTTTCCCTCACGATCGGTACCGCGCCATTCGGGGTGCTTCTCATAAAGGCCGCCCAGGTTCCACTCGTCCAGCGGGTAATCGAAGTGAAATCCTGACGGCCGGAAGGTGGCGTGACACTCCAGGCCCATACCGTGCAGGTAGTCGGCAGCCACGCGCAACGGATCGATCCCATTCTTGCGCAGGATACGCATGGATTCGGCTGCGAGCCGGTCGCCTACGCGATAGAAGTCCTGAATGCCGTCATCGGCCGTGCTGACGCCAAGCTTCGAGAAGTAGTTTGTCCGGTCGCCCTGCGCACTCTCCCAGTACACACGGGAAAAATCGGTGTCCCGGAACACTTCGAGCTGCCGCTCGATATCCTCGGCGGTCGTCGGGCGTTCCCAGAACATGTAGCTCCAGGCATCGTGATGGGCGTAGAGCGTTCGCGTCCTGGCATCGGAAGCCTCGGGCCCGGAAACCGGGACAAGCTTGATGTATGCGAGCCACACACCGCTGGAGGGATTGGCGATGGAGTCCGCGTTGTCCGGGTCCAGTTGCAATCGAAACGGGCGAAGGTGAAGCCGGCGGCCGGTCAGATCGGCGGTGCGCCAGTAGTATTCGTCAATGCGATCGGGCGCTCCTTGTTTGTGACGAATGGTGGTGAAGACATTCCGGTCATCCATCCGAACCAGCAGCTTGGTCTCATCCTCGCCGGCGCCGAAGGATCGGATGCCGAAGTAGATCCGGTGCCAGCCCTTTTGTTCGAAAGGCAGATTGATTTCCGGCGCGCCGGTATTCTGCCCCGCGACAAGCATGACGCCCTTCGCGACATCGCTCTCAAAATCGAGGAGCCTCCAGTGATGCCGCATGGGTTTCCGCGACAGAGCGGATCGGGGCTCGAAACGGCTCATGTCGGCGAGATAGATCGCGCCGGTTTCCCGCGCAGGCTCTTCGGGCTGGCGCCGCGCGCATCCGAGCAGCACGGCGCCGGACACTTCGGCTGCGCACTGCAAGAACGCTCGCCGCCGCACGCCGGATTGGCTCATCAGAAAATGTACTTACCGCCGACTTGGACGATGCGGCCGTCGCCGGCTCCTAAAATCCGGCCCATAGTTTGCGGCGCCGACAGGCTCGCGTTCGGATTACTAAAATTTGGCCGGTTCGGCGCGTTGAAGGCTTCCAGGCGCAGTTGCAGCCGGCCCCAACGCTCCGAAAGCGTGAAGTTCTTGTACAGGCTCAGGTCGACGCGAATGGAACCCGGCCCGATTAGGATGTTGCGGCCCGCATTTCCAAACTGGCCGGGACCATTGGCGGCAAAGGCCGCAGGATTGAAGTACTGTTGAATGAGTGCCGCACGCGGCCGGCCAGTGTCCAAGTGCGGATCCCCCACCAGGTTCGGACGGTCACCCGAAAGCCCCGTGAGCGAATTGTCTCGCCCGGAGACTACGGTGAAGGGAAATCCGGAACCGAATGAAGAGATCGTTCCGATCTCCCATTCATCCAGCACCGCTTTGGCCACCGCGCTGTTGCTCATCTTCTGGCTGAGCTTCGGAGTAACGTAATTGAACGAGAGCACCAGGCGCTGGCGCTGATCGAAATTGGCAAGACCCCGGTCGCCACTAATGTCATTCGGATTTTGCAGCGTGGCGCCAAAACCGCAGGTCAACAATAGCGAAGTGACGTCGATCGCTTTGGAGTAAGTGTAGGAGGCCAGCAGACTAAGCCCCTTGGCGAACTCTTTGCGCACCTGTAATTGCAGCGCGTCGTAGCTGGAATCTCCCAGGGAATCCGCCACCGCGATATCACCGTACACAGGCTGGCTCAGACCTCTGTTCAATCGCCGGCGCTGGTCGGTATTGGCCAGCGTAGAGAGCGGGTTGCCAGTCGCGTCGGTACCCGGCGTATAGATGGCTGGATTAATCCGGCGGAAGAGTAGTAGACCGTTGGTGCGGTTCCCGACGTAGGCGGCCTGAACCGAGACTCGTCCCGGAAGCTCGCGTTGCAGCGTGAGATTGAACTGATGGATCGAGGCCGATCGCAGATTCGGATTCAGGCTCTGGATCGACATCGGGTAGAAGGGAGCGAAGCTGAGGTCCTTGCGATAGGTGACAGGAAATGCCGCCTGCGCGGAGGGCGGCAGCGGATTCACGAAACTGGGCGTGGGGCTGATCAGAAAATTAACGAAAAACGGCGGGTTCTGGGTTGCCGAGGTGATATCCGTGCCGCGCGGGGCATCATAGAAAAGTCCGTAGCCGCCGCGCAGACTGGTTTTACTGTCGCCGAAAATATCCCAGGCGAACCCGAGCCGCGGACCGACATTGTTCTTGTCGGTATGTACAACTCCGCTGGCGATTCCAGGGTCGCCAGCAAACAAAAGGCCGGGAGGCGCGTTCGTGAACACCTGCGACTTTTGTCCTTCAATGAAAGCGCCGCTGGGACGCAGAAAACCTCCGTCCTCGGCTTTAACATCCGCCTTCGGATTGAACATCGTCACCACTTCGTATCGCAGGCCGAGGTTCAGCGTCAGGTTTCGGCTCACTTTGAAATCGTCCTGTAGGTATCCTACGAAGTTTTTCTGGGTCTGATCACTCGCCCATGCATTCGAGATATAAGTGGGCGCCGCGCGGCCAAGGAAAAAGTCCGTAATGGCCGCTCCAGTTACAGATCCATTCGGCAGGAAAATGGCCATGTTATTTGCCGTGGAGTTAAAGGTGAAGTGCCACCATTCGAACGCTCCGCCCAGCTTGATGGAATGCCGGCCGACGATCCAGTTCAAGTTATCAGAGAACTGATATAACCACGACGGATAGATATTGAAATTCCCGGTCCCCATGCTCCAGCGCCCGGAGACATTGAATCCGGGGATGTCCTGAAACGGCTGTTCTGGAAATTGCGGTGTCAACTGGTGCAGCGAGGGCCCGCGGCCCACGGCGGCCACCTCCAGGTCCGAATGCACGTAGCCAAAGCGGAACTGATTCACCATATTCGGACGGAGGTTATACGTCCAGTTGCCGACCGCCTGCTGAACGTCCGTCAAGCTCGTTTTCGGCCCGCCAGTAATGTTCTGGAACGGAAGCGAAAGCCTCCCGAAATCGAGCAGCGAGGTAGACCGCGTGTTGTCGCGAAACCAGCTCATCGTCAGGCGATTCCGATCGCTCAGGTTGTAATCGCCCTTCAGCAGGTATTGGTAGTTGTTCACGGGCTCAGAGAACGCTCCCAGGAAACGGCCGTCCGGCGAGTTCGGAGCCGGCAGGAGATTGGCAAGCTTGAGCGCCACCGGATCCAGACGGCTGGCGGGAATTTGTCTGTTCGGAAATGGCTGGTTGTTGTTGTCAGGATCGCGGATTACGTTCACTCCGGGGGAAGCGGAGAAATCGCCTCGCTTTTCCGCTTCTGTCGGCGGGAAGCTGCTTGTCGTGGAACGACCCTGGCGTATCTTAAGCCACTGCGCCGTGCCGAAAAAGAACAGTTTGTTCTTCACGACCGGTCCGCCGCCGGAAAATCCAAACTGGTTCTGATTGAGAAACGCCACGCGGGGCAGGAAGAAACTCCGCGCGGCAAGATCGCTGTTCCGGTTGAATTCCCAGGCCGAGCCGTGAATGTCGTTGGTGCCGGACTTGGTGATAACGTTCATGACACCGCCCGGATTCCGGCCATACTCCGCCGTGTAGTTGCTGGTGATGAATCGGAATTCTGCGATTGCGTCGGGATTCGGGTAGTTCAGCCCGGAGTTCAATTGCGGACCCGCGAACTGGCCGCCGTCCAGGTTGTACTGCGTCATCGTCACGCGGTTTCCGTTTACGGCCATTGAATTGGCATTGCGCTCGTCACCGCCCGTAATAGCTGTGCGCACGCTCTCGGCAGCTACGCCATTGGTAAGGGTCGCTAATTGGATGATGTTGCGCCCGTTCAGCGGCAGCTCGATGATCTGCGTAGAGCCCACCAGGGTTCCCGTTTCGCTTGTCTGCGTATTGACCAGCGGCGCCCCCTCGGTGACCTGCACTCGTTCCGTAACCGCCCCGATCTCTAGGGTCACGTTCAAACCCAACACCTGGTTGGTAGTGAGCTGAATGTTGGTTTGCTCAAAGCGCTTGAAGCCGGGGGCCTCCACCGCCAGCGAGTATCTGCCAACGGGCAACAGAGTAAACGAGTACGTTCCGTTCGTCTCGGTATTGGTGGTGAATGTGAGCTGTGTGCCGAGATTCGTCACCGTGACCTTGGCGCCCGCGACCGCCGCCTGCGTGCTATCGCTGACCATTCCCCGAATCCCGGCCGTGGTGGTTTGCGCCGCCATCGGCGCAACCATGAGAACCACCAATGAGACAGCACTGATCATTCTTCCCGTTGCGAGACTGCGGATTTCCCAGATTGCCATAGGCCGGCTCCTTCGACAGATTACTGTCGGCAGAATTTTGGTTAGTATATGGGTCGAAAGCCGAACGTGTCAATGCGGTCGCAAGCAAGACTCATTTCTCTCGTGGCCGGTCTGGCGGCCTCGCTCGATTTCGCTGCGCCTGTACCCAAAACCGTAGCGGAGTTCGAGGTGTTGCGCGAACCAGTCGTGTTGTCCGATGCAACGATTTTGGCGATCGGTATCCGGTCGCGCGATGGAGGACAGGAAGTCACTGCACGGGTTTCGCGCGACGAAGGCCTATCCTGGAGCAGTTCTCGAGACCTCTTCCCGCTACCAAGGGCGGAAGGCCGGTTTGGCTACTTTCGCGCC
>Ga0070741_10005038_pt1 | contig 30005 bp, 23 predicted proteins | sample Coa_R1_4_FD_66440 | JGI IMG/M metagenome (GOLD analysis project Ga0070741, IMG submission 66440) | Surface soil microbial communities from Centralia Pennsylvania, which are recovering from an underground coalmine fire - Coalmine... | ecosystem: Environmental > Terrestrial > Soil > Unclassified ... | reverse complement strand
AATGAAATCAGGGTCTTTAGCGCACTCCGCTCCAAATTAGCTGGACACTAGTGTATTCCACTACGTCCCTGACTACCGTCCCGGACGCGGGACGGTGCGAGCGAAGCGAGTATCCTTCCGCTTCTCCGTGGCCCCCAGAAACTGGCATCGCAAAACTCGCGTCTTCCCTCTCAAATCTCAAATCCCCAAATCCATCTGCTTCCCGCCTGGGCGTCTGAATGCTGCCACCGACAGTCCCGGCCCGTGCCCGCCGATGTTCGCCTTCCGGCATGCCACCTCGAATAGCGACCTGATCTGCTCGGCGAAGATTCCTTCGCCCACCATCCGCTCGCCGAATTTGGAACTGTTCATCTTCCCCCCGCGCACGGACCGGATCCGCCCCAGCACCTTGTCCTTCCTGTCCGGGAAATGCTGCTCCAGCCATTTCTCGAACAAATCCGCCACGCCATACGGCAGCCGCAGGGTGGTGTATCCCGCAAATCGCGCTCCCGCCTCGGCTGCCGCAGCGACCAGCGATGGTATCTCGTGGTCGGTCAGGCCCGGCACCACCGGCCCTACCAGCACGCCCACCGGTATGCCCGCCGCGGAAAGTTCCCGGATCGCCGACACCCGGCTCGCGGGCGGCGAAGTGCGAGGCTCCATCACCTTCCGCAAATCCGTGTCCAGCGTCGTGAGCGACACAAACACCGCCGCCGCATTGAACCGCGCCAGTTCCCCGAGCACGTCAATGTCTCGCGTCACCAGGTGATTCTTCGTGATGATTCCCACGGGATTGCGGAATTCCGCCAGCACCTGCAGACAGCCGCGGGTCAGCTTCAACCGCCGTTCCACCGGTTGGTAGCAATCGGTCACCCCGCTCATCGCGATCACCTGCGGCTTCCATTTCGGCGACGACAATTCCTCCCGCAACAGCTCCGGAGCGCGGTCCTTGACCATGATTTTGGTTTCGAAATCCAGCCCCGCCGAGAACCCCAGATATTCGTGGAACGGCCGCGCGTAGCAATAGATGCACCCGTGTTCGCAGCCGCGATATGGGTTTACGCTTGCTTCGAAGCCGACATCCGGGCTGTCGTTATAGGCGATGATGCTGGCCGTCGTGTCGCGGTAAAATTGCGTGGCCGGCGCGGGATCGTCCTCGGCATTCCAATCCTCGTTCCGTTCCAGTTCGAGTTTCTCGAACCGGTTGACTGGGTTGGCCGACGCGCCGCGCGTGCGAATGGGCTGGCTCTGACTCTGCACCCTGCCAACATACCCGCTCACCGCGAAAAGAAAAGGAGACCCCGGACCTGGTTTTCCGTTTCAATAATCGCGGATTCCGTACGCCGTTCCCTCTCTCGGAAAGGGGAGGATACACCCGAACATCCCAAGAGGCTAAAGGGCGTCCCGATATATCGGGATGCGCGCCGCCGAACTGTCGAGCGTCGGCTGCTTACGCCGGCGACAACAACCGCCCGATTGCCGCCCGAAATTCCGCCAGCGTAAACGGCTTCGACAGGCAAATCTTGTCCTTGGACTTCAAGAACTCCTGCGCCGTGCTGTTCAGGATGTCACCCGTGATGAAAATCAGCCGCTTCGACATCTCCGGGTTCGCGTTTTGCAGCCGCTCGTAAACTTCCTGTCCCGTCAAACCGGGCATCTTCCAGTCGCACAGCGCCAGGTCATAATGATACTGGCCCAGCCGGCGCAACGCCGTTTCACCGTCGCGCGCCACATCCACCTTGTAGCCGTTCAACGTCAGCGCCTGCTGGATCATTTGCAGGATCAAATCCTCATCGTCCACCACCAGCACCCGTTTGCCCACGCCTTCCTGCGAATTCCGGACCATCACCGGCTCGGCCTTCTCCAGCTTCACGGCCGCGCCCTGGGTGATCGGCAGTTCAATCGTGAACGTCGCGCCCTGTCCCGGTTTGCTCTGCGCCGTTATGGATCCGCCGTGCTCGGTCACGATTCCGTAGCAAAGGCTCAATCCCAGGCCGGTTCCCTTGCCAACTTCCTTGGTGGTGAAGAACGGGTTGAAAATCTTCTTCAAATTCTCCGCCGGAATGCCCGGCCCGGTGTCCTGGAAAACGATCCGCACCCGGTCGCTGGTCGCGCTCGTCGTGATGCTCAACGAGCCGCCCGCCTTGTTGGCTTCCATCGCCTGCTTCGCGTTGTTGATGATGTTCAGGAACACCTGCTGCATCTGGTGCGGGTCCAGCATCGTCGCCGGCAGCTTGGGATCGAATTGCGTGGTCACCTGGATGTTGCTCGTCCGCATCTGGTACTGGAGAATCTCCACCGCCGATTCCAGGACTTCGTTCACCGACAGCACCTTCCGCTCGGGCGCATGGCGGCGCGCAAAGCTCAACAGGCTTTGCACGATCTTGGTGCAACGCTTGGCGCTCTTGAAAATCATGTCCAGCAGGCGCCGCTGCGGTTCGGCCAGCTCAGCCTGCTGCAGCAACTCGGCAAAGCCCATCACCGACGTCAGCGGATTGTTCAATTCATGCGCCACGCCGGCCACGAATTCCCCGATGCCCGCCAGCTTCTCGCTTTCGATCAGTTGATGCTGCGTGGTCTTGAGCGTTTCCACGGTCTTTTCCAGTTCGGTGCGCGAATCAGTCAGGTTCTCGGTCATGCGATTGAAGGCGACCGCCAATTCACCGCATTCGTCGCTGGATTTGACCTCCACGCGCCGCGAGAAATCACCCCGGCCCACCGCCTCGGCGCTGTCCCGCAATTCGCGCAGCGGCTGTGTGATCTTGCGGACGACAATCCACACGATGATCGTGCTGACAAAAATCCCCAGCAACCCCACGCCCAGCAGCATCTGCTGCGTGTAACGCAACACCCGCCGCGGCATTTCATACGAGGAAAGCAGCAGGTAACCCAGCCGGCCGCTTTCGCCAATCGTCCGAAATCCGCCCGCCTTGCAGAGGAAATGTTCATTGTCGAGCACCTCCTGCACCGGCTGGCCATCGGCCGCGGCGGCGGACAATTCCTCGAATCGGCCAATCAGCTCCGGATAACTGGCGCTCGACCCGATGCTTGAAGCCGCCACCCGGTCATTGGCGATGAAAAGAATTTCGCTGTGCGTAAATTGTTTGATCTGTTGCGCAACCTCCTCGCCCACCTCGACGCCCACCGTCATCACGCCGACCAGCACGTCACCCACGCCGTGCACGGGCAGCGACACCACGTCGAACAGCCGGCCGTTCACTTCCGTGGTCGTCACCTTGGGGCTGCCGCCCAATGCTTCGCGGATCGCCGCCGCGCTGCTGGCCTCGAATTTCAACAAGTTCAGCTTCGGATCGCGGCTGGCGCTCGCAAAGGTGTGGCCGTCGGTCCCGGTCACAATGATCACTTCCGCGTCCGAATCCTCGCCGAAGAAATCGTTCAACATCTTGCTCGTGGTCTGCGAGTCGGTCTTGGTGACGACCGCCTTGAAGCGCGGCTCATTGATCACATTGCGATAGCGCGAGAGCAGATGGTCGGCGCGAATCTTTTGCGCGTAATGGAAGACCTTGTCCGCGGTGTCGAGCTGTTGCGCCGCCTGGTAGCGCAATTGCGCGCTGATGCGCTCGTTCACGACCCAGATGGTCGTGCCCGTCAGCAGCACCAGCACGGCGATCACCGGCACCAGGACCTTCGCCTGGAAACTCAGCCGCAATTTCAAAAACGGAATGTTCATCGGTCTCTTTCTAATATTTGGGCAGATTCACAATCCCGAGGGTGAAGTCTTCCTTGATCGTGCCGTCCTCCGCCACAGTGACCTCGCGCACCTGCGCGGGCAGCCGCTCGTGCCAGGCCTTCAATTTGTAGGTGCCGGTCGGCACGTTCGCGATCGTGTAGGCGCCCTTTTCGTCCGTCGCCGCAAAATACGGGTTCTCCAGCACGAGGATGATGCAATTCATCGAGGCGTGGATCGAACAGAAGACGTCCACGCGCCCCGGCTTGTCAAAGGTCACCGACTTCACCTCGGGGTCCTTGTAGAGCCCGAGATCAAACGGCTTCGCGTCTGAATACGAAAACGCGTTGTGATAGATGTCGTCAAAATTCGGCCATTCCACCGTCGTGCCGACGAGCACCGGCAGCACGTGCGGATTGAACGTCGCCTTCTTCTGCGAAATCTTCTTGGTGGTCACGACCTGCAACGGTTTGCCGGGCGCGGCCGGCTTGTTGGTTCCCACCACGCCCTCGAGGTAAACAACAAAATCCCGCATGTCGTCGTAATTGACCCGCTCGGCCAGCTTCAAGGCCTTGCTGTCATACAAGCCGCATTGCGCGTCCTGCGCGCCCGCCTTGCCCTCCGCGTGCACGTGACCGGTGATGGTGCCTGCATTTGCGGACAACGCGGCCAGCACCATCGCCGCAACCAGCTTTCTGTTCATTTGAATTTTCATGCTAAAAGCGGAACGCCGCCTCCAGGGCGAATTGATCCTCGTGTCCTCTGCGATCTCCCTCAGCATCTTGCCCTTGGTTGAAACTGTATTCCCCCTTGACCAGCAGGTTCGGACTGAAGTGGTAGCCCAGTCCCAGGCTCAACCTCCAGTAATCAGACGTTAGCTCCTGCATGAAATACGTGGCCATGTCCCCGTTGCCGACAATCGGAAACCCGTTCCGTGCCAGCACCTGGCTGAACCGCGCCGCACAATAAAGCTTGCGCGTCAGTTCCTGCACGCCTTCGACGTAGTAATAGTAGACGTCGCGATCGTTGCTCATTAGCGGATCGTTGTCGCCGTAGTTGATGTAGCCGCCGGCCGCGTTGAGCGCGAAATTCTTCACATGCACCCGCACATCGCCCTCCACCAGGTTCGCGTGGAACACCGTGGTCTGCGGTGACCCGACGCTCCGGATCCAGCCGTTGCCAAACCACAATGCCGATAGGCTGTCGCCCATCGTGGCCAGTTCGCCTGTGCGCATGCCGCTCACGCTGACATGCAGCCAGGCAGTCGGGTCGCCACCAATCCTTCCCACCACCGCCTTGTCCGAGTTGAAATCGCGCGTGGTCGGATCGCCCCCGTTCTGCACCGCGAGCACATACTGGACGGGCCCGATCCTCCCAAATGCCTCGACGCCCTCGTCCACGCCCCACAAATCGCTGACCGAATGCGAAATCAGCGGGTTGTCGATCGCGAACCGGTACTGGTACTCCTCGCCGAACGGTATATAAAACCGCCCCAGCCGCAGGCTCATCATGTGTTCGCTGCCCCACAACTCGGAAAGATCCTCCACCTCGAGGTACAGCTCGCCGACGCGCACATTGAGATCCGGCTCCTCGCGCTCGGCGAGGTTGATCTCCGTGTAGAAGGAGACATTCTTCCAGACCGGCGCTTCCAGGAACAATCTTGCCTCATCAATCCGAAATTCCGCGTTGCGCGTCGCCCCGTGGTTCTGCGACTCAAAGAAGGCCACGCCGCCTTCGCCGGCAATATCCACCTTGCCGATGTGAAAACCCTCGCCGCCCGTGGACACCGTCTGGACTTCCGGTTTTGAGTCCGCCCCCGCGTCCTTCAGGTCCTGCAGCTCGCGATTGTAATGCGCATTTGCATTCTCGATCGCGTCCACCTTCCGGCTCAACGCGTCGATCACCTCCTGCTGCTTTCGGACCTGTTGCTGCAGGATCTCGTTTTGCTGCTGGAGCAGGAGAAACTGTTCGCGGGTGACGGGCGGGCCGTCCGCGAACACGCGGCCGGGCATGATGAAAAGGACCGCCAACCAGGCGCAGACGCCGGCCGGTGCTCTGAGTCTTTGCATCATGCACACAAATCAGCAACAAGCATGCCTGCCCCATTGGTTTCCGTTGCGTACGGGAGCCGAAAAAACGCGGGCTCCGGGCCCCGGAAATTTCCGTCCCGTTGGTGTGCATTGGCGGTGCGGACGCGAACCAAATCGCTACAGATCGCGGGGTCACCCGCGCCAAAATTTCTCCCTTGCCCAAAAACAAGACATTGCCTCCGAATCGCAGAAGCGCGACCGCGCCGCGGACTGCCAATTATCTTTGCATGTCCCTTTCAAAAATGGACCTCGCTCAAATCTGCGAACGCCTGCCGGACGCCCGCGAATACCCCCGTTTGTACGATGGCACCGGGATATCGCGTGAATTACGGTCCATCAACGCTTTCTGGCATATTGGCTGCTGAGAGCGAACCGTGGGGCGCCCAAGGTTTGGCGCATTCCCGGGGCTCGCTGCTGGCCCGGAGGGACGTTTCTGACGGCACAAATGGTTTTCTGTTGTAGGACAAAAAGCCGATGACAACCCCAAATTTGACAACACCGCCGCCAATGGAGGGAAATATCTCCCGTTCGGCATCGTCAGGCTCAAGACTTGCTGCCAACTGACCGCAAGACACCGGTACATGATCGCGGAAAAGCAAAAGCAGAGGTTATCGGGCGGGGCCGTGAACAATGGCAACGGCCGTCCGGCGTTGCCCGATTCCGCGGGAACTTCGGAAACCCCGGTCCTTTACCATTCCTTGATCGAGCACCTGCCGGTTTCCGTATACCGCAAGGACTTCGCCGGCCGTTACGTGTTCGTCAACTCCCGCTTCTGCCAGCTCAAGGGACTGACCGCCGACCACGTTCTGGGCAAGACCGCCGCCGAGCTGTTCTCCCCTGAGATCGCCGCCCATGCCGAAAAACATCACAGAGACATCATCGAGTATGGCCGGTCCATCGAGCTGGAGGAAACCATTCCGGTCTCCGGTGGGACCACCAAATCCTTTCAGGTTGTCAAATCACCGGTGTTCGCGCCGGATGGCTCGATCGTCGGCAGCCAGGGCATGCTGCTGGACATCACCCAGCGCAAACAGGCCGAGGTGGAACTCGCCCACGAACGCGAGTTGCTTCGCGCCCTGCTCGATAACTCCCCCGACCACGTCTATTTCAAGGACCGCCAGTCCCGGTTCATTCGCGCCAGCCGCGAACTGGCCGAACGCTTCGGCGTCACGGCTGAGGCGATGATCGGCAAGAGCGACTTCGATTTCTTCCTCGAGGAACATGCGCGTCCCGCGTTCGAGGACGAGCAGGAGATCATCCGCACGGGCAAACCGATCATCGGCAAGATCGAACACGAAACGCTCAAGGACAAACCCGGCGAGTTCTTCGTGCTCACGACCAAGATGCCGTTGCGCAATCGCACGGGCGAAATCATCGGGACGTTCGGGATTTCGAAGGACATCACCGGCCTGAAGCGGGCGGAGGCCAAGCTCGAGGCTGCGCACAAGCAGCTTCTGGAAACCTCCCGGCTCGCCGGCATGGCGGAGGTGGCGACCAGCGTGTTGCACAATGTCGGCAATGTCCTCAACAGCGTCAACATTTCCGGATCGGTGATCGCGGAACAACTCAAGAAGAGCAAGGTCGGCAGCCTGGGCAAGGTCGCCGCCCTGTTCCAGGAGCACGCCAATGATCTCCCGGAATTCTTTGCCAACGATCCCAAGGCCAAACACCTGCCCCGCTATTTGTCCGACCTCTCGACGCATCTCACCGGCGAGCATGACGAAATTCTCAAGGAATTGAATTCGCTGGCCCGAAACATCGAGCACATCAAGGAAATCGTCTCCATGCAGCAGAGCTATGCGCGCGTGGCCGGCGTGCTCGAAAAGCTGCCGATCATCGAGCTGGTCGAGGATGCGCTGCGCATGAACGCCGGCGCCATGGAGCGCCACCACGTCCATGTCATCCGCGACTACCAGGCAAAGCCGATCATCAATGTGGACAAGCACAAGGTGCTGCAAATCCTCGTGAACCTGATGCGCAACGCCAAATACGCGCTCGATGACGCGCAGCGCCCGGACAAGCACATGACCGTCCGCGTCGTGGCCGGCCCGAACAACGGCGTGAAGATTTCAATCATTGATAACGGAATTGGAATCCCGAAGGAGATCATGACCCGGATCTTCGAGCACGGATTCACCACCCGCAAGGAGGGACACGGCTTCGGCCTGCACAGCGGCGCGCTCATTGCCCGCGAGATGGGCGGAAGCCTCACCTGCCACAGCGAAGGCCGCCTCCAGGGCGCCAGCTTCACGCTGGAACTGGCGGATACTCCCGACGGGGAGACCAAACCATGACCACCCCGGGCTCACCTACGAACACAACCACCGTCCGCAACCGGCGCATTCTTGTCATCGACGACAATCGCGCCATCCATTCCGATTTCCGGAAGATCCTTTGCAACAACGAAGGCGGGGGAGACAAGCTGGACGCCGCCGAGGCGGCGCTCTTCGGCGAGGAAACTGCCGCGGTCTCGCGCAACGATTTCGAAATTACCTCCGCCTTTCAGGGACAGGAGGGACTGGCGCTGCTCGAGCATGCGCTGCAGAACAACGGCCGCTTCGCCATGGCTTTCGTGGACGTCCGCATGCCGCCCGGCTGGGACGGCATCGAGACCACCATGCGCCTGTGGAAGGCGGACCCGGATCTGCAGGTCGTCATCTGCACCGCCTACTCGGATTATTCGTGGGACGAGGTGATCGCCAAGATCGGGAACTCCGATCGGATGGTCATTCTCAAGAAGCCCTTCGACACCGTCGAAGTGATGCAGCTTGCCCATGCGCTGACCGAGAAGTGGCAGTTGCTGCAGGAGGCCCGCCAGCGTTTCGCCGACCTCGAGAAACTCGTGGACGAACGCGCGCGCGACCTGCAACGCACCAACGCCCGCCTCGAGCAGGAAATCATCGAGCACAAGCGCGCCGCCGAAGCCCTGCTGGAAAGCGAGAAGCGCTACGAAGCGCTTTTCAAAAGCAATCCGCTCCCGATGTGGCTGTACGACCTGGAAACGCTCCGTTACCTCGCGGTCAACGAGACGGCCATTCAGAACTACGGCTATTCGCTGGAGGAGTTTCTCGCGATGACGATCAAGGATCTGCATCCGGCGGAGGAACACGACCGCTTCCTCCAGCATATCGAGCAGACACGCTCGCTGCCGTGGGCCAGCACCGCCTGGCGCCACCGCAAGAAGGACGGCACCGTCATCGACGTCGAAGTCGTCAGCCGCAGCCTGTCGGTCGCGGAAAAGCCGGTGAAAATCGTGCTCGCCCACGACATTACGCAACGCAAGCGCGCCGAGGACCGGATTCGCGAGCAGGCAATGCTGCTGGACCTCGCGTCGGACGCCATTTTTGTGCGCGATCTCCCGGGGCGCGTCAGTTTCTGGAACCAGGGCGCGGAACGGCTTTACGGCTGGACCGCCGCCGAGGCGGTTGCCGGCGCGGTCGACAAATCGCTTTCCGACGATTTCTTTTCCCTGGCCTCCGCGCAGGCCACGCTGCTGGAGAAAGGCGAGTGGAACGGCGAAATGCAGCGCAGCACCAAGAGCGGCGGCAAGGTGACGGTCAACAGCCGCTGGACCCTGCTGCGCGACCACGAGGGCAAGCCCGCTTCGATCCTGACGATTGACACGGATATCACCGAGAAGAAGCGGCTGCAGGCGCAGTTCCTCCGCACGCAACGCATGGAAGCCATCGGCACGCTGGCGACCGGCATGGCGCACGATCTGAACAACATTCTCGCGCCCGTGATGATGGCCACCGAGGTGTTGCGCTGGCCGCTGCCGCCCAAGGAATTCGAGGAAACCATCAAGCGCATCGAGAACAGCGCCAAGCGCGGCGCGGAAATCATCAAGCAGGTGCTCGCCTTCGGCCGCGGCGCGGAAGGCAAGCGCGCCCTGCTGCCCCCGGGCAAGATGGTCAAGGAAATGGAGGAAATGGTCCGCCAGACCTTCCCCAAGACCATCCTCATCAATTCCCAGGTCCCCGCCGATCTCTGGAATGTCGAAGGCGACCGAACGCAAATCCAGCAGGTGCTGCTCAACCTTTGCGTCAATGCCCGCGACGCCATGCAACAGGGCGGCACACTCACGCTCGACGCGGAGAATGCCGAAATCGACGAGGCGCAGGCCGCCAAACTCAGCACGGAAGCGCACGCGGGCCCTCACGTCCTCATCCGCGTCTCGGACACCGGTTCGGGAATTCCGCCCGAGATCATCGACCGGATTTTCGATCCTTTCTTCACCACCAAGGCGCAGGGGAAGGGCACCGGCCTCGGCTTGTCCACCGCGGTGGGCATCGTCAAAGGCCATGGCGGCTTCATCACGGTAACGAGCGAATCCGGCAAAGGCACCACGTTCAAGGTCTTCCTCCCCGGCGTCCCCGGCAGCAAATCCACCGACACCGTCTTCGATATCAAACCGACTCCGATACCCGAAGGCCGCGGAGACATGATCCTGATGGTGGATGACGAACTGGAAATCCTGAAGGCAAACCAGAAAATTTTGGAGCACTATAAATACCAGGTGCTCATCGCCAACGATGGCGCCGAGGGCCTCGCCGCCTTTGCGCACAATCGCAAGGCGATCAAGGCGATCGTCACCGACATCATGATGCCGCAGGTGGATGGAATGGCATTGATCCGCGCCGTCAAGAAGCTGGACCGCGGCATCCCGATCATCGCCTCGAGCGGCCTTGGAAAGAACCTCGGCAAAAATGGCAAGCACCCCGAGCTCGAGACCCTGCACATCGAGAAATTCCTGATGAAGCCCTACACGCCCGAGGTGCTGCTCCGCACCCTCCACGAAGTCCTCTCCCAGACGAAGCCGTCGTAATCAGTATTTGGCCGCGCGTCCACGCTCCGGATTCATTTCAACGGCGAACTGACAGATGGTGTATTCACATCCCGGGTGGAGAACTTATGACCGGCGGCAACCGGGAATAGGCTTGAGACGCCCGCCCGCATTCGGCACCATTAGTCATGCCAATGACGCGGTTAATGGCGGCTGAACGGAGGAGGTTCTGAGCAATGGCGACCCCGCCCCCGACTGTCCCTGACCGAAACCTTGCCGGCATGGAGGAGAGCAGTCTTTACAGCGCGGACCTGGCGCCTGTGCCGCCCGAGCGGCGAAAATGGAAGGTTTGGAATTTCGCGGCGCTCTGGATTTCAATGGCGGCCTGCATCCCGACCTACATGCTGGCGTCTTCTCTGATCGGCGGAGGGATGAACTGGTGGGAGGCGGTGCTCACGATTTTTCTGGCAAATGTGATCGTGCTCATTCCCATGATCCTCAACGCGCACGCGGGAACGCGTTATGGCATCCCTTTCCCGGTGTATTGCCGGGCGGCCTTCGGGACCAGGGGGGCAAATGTTCCCGCACTTCTGAGAGCGCTGGTGGCATGTGGATGGTTCGGAATTCAGGCGTGGATCGGCGGAAATGCAATTTACAAAATCCTGGTGGTTTTCGTGCCGTCCATCGCCACGACATTCACCGGGACCATGCTGGGCGTGACTGGGCCGCAGTTTCTATGCTTCCTCTTTTTCTGGGGAATCAACATGTGGGTGGTTTACATGGGGATTGATTCCATCCGCCTGCTGTTGAGCTTTAAAGCGCCGCTATTGATTGCGCTGGGATTGGCGCTCCTGATGTGGGCTTACGATCACGCGGGAGGATTCGGGCCGATCTTGTCGCAGCCCTCGGCGTTCGACCCGGGGCAACCCAAGGCGGGACAGTTCCGGGCGTTCTTTGTTCCGGCGTTGACGGGCATGATCGGATTCTGGGCAACGCTCTCGTTGAACATCCCTGATTTCTCGCGCTACGCCCGTTCGCAACGCGACCAGGTGCTGGGCCAGGCCATCGGGTTGCCGCAGACCATGGCGCTTTACTCATTCATCGGGGTGGCGGTGACATCGGCAACCACGATCATCTACGGCCAGACCATCTGGGATCCGGTGGACGTGCTCACCCGTTTCACAAATCCAGCCGTGCTGGTGATCGCGCTGCTGGCGCTGTGCATTGCCACGCTCGCCACCAACATCGCGGCGAACGTGGTGAGTCCGGCGAACGATTTCGCGCATCTGGCGCCGCGGGCAATTTCATTTCGGATGGGCGGGTTGATCACGGGCATCATCGGCGTGTTGATGATGCCATGGAAGCTGGTGGCGGACCCTTCCGGTTACATTTTCACCTGGCTGGTCGGCTATAGCGCGTTGCTGGGACCAATCGGCGGGATTCTGGTGGCCGACTACTTCGTGTATCGCAAGCGCCAATTGAATTTGGCCGATCTGTACCGGGCGGATGGACAGTATCGATACGTGAACGGGTTCAGCCCCGCCGGGTTGACGGCGCTGGGGTTGAGCATTCTGCCGAACCTGCCCGGATTCCTGGTCACCATTAAAGTGCTGCGTGCCGACGCGGTGCCACACTTTTTCGTGACAATTTACGATTACGCCTGGTTCCTCGGGTTCGGGTTGGCGTTTGCGCTCTACCTGCTGCTGAAGAAGGCCGGCAGCCAGCGCTAAATCCCCAAAAATCCTCTGAAACAATCTTCGTCGGGGGGCCTTGTGGTACCTCCCAGTGGCGTTAGGGTACTAATGAGGACAAAGTTATGAGACGCCATGTACTGATGTTTTTAAGTGCGGCAGTGGCGTTGACGCCCGTGGCCGGATGGGCGGTAGAGGGGGACGGCTCGAACGTTTCAACCCAGACGCAGGAGGAGAAAAGCGACCTGTTGGCACAATGCAGCCCACCAGTTCGCGAGGTGGTCAGGTTGGTGCAGGCAGGTGTGCCGGATGACGTGGTCAAGACGTACATAGCCACCTCAGCTTCAAGCTTCAACCTGACGCCTGAGGAAATTATCGCATTACAGAAGGAAGGGATTTCAAGCCAGATCACGCAGGCGATGCTGGGTCATGACAAAACGTTGCGCCTGGCAGCCATCGGCAATCCGGCCCAGCCACCGACCGCCCAGCCATACGCGGCCCCCAGCGCCGAGCAGCCGGCGACTGACAACGGTTACGCGGACAACCAGGCGGATCAACCGGATGACAGCGCGGTGTACAACAATCTGGCCGGCTACGGGAATTGGGGTTACATGCCGGATTACGGGTACTATTGGCAGCCATATTCGTGGCTCGGGTATTCCAGCTATCCGTGGGGATGGTTGGGGTTTGGCGGTTGGTGGTGGTTCCCGAATTCCGGGTGGTGCTGGTTCCCGCATTCGCATTTCGGATTCCATAATGGATTCCACAACGGATTCCACAACGGATTCCATAATGATTTTGCCCATTCGCATGGGTTCAATAATTTCAACCACTTCAACAATCATGCGTTCCACGGGAATAACTTTAACCACTTCAGTGTGACGCATTCGCATAACGGGATGACACATACGCATAGTTTCACCACATTCCCGAACCATAACTTCGCGGTCACTTCCCACAGTTTCGCTGGAGTGAACCGGGGATTCACCACCTTCAACCGGGGTGGAAACACGGTCGTGATCCACAGCGGCGGGTTCCATGGGAGCATGGGTGGATTCCACAGCGGCGCTGCTATGGGTGGTTTTCATGGTGGAATGGGTGGTGGCTTTCACGGTGGAATGGGTGGCGGCTTTCATGGCGGTGGTGGTGGAGGCGGCCACGGCGGGGGCGGCGGACATCGGTAGGAAATCCCGCCTGGGAGAAGCAGTTCAAGCGCGCCAAACTGTTCGGAACAGCTTGGCGCGCATGTTTTTGTGGAAATATCGGTTTCGAGGTCGGCCACCTGAGATTGGCCTTCGGACGGCAAATTTAAGCCGGTGAATGGGGCCAAAAATGCCTTGGATTGGCTTTGACTCGCCCGAAGGCGGGGGAGTATCCTCTCGCCCCTATTTGGTTTATGGCAAAGCTAACGGTCAAAGATCTCAATTTACGAGGGAAGCGCGTCCTGATGCGCGTGGATTTCAACGTGCCCATGGAGGAAAAGAATGGGCAAATGGTCATCAACGACGATACGCGCATCAAGGAAACGCTGCCGACGATCGAATTGCTGGTCAATCAGGGCGCCAAAACCGTGCTCATGGCGCATTTAGGACGTCCCAAAGGCCAGCGGGACCCCTCCCTTTCCCTGCGCCCGGTGGCAGCGAAATTGGCCGATCTTCTGGGCCGGCCGGTGGCGTTCGTGGATGATTGCATCGGTGAAAAGGCGGAGAAAACCGCGGCAGCCCTGCAACCCGGCGACGTGCTCCTGCTGGAGAACGTGCGCTATTACAATGAAGACGAGGCGAATGACCCAGGTTTTGCCGAGAAGCTGGCGCGCCTGGGGGACATTTACGTCAACGACGCATTCGGCGCGGCCCATCGGGCGCACGCCTCCACCGAAGGGGTGGCGCGCGTGATCAGCAAACGCGGCGGAGTCTGCGCGGCGGGCCTCCTGATGGAACGGGAGTTGAAGTTTTTGGGCGACGAACTGGAAAGCCCGGCCCGGCCCTTCGTGGTGATTCTGGGCGGCGCGAAAGTATCGGACAAGATCAAGGTCATTGACCGTTTGCTGGAGAAGGCGGACGCGCTGCTGATCGGCGGGGCGATGGCCTACACATTCAAACTGGCGCAGGGCCAGAAGGTGGGATTGTCATTGGTCGAACCGGACAAGACCGATCTGGCCAAGGCGGCGCTCGAAAAGGCCAGATCGCGCAACGTGAAGCTGCTCCTGCCGGTGGATAACATTGTGGCCACGCCGGTAAAGACCGATAAATTGAACAAGAAGGGCAAGCCGATCATCGAATTGAGCAATCCACATCCGTGGAACCAGCCGGACATTGCGGACACCGAGGAAGGCGTGGATGTGGGGCCGGAGACGGTGAAGCTGTTCAATGAAGTCATCGCCGGCGCAAAAACGATTCTGTGGAATGGGCCGATGGGAATTTTTGAGGATCCGCGGTTTGCGGAGGGAACCTTTGCCGTGGCCCGGGCCGTGGCTGACGCGACGCGAAAGAACGGGGCCAAGAGCATCATCGGCGGCGGCGACAGCGTGAAGGCGGTGAACAAGGCCAAGCTCGGCAAGGAAGTGACCTTCATGAGCACCGGCGGCGGGGCAAGCCTGGAATTCCTCGAAGGCAAGGTGCTGCCGGGTGTGGCGGTGCTCGCGGACAATGCCTGAAGCCGCGGTAATAGAGCTATTCAGAAGAGAACGTATGCAAAAAGATCGGAAGCTGATCATCGCCGGAAACTGGAAGATGAACAAGACCGCCAGCGAGGCGCTGGACCTGGTCAAGGATTTGAAGCTGGACCTCACGAATATCAAGGAAGTGGATATCGTGGTCTGTCCGCCTTTCACGGCATTGTGCGAAGTGTCGAAGGCGATCCTGAATTCGAACATCCGCCTCGGCGCGCAGAACATGAGCGAGAACAATTACGGCGCGTACACCGGGGAAATTGCGGCCGGGATGCTGAAGGAATTTTCAGTGCGCTACGTGATCCTCGGCCACTCCGAGCGCCGGCAGTATCAGAAGGAATCGGACGAATTGATTTCGAAGAAGGCCATGGTGGCGCACGCGGCGACCATCAAGCCGATTGTGTGCGTGGGCGAGACGCTTGCGGAGCGGGAAGGCGGCCTGATGAAAAAGGTCCTGACCACACAGGTGCGCGGCAGTCTTGCGGGATTGACGAAGCCGCAGATGGAAGAGACGATTATTGCCTATGAACCGGTCTGGGCCATCGGAACCGGAAAGACCGCCACTTCGGCGCAGGCCCAGGAGGCGCATTCATTTATTCGCGGTCTGCTGGTGGAAATGTTCGACGACGCCGTCGCCCGGCGCGTCCGCATCCAGTATGGCGGAAGCGTGAAGCCGGCCAATGCGAAGGAATTGATGGGCCTGCCGGACGTGGACGGCGCGCTGGTGGGCGGGGCTTCCCTTGAAAGCCGCAGTTTTGCTGACATAATTAAGAACTCGATTTAAAAAGCGTATGATGTTTTTCATTGTTGGTCTTTTGACGGTGGTGCTGGTGTTGAATTGCCTGCTCCTGGGGCTGCTGGTGCTGATCCAACTCCCGAAGAAGGACGCGGGTGTGGGCATGGCCTTCGGCGGCGGCGCGACGGATGCGCTGTTCGGCGCGGGGTCGGGCAATGTGCTCACCCGGATCACCAAGTGGTCGGCAGGCATCTTTTTTGGATTGTCTTTTCTGCTTTCCATTCTCAACAACCACATGCACCCGAACAGCGGCGCGGCGCTGAGAGAACGTCTGTCAAGCCCTGCGCCGGGCGCAGCCGCACCGGTTTCGCCCGCTCCGATCACGACGCCCAGCCAGCCGGCGGCGACTCCGACTCCGGCTCCCGCACCTGCTCCGGCAACTGGAACCGGCAGCGCGAGCGCACCCCAGATCCCGTTGATGATCGGGACCAACGCGCCCGCCGCAACTGCGGCGCCCACCAGCAACGCGCCGGCGGCCAAGTAAACAACGATGAATTTTGCGACGAACGCCCCTGTTGATCAGCAGCGGGCGGTTCGTCCGGAAAAAAGGCCGGGAAGCGTTCTGCGCCAGAGTTCCCGGCTTTTCCGTTCGGGCCTTCTCCTCTCACTGATCTCCGGTCTCTTCCTCCTGGCCAGTTGCACGCGCAATGAGCCGAGGGCGGACCTGGTGATCGCCAACGGCATCGAACCGGAAACCCTCGACCCGGCGCTGGTCCTGGGCATCTCGGAGATGCGGATTGTCAGCGCGATGTTCGAGGGTTTGACGCGCCTGAATGCGGAGACGGCGCTTCCCGAGCCGGCCCTTGCCGAAAAATGGGAGATTTCGCCGGACGGACGCACCTATGTCTTTCACCTGCGCACGAACCTGGTCTGGTCGACGGGCGAGCCGATCCGGGCGGACGACGTGGTGTATTCCTGGATACGCGCATTGTCGCCGGCCACGGCCAGCAGCTATGCGGGGCAGCTTTTCTATTTGAAGAACGCGGAGGATTTCAATGCGGGAAAGATCACCGACCCCTCGCTGGTGGGCGTGCGCGCGCTCGATCCGTTCACGGTGCGCGTGGAGTTGAATCAACCGACAGCCTTCTTTCTGGACCTGTGCGCATTTCAGACGCTCGAGGTGGTGCCGCGGCGGACCATCGAGAAATACGGAGACAACTGGCTGATGGCCCGGCCGCTGCCGGTGAGCGGCGCTTATGAGCTTGTGGCCTGGCGAATCAATGACAAGGTGCGCCTGCGAAAGAATCCCCGCTACTGGGACGCCGCCGGCACGAAGACAGAGTTGGCGGACTTCCTGCCAATCGGCTCACCCACAACGGCCTTGAACCTTTACGAAACCGGCGCGGCGGACATTGTCTGGGACAAGGACCTGGTTCCCGATGAGCTGGTGGACGTGCTGTTGAAACGGCCTGACTTCCACAGCTACCCGATCCTCGGCACCTATTTCATCCGGTTCAACACCACCAAAAAGCCGTTTGACGATCCGCGAGTCAGGCGGGCGCTGGGCCTGGCGATTGATCGCGAGCGAATCACCCGGAAGATCACCCGCGCGGGCGAGGAGCCGGCCGATCATTTTACGCCATCCGGAATCGCGCGCTATCATCCGCCGAAGGGACCCGGCTATGACCCGAAAAAGGCGAGGGAACTGCTGGCTGAGGCGGGTTATCCGGGCGGCAGGGGATTTCCGCGCTTTGAGTACATGTTCAACGCCGAGGCAGGCGGCGCCGCCAAGATCCACGCGAAGGTGGCGGTGGAACTGCAGCAGATGTGGCGCGACGAACTGGGCATTGACATGGAATTGCGGCAGGTGGAATGGAAGGTGTACCTGGCCGATGAAGGCAAGCTCGACTACGACCTCGACCGCTCGAGCTGGATCGGCGATTACAACGACCCCGATACGTTCCTCAACCTGTTCATGAGCGACAACGCGAACAATCGAACCGGGTGGAAGAACGAGAAATACGATGAACTGATGCGCGAGGGGGACATGCAGACCGATCCGTCGAAGCGCGAGCAGCTTTTCCAGCAGGCGGAGCTGATCCTGGTGCGCGACGAGTGCCCGGTGATTCCGTTGTATTTTTACGTGGGCTTCAACTATTACGATCCGCAGAAGATCAAGGGGATTTACCACAATGTGCTGGATATCCACCCGCTGAACGCGATCTGGAAGGTTCACGCGGAAAACAGTCACTGACCATGTACTTTCTGCGCCGGCTCATACTGACGATTCCGCTGCTGCTGGTGATCAGCTTTTTATCCTTCGGCCTGCTGCACCTCGCGCCGGGAGGACCGTTTGACCGCGAGCGGAAGCCGGCGTCGCCGGAAGTGGAGCGCAATTTGAAGCGCAAGTATCACCTGGACGAGCCGTTCCTGAAGCAGTACCTGCGCTATTTGGGAATCGGTTATGAGCGCGACGCACAGGGAAAGATCCATTGGTTCCAGGGAGGATTGATCCGGGGAGATTTCGGGCCGTCGAACATTTACCGCAATCACACGGTGAACGACATCATCGCCCAGGGGTTGCCGGTGTCGCTGCCGCTGGGGCTCATGGCGTTCGGCTTTGCGCTGGGGGTGGGATTGCCGCTTGGATTCATCACGGCGGTCAGGCGCGGGCATTGGGAGGATTACGCGGGAAGCCTCGCGGCGATGCTGATGGTCTGCATTCCGGGGCTGGTGATGGGACCATTGCTGGTGGTGGCGTTTGCGATTCATTTTCGCTGGTTCCCGGTGGCGTTGTGGGAATCACCGATGCACGCGGTTCTGCCCATGGCGGCGCTGGGCTTGTTTTTCGCCGGACGGATTGCACGCCTGATGCGGGAGGGAATGCTCGGCGTGATGCACTCGGAATTCATCACCACGGCGCGCGCCAAGGGCATGAGCGAAAACATGCTGCTGTTGAAACACGCGGTGCGGATCGCGATTCTGCCGGTGGTCTCTTATTCCGGGCCGCTGCTGGCGGATTTGCTCACGGGTTCGTTCGTCATCGAGAACATTTTCGAAATTCCCGGGCTGGGAACGCCCATCGTGAACGGATCGCTCAACCGGGATTATCCGGTGGTGGTGGGATTGGTGATTCTCTACGCGGTGCTGCTGGTCGGATTAAACCTCCTGGTGGACCTCGCCTACATGCTGCTGGACCGGAGGGTGAAGTATGAGTGAGGCCTCGGCCATGGAACAACCCGGGACGGCGGCGCCCCAGAAGCCTCTGAGCCCGAATCAGCGGGCGTGGAAGCGTTTCCGGGCAAATCGGGCGGCGATGGCGGGAGTGTGGTTTCTCGCAATCCTGGTCTTCGTGGTGGTGGCATGGCCGGTGGTCCTTGGCATTTCCGGCCATCTGGGAGCGGGTGGGAAGGCATTCCTGGCAAAATACGACCCGGACGCGCTCTCCGATGCACAGTTCAGTTCGCCGGGCTCGGCGCATTGGTTCGGAACGGATGTGCACGGGCGGGACCTGCTGTCGCGCGTGCTTTACGGCGCCCAGATTTCGTTGCTGGTTGGCGCTGTGGGCGCCGTGGTGAGTCTGGTGATCGGCGTGTTGTGGGGCGCGCTGGCGGGATTCATGGGCGGCCGATGGGATGCGGTATTGATGCGATTGGTGGATATTCTGTATTCACTGCCCTCGATCATCTTTGTGATCGTGCTGATCACGACACTGGAAGGTTTCATCAAGAATTGGCTGGCCGGGCTGGGATCGCCGGAACTGGCGAAGCTGGCGCGGCTGATTTTTTTGTTCGTGGGACTTGGGGCGGTGTCGTGGCTGGACATGGCGCGGATCGTGCGTGGCCAGGTGCTGTCGCTGCGAAGCAAGGCGTTCGTGGAGGCGGCGCGCACGATGGGAGCGGGGCGGCGGCGCATTTTGTTCCGGCACATTCTCCCCAATGTGCTGGGAGTGGTGATCGTATACCTGACGCTCACCGTGCCCGCGATCATCATGTATGAATCGTTCCTGAGCTACCTGGGACTGGGGATTGAGCCGCCGATGGCGAGTTGGGGGTCGTTGATCGCCGAGGGCGTGGGACAGATCAACAGCGTGCGAATCTACTGGTGGCTGCTGGCGTTTCCCGGCACGTTCCTGGTTTGCACGCTGCTGGCGCTCAATTTCGTGGGGGACGGTTTGCGCGACGCGTGGGACGTGCGCCGGAGTTGAGGGAGTCTCCGTCTGGAAGGGAATTTCGCGCAGGGACTTGCGTTATGAGGTTTCTCGCTTACTATACAGCGTCCGGGGTTTGGATTAGATCACATAATTCAACATTGACGGTTGGGACCCAGACCGTAATAATGGCGACTCATGTTAGGCTAACTTATTATTGAAAAACTATGGCAGTGAAAGTTGCAATCAATGGGTTCGGACGGATCGGGCGCCTGGTGTTTCGCGCCATCGCCGAACAAGGCTTGTTGGAAAAAGACGTGCAGGTGGTGGCGGTGGGGGACATCGTGCCGGCGGACAATCTGGCGTACCTCCTCAAATATGACTCGACCCAGGGCCGTTTCCAGGGTCAGGTGTCGTCCCGGAAATCCTCGGCGGACAAGCCGGAGGACGACATCCTGGTGGTCAACGGCAAGGAGATCCACGTGGTGAGCGCCAAGGATCCCTCGGGACTCCCGTGGAAGCAGTTGGGCGTGGACGTGGTAATCGAGGCCACCGGCTTGTTCACGGACGGCGAGAAGGCCAAGGGCCACCTGGCCGCGGGCGCGAAAAAGGTGATCATCACCGCGCCGGCCAAAAACGAGGACATCACCGTGGTGATGGGCGTCAACCATGAGAAGTACGACGCGTCCAAGCATAATATCATTTCCAACGCCTCCTGCACGACGAACTGCCTGGCGCCGGTGGTGCATGTGCTGCTGAAAGAAGGTTTCGGCGTTGACGAAGGATTGATGACCACTGTGCACGCCTACACGGCAACACAGAAGACCGTCGACGGCCCGAGCAAGAAGGATTGGAAGGGCGGCCGCACGGCGGCACAGAACGTGATTCCGAGCACGACCGGCGCGGCGAAGGCCGTGGCGCTGGTGATCCCGGAAGTGAAGGGCAAGCTGACCGGCATGGCGTTCCGTGTGCCGGTGCCGACCGTGTCGGTGGTGGACCTGACCTTCAAGACGGTGAAGGACACCAGCTACGCCGAGATATCGGCGGCCATGAAGAAGGCCAGCGAAACCTACCTGAAGGGCATTCTCGAGTACACCGAGGACGAAGTCGTGAGCAGCGATTTCATCCATTGCACCTCGTCTTCGATCTACGACAAGGGCTCGGGAATCGAATTGAACAAGCGCTTCTTCAAGCTGGTGAGCTGGTATGACAACGAGTGGGGCTACAGCAATCGCGTGGGCGACCTGTTGAAATACATTATCAAGAAGGGCCTCTGATCCGAAATTGATTTGAGCAGGCGGCGGTCTGGAAACGGACCGCCGCTTTTTGTTTTGGGTTACAAGCCGCGAATCTCGGTCCAGAGCGGCTGGAGATCTTCGTCGTGCAGGGCCATTTGTTTCATCTGTTCGCGATTTCCGCCAGCGGCCAGGGCGCGCCTAAGAAGGGAGCGCGCGGTATCAAGCTGATTCATCTGGCAGGCGTAGCACGCCAGGTTGTAGGCAACGGTTTCTTCTCCGGGAAATTTTTCGAGCGCGGGCATCAAGGCGTCCCAGGCCTGCTGCAGTCCTCCCTCGGGGATGCGCCGGAGTGCGTAGGCGTGGTGCAGCCAGGCTTCGGGGCTTTCGGGAGCAACTTTGAGCAGGGCGCGGGCAACCTCCAGCGCGGCTGGCCAATCTCTCTGCGTGGCATGGAGAATCCAGCGGACTTGCAGCACGCGCGGATGGCTCTGTGTTCCGGGTGAAATCTGGTCGAGCTCAAGCCGGGCCTCGGCGGCGTCGCCCAATTCCAGCCAGCCTTGGGCGGCTGAAAGACGAAAAGTATCCGGCGGCTCGATCGGTTGCATCAACGAGAAGCATGGTAAGCGGTGTGTCAATCTGGCGACAAGGCTCACCGATTCGTGAGCGGCCAGACCCAAAAAGCGAAGGTCCCGCCATGCCGCGGCTCGGAGCCGGGTACTGGCAGGACCTTCAGATTTTCCTGAATCCTTGAGAGAAAGCAGGCTTAAGGCGTGGTCGGCGGATTGTTGTTATTATACACCGGAGCGCTGCTGGTCGTGCGGCCGGTGGGAGTCAATTCCGGCTGGACGGTGATGTTGTTGACCAACTGGTGCACACCATCAACCTTCGCGGCGATCTCGGCGGCATTGCGTTTTTGGGCCTGCGTGGCAACGAAGCCGTTCAATTGCACGGTGCCATTGAAACTGCTGACGTCGACGTTGGGGAACTTGTAGACATCGTTGTCATTGAGGGCGCCCTTGACGCGCGAGGCGACCAGGCGGTCGTCGATGTAGGTGCCGGCGGAGCGGCCTTCGGTGTGGCAACCGGTCAGACCCGTGATGGCCACCCCGGTGCCCAAACAGGCGGCCAACATCAGTTGTTTAAGATTGATTCGCATAATGTTTTTCTTTGTCTCGCGATGAACTTGGTCCCCGGCGAATTTGGGTGCCATGGGGTGTTTCCCGGGTTGAATTTGCGCGGCGAAAAAGAAGGGGTATCGCCGCAGATTTACAGGGGATCAATGCAGATGAAAAAAACCGCCCGGGTTCGCCGAGAACCCGGGCGGTCACTTGCAAAAGCTCCGACCGGACGCGTCAGATCCACGACTTGCGGATCAGCCACATCTTCACGATCTGGGTGAGGACCACGTAGCAGAGCAGCGTCACGGCGAGGAACGGCCAGTAAAGCATGGGCAGGGCGACCAGACCCAGGGACGGAGCCAATGGCGAATACGGCAGCCATACGCCGACGGCCATGATGAGAATGGTCGTGAGCGTGAGCGGCATGCTGGCGCGGGCCTGGATGAATGGAATCTGGCGCGTGCGGATGACGTGGATGATCAGGGTCTGCGTCATCAACGATTCGACGAACCAACCGGTGTGAAAGAGCGCCGCAGCGTAGGGAAGATCGTCCTTGGCGTAGTTGGCAACCGTGGCGGCAACTGCCGGCGGCGGCACGAGCCCCAGATCACGGCAGTTGAAAAAGAAATACATCAGCGCGTAGGTGGTGTAATCGAATATCGAGCTGATGGGTCCGATGAACAGGATGAACCGCGTGATTTCGCCGATGTGCCAGGGGCGCGGTTTGGCGATCTGATCGGCGCCGACATTGTCCGTGGGAATGGGGACCTGGGAAAAATCGTAGAGGAGATTGTTGCTGAGCACCTGGATGGGGCTCATGGGCAAGAAAGGCAGCCAGGCACTGGCGCCGAGCACGCTGAACATGTTGCCGAAGTTCGAACTGGCGCCCATCCGGATGTACTTGAGGATGTTGACGAAGACCTTGCGGCCTTCCATCACGCCCTCCTCGAGCACCATGAGGCTCTTCTCGAGCAGGATCATGTCCGCGGATTCCTTGGCGATGTCCACGGCGTTGTCGACCGAAATGCCCACATCCGCCGCGCGCAGGGCGGGCGCGTCGTTGATGCCGTCGCCCATGAAACCGACCACGTGGCCCTTGCGCCGCAAGGCCTCGATGACCCGCTGCTTGTGGCCGGGTGAAAGGCGCGCGAAGACGCTGACGCCCTCGGCCGCCTGGACCAATTGTTCGTCGGACATGTTCTCGACCTCACTGCCGAGAACGATCTTCTCGGCGGCGAGCCCGACATCGCGACACACCTTGCGCGTGACGAGCTCGTTGTCGCCGGTGAGAACCTTGACCGACACGCCGTGCTGCTGGAGGGCGGCGATGGCCTTGGAGGCGGTGTCCTTGGGCGGATCGAGGAAGGCCACGTAGCCTTTGAGGATCAACTCGCATTCATCAGCCTTGGAGTAGGCGGAACGCTGCTCGAGCGTCTTGTAGGCGACGGCGAGCACGCGGAATCCGTCGGCGCTGAGATCGTGATATTGCTCGATGAGGTTCCCGACCAGGATCGGCTCCATGGGGAAGATCTCGCCCTCGCTCTCGAACCTGGTGCAGCGGCTGAAGACGGCTTCGGGAGCGCCCTTGGTGAGAAGCTGGTGCTCGTGCTCCGAAGTCTCAACGACCACCGACATCATGCGGCGCGAGAAGTCGAACGGGATTTCGTCCACCTTGCGATAATTATCGATGCAAAGTTTCCCGTAAGCTTCGGTGTGCTTGAGGATGGCGCGGTCGAGGACGTTTTTCAGGCCGGTCTGGAAATGACTGATAAGATAGGCGTCGAGGAGCACGACCTCGCTCTCGTTCTGGAAAACGTCGCAATGTTTTTCGAGAATGACCTGGTCCATCGTGAGCGTGCCGGTCTTGTCCGTGCACAGAACATCCATGGCGCCGAAGTTCTGGATGGAATTGAGCCGTTTGACGATGACCTTCTTGCGGGCCATGGCGATCGCGCCCTTGGAAAGGCAGACCGAGACGATCATCGGCAGCATTTCCGGCGTGAGACCGACGGCGACTGAAAGCGCGAAGAAAAAGGCGTCGCGCCAGTTGTGCTTGGTCAAGCCGTTGATCAAAAAGACCAGCGGAACCATGACCAGCATGAACTGGATCATCAGCCACGTGAAGCGATGGACGCCCTTGTCGAAGCTGGTCTGGACCTGCTGGCCGGCCATGCTTTTGGCCATGCCGCCGAGGTAGGTGTGGCCGCCGGTCTCAACGACCACGGCGGTGGCGGTGCCGCTTTCCACGCTCGTGCCGAGAAAACAGGTATTCGTCAGTTCGAGCGGGGAGATGTTGGCGCGGGCGTCGGAAGCGTCGAACTTCTCCACGGGCATCGATTCGCCGGTGAGGGTGGCCTGGGTGAGAAAGAGGTCCTTGGAGGAAATGATCCGGACGTCGGCCGGGATCATGTCTCCGGCGGAGAGCTTTACCAGGTCGCCGGGGACGAGCTGGCGGAGCGGGACTTCGACCGGGGTGGACTGGCGGATCACCGTGGCGGTGACGTTGATCATGGCCTTGAGTTTGGCGGCGGCGGCATCGGCCTTGGACTCCTGGATGAAACGGAGGCCGACGCCGAGGGCGACCATGAGCAGCATGACCGTGCCGGCGCGCGCATCGCCGGTGGCGTAGGAGACGGCGGCCAGGGCGCTGAGAAGGATGACGAGCGGATTGCGCGTGGTGTGGAGCAGGCGGACGAGCCAGCTCTGCTGGCGCTCGGCGGCGACTTCATTGGGGCCGTGTTGTTCCAGCCTTTCCTCGGCGGCTTCGGGGGAGAGGCCATCGGGTGAAGTCTGGAGCCAGCTCAGGACGGCGGCCGTGTCCATTCGGGCCGCTTCCAGGAGGCGCGCGGAGGAACGGAACCCGTTGGACTTGCCCTTGGAGGAGGGAGCCTGGGCCGACTGATGTTCTTTTTCGGCGACAACACTCATGAATGAATTAACAGATCAATCAGGATTGGTCTTTCGCAGGCCGGACTCCGACGCACCCTGAGAAGCTCGCCCGCCCAATTAAACATAGTGGACGGCGAGGCGCAATAAATGTTCTCGGGCGCCGCGTTAAATTTTTGTGAGATGCGGATACAGCAGTTATTCAGCAGGTGAATTCCCCATACCCCGCCCGACGACAAGGCTTATGATGAACTGCGGAGAGCAAGAAAAGGAAAACGCTATGCAAATCAAACTGGGAAAAGTTTTAACGGCTGTGGCGATCGGCGCCACGTTGACAACGATGGGGCTGACCGGATGCCAGACCAGCAAGGATACAACCCGAACCGAAGGGCGCGTCGTGGACGACAAGGACACCTCGAAGCGGGTGACCAAAGCCCTGGACGACAATCCGCTTTACAAGTTCCCGGGCGTGAGGGTCGAGACCTACGCGGGCGTGGTTAATTTGAGCGGGTTTGTGGATACCCAGCAGCAGAAGGATTATGCGGGCCAGATTGCGTCCCAGCAGGAAGGCGTGCACAAAGTGGTGAACGGCCTGGTGCTGAAACCCACGGCGAACGCCAACGCCGATATCAAGAACGCGCCGATGGCTCCCACCGGTTATCAGAGTGGCCAGCGCATGGACGCGACCACCCAGCCACGGGTCAACATGAGCACGAACAACTGGTCGAATCAGAACCAGGACCAGCCTTGACGTCGGGCGGCGGAGACACGAAGTGAATTGCGAAGTGGCGGCGAAGCCGGGCGGGCTTCGCCGCCATGTTTTTGCCCAAAACGGCGGATCATCCGGCTCCGGGCGCTGAAAAACAGGGCTTGCAATTCCGCCTGATTCCCGTAGTTTGGTGGCCTTGGATCGGCAGCGAGCGTAGCTCAGTCTGGTAGAGCGTCACCTTGCCAAGGTGAATGTCGAGGGTTCGAATCCCTTCGCTCGCTCCAATTTTTTAGACAACTTTCGCCGAACACCCTCAAAGAGCATGTCCCTGAATCGTTATGCCCAGCAGGCCAACATCAAAGCCGTGGAACGGCGGCGGGTGCTGGCCGAGATGAATCAACTGGCAACTGACATCGCGCGTTGTGAACGGACGATCACGTCAGTGATGACAGAGTTGACCGCGGTGAACGCCAAATACGGCGGGACCAGGAACACCCGGGAGGAAGTTGAGTATTTGAAGGTTCTGCTGGATTGCGCGAAGAAGAGGCTGTCCTGGGAAAAGCAGATGGGGAGCTTGAAAAAGCGCGCCCCGGCGGTCCTGGAGGACATGACGCGGATCATGAACGACACCGACCATCCACCCGGCGAGGAATTGAAGGCGGAGATGTTGCAGGCGTTGCAGGCTGTACAGGGAGCCCTGGAGCGGTTGCACGCGACGGAGAAGAGTTAAGGAGCGGCCTCCACCGGTCCACAATGACCGGGCCGATATTCTTATGCAGGAGTGACCGGTCAATCAGGGGCAGATTCAACCCAGGCTTCGCGATTTTTCCATCCGTGGCAGCCGGCGCCGTTCACGTTTATTGTACCTCGGGGTGGATCGCGGGTCTGAATGTGGGGGGAAGCTTTGGATGCGCATCTGCGGAAGTGTTATGCAACGGCGCAAAGTTTTTCCATTGCTCGTTGTCCTTGCCACTTGGATGACTGGGGGCGCCTTCGCCCAGACGACGTCCGGCCCGCCCGCAGCCGCTGCATCAGTTGAATCCGCGAATGCCGCTGCGCCTCCTGCAAATCCCGCGGCACCACCCTCCGCGCCGGTGGCCAACAGCGAGGCGGACCTGGAAAAGCTGGTCGGGCCAATCGCGCTTTATCCCGATCCGCTCCTGGCCGTCCTGCTGCCCGCTTCGGCTTATCCGGTGGAGATTGTGCAGGCCGCGCGGTTCGTGAAGGACACCAACAACATCGCGAAGCTCGATTCGCAGCCGTGGGACGACAACGTCAAGGCAGTCGCGCGTTTTCCGGATGTGATCGCGAAGATGGATGCGGACATCGGCTGGACCAGCCAGTTGGGCCAGGCGTTCGTGGATGATCAAAAGGCGGTGATGGACGCAATCCAGAAGATGCGCGGCAAGGCCGAGCAGGCGGGCAACCTCAAAAGCACGCCGCAACAGGTGGTTACCACCACCAATGAAGTGGTCGAGAAGACCGTGGAGCAGCAGGCGGTTTACGTGACCAATACCATTGTCCAGATTCAGCCTTCGCAGCCGCAGACGATCTATGTCCCGCAGTACAATCCCGCGGTCGTTTATGCTCCGGCGCCGGCGTATGCTTACAATCCGGTGGCTCCGCTGGTCACGTTCGGCGTCGGCATGGCGGTGGGAGCGGCCATTGCCAACGATTGCGACTGGCATTCGGGCGGCGTGTATGTGGGGCCGCGCGGGGGTGTCGCGTGGGGAGGCGGCTACCACGGCGGCGAGGTGGAGATCGAAAACGTAAATGTCAACCGGACAGCCAACGTAAACCGGACGGCCAATGTGAATCGAGCGAACGGCCAACAGTGGCAAGCGGACCCGAACCGCCGCACTTCCAGTGCAACGGCCTCGGCGGAAGCGCGCGGGTGGGGCGGCGGGCAGGCGTCACAAAACGCTTCACAAGCCCGAACCCAGGCTTCGCAAAACGCGTCGGCGGCGCGATCGCAAGCCTCCCAGAATGCTTCAGCCGCCCGTTCCCAGGCATCACAGAATGCCTCAGCCAAACGTTCGCAGGCGCAGCAGAACACCTCGGCAGCTCGTTCCCAGGCATCACAAAATGCCTCCGCTGCCCGGTCGCAAGCTTCACAGAATGCGTCGGCGGCCAGATCGCAGGCGTCGCAGCAGGGGGCTTCGTCCTCCGGCAGGAGCAGCGCTTTCAACAGCAGCGGCGGTGCGGCGCAGGCGAGGGCATCGGGTGCCCGTGGTTCCGCCAGCCGCGGCGGGGGCGGAGGCGGCCGGCGGCGTTGATCGGAATTTTATGGAACTATGAACGCAAATCGCCACATCGCCACTCTGATCGCAGCCGCGCTGTCATTTACCTTCTCGCCGGTCTGGGCGGAGGCGGCCCAGGCGACGTTTGCGTCGCCCGAGGACGCAGTGCACGCGCTCGCCAAAGCCGTCAACAACCGCGACGCTGAAGCGCTGGCGGCGATTTTTGGGCCGGGCTTCGACGACATCCGTTCGCCGGACCCGGTGCAGTGGACGAACGAATTGAGCAGTTTTGCGGCGGGATTGAACGCCTCGAACCACATCGTGCGAACCAGGGAGGGGGAGTGCATCCTGGAAACGGGCGATGACGGCTGGCCGTTTCCCATCCCCATCGTGCGCAACGGTGGGTCGTGGATGTTTGACACGGACGCCGGCAAACAGGAGCTGATCAACCGGCGCATCGGGCGCAATGAATTGCAGGCGCTCCAATCCATTCGCGCGGGCGCTGAGGCCGAGCGGGAATACGCCTCGGCGGATCGGGATGGCAGCGGGGTGCTGAAATTCGCGCAGAAGATCGTCAGCGCGCCGGGACAAAAGGACGGGCTTTATTGGCCGGAGGACCTGGACGGGCAGATCAGCCCGTTGGGACCGGCATTTGCGCGGGCGCAGAGCGAGGGATATTTCAAGCGTCCGCCGCGGCAGAATGCGCCTGAGCCCTTCCACGGCTATTACTTCAAAATCCTGACCCGGCAGGGGAAACACGCACCCGGAGGCAAGTATGATTACGTGATCAACGGCAATATGATCGGCGGCTTTGCCCTTGTGGCGTGGCCCGCGCAATACGGCGAGACGGGCATCATGACATTCATCATCAACCAGCAGGGAAAAGTTTTTGAGAAGGACCTCGGCCCGAAAACCGGGACGATTGCGGGGAAGATGACCACTTACGATCCGGATTCGAGTTGGATGGTTTCACCGGATTGAGGCTGGGAGGCATCGGCAATGCGAGACTCGTTTCGGGGTGTTTGCCTTTTAGGCGGCGCCCTCCCGCCTTTGTTTCAGGTCGCACAGCAACAAAGACTGTCAACTGCGTTAAGCCCAATGAGACCAGACGCCAGAGTGTTCCACTCCAGTGCATAACCGTGCCAGAAACCTGGTGAATTGGCTGCAATAAGGGAGAAGGGATGGTACGATTGTCCCAAGGCAAAGCGGCGGCGCAGGCATCATCGTCGCTCCTTCCACTTCTTAAGCTCTTGAAGACCGTAGTTGTTAAACTTGTCAAAACTGCTGAGAAACCGTAGGCTTCAACCGCATATGGCATGCCATGCAATCTCCCTCAGAACCCAAACCACAAACAGAGTGTGAGTCAACACATCACTTCAGGTTTTCGCTTTTCCTCGGCTGGTTAACACTGAGCCTCATTTTATACGTACTAGGCATGGGACCTGTTATCATGATGTATGATAAAGGCCTGCTGCAGAATAAGGCATTGCTTGCCATAACTGACACGTTTTACAGGCCACTAGGTTATCTTTACAATAACACGTTCTTTCACAAACCCATTGGTATGTACCTGCATTTATGGAGCAGGCATTTTGACGCTATTGGCAATACAAGGCCGTAATTAGCAGGCCTCGAAATCCGGCCGCTTTCCGTACCTGCCTGCGTATGTGTTCAACCTCAATCTCGCCGCCGAAGTAAAACAAATCCGCCGGTACTTCGCGACGCGGGAGTGCGGTGGCAGGTGCTTGCGCACGCCACCATGCAGAGGATGGGGAAACAATTTGACTGGGCGAAGAGTTAGTGACAGTATACAGACGCGTTTGGGGTTGGCGCCCCTTTAACTACGGCGCTGCTCCGCAGGAGGAAGTCAGCTTCGCTGACCTGATCCATGATCCGGGATCGCGCCCGGCCAGATCGATAGCTCACCTCATTTTTTGGCTTCCCAAGCCCGCCACTAGTTAGGCGCCCCACAAGGGACGTTCGCTTCGCGAAACGTGGTCTCCTCCTGGGTGTTCTTTGACAATTT
>Ga0070741_10005037_pt1 | contig 30012 bp, 38 predicted proteins | sample Coa_R1_4_FD_66440 | JGI IMG/M metagenome (GOLD analysis project Ga0070741, IMG submission 66440) | Surface soil microbial communities from Centralia Pennsylvania, which are recovering from an underground coalmine fire - Coalmine... | ecosystem: Environmental > Terrestrial > Soil > Unclassified ... | reverse complement strand
CGGTCACGATTGTGAATCGAACCGCTATTCCGAGAACCGATGACGATCTGCTTGGCCCGGCCACGGTCAAGCCCTTCCATATTCCGGATCACCTGAAAGCGATCGCGTTCACCGCGGGATTTCACTTCTGCTCGATTGAACAAGGCGGCACCACTCTGTATCCGGCATTGGCACAGAGAGTCACGGATGTCGAAGCTCTGCGAGTTCTGCTCAGCATCGGGCCTACCGAGGCGATGCACTTCCAGACATGGCAGGATAAGGCGGGCAACACGGTGCCGCTGACCGACGTCGATCCAGTCACCGGATCTTCAGTAACGTTCCCCGATCTGACGAATGACATTCCGCAGCCGGAGTCGTTGCAGTCCAATCTGATCATGCCGGAACCGTGCCCGTTCCTCAACCCGAAGTTCCCGGCCTGTTCAATTGTCCGGCCTACTCAAACCGCCGGGATTGCAACGGGAGTGGTTAAGTTTCTCGTTTCCAGCGGACTTTTCATTGGGCAGTCACCGCAGTTCTTCAGCTTCTTGCGCGATCTGGCTAGAGCGGCGGATGCGGCGCAACGCGGGTTTTGACAAGTTGTCTTTGTTTTGCGTGGCCGGCGTTGGAGCAGAACCTGGTTCTCGCGCCGGCATTTTTCATAGTGCTTTGTTATAGGGAGGTCTCATGTTTGAAGGATTGTTTCAGCCGATGCATTTATTAATCATATTTGGGATTGCGTTGCTGGTGTTTGGACCGAAGAAATTGCCGGAATTAGGCAAAGGAATTGGCGACGGAATTCGGGGATTCAAGTCGGCGATGAAAGCGGACGAAGAAAAAACAGCGGAAATACAGGTTGCGCAGAAGTAGGCTTCGCAATGGGAGGAGCCGAAGGGTGGCTCAAGTGTGGAGGAGCGGCCCTTCACAGGGCCGCGTTCAAAGGACAAGAATCAGGAACGCGGCGCTAAAGCGCCGCTCTTCCACAAAACCGTCATACAATACGGAGCAGGGCGGACGGGCGAGGACGCCCGTCTCTACATTGGCCATTATCGACACGACGGACGAGGATGCCTTCGCTACATTGGGTTATCAGCGGCTGGGATTGGGACGCTATCTCTGACTCGGGCCATCGTCACTACGGACGATCTATTTCTACATCGGCCATTATCGGCGGACGTCGATGCCCAACTTATTGCGGCGTTCCGGGGGATTCACTCATCCAAAAAATATATTGGTCATTTATTGGAGGAGACATGAACACGCGTTTTTCTGCCCAAGCCGCTCCCGGCGCATACAAAGCGATGCTCGGCCTGGAGCAATACCTGCATGAGTGCGGACTGGAAGAGTCGCTGCTTCACCTGATTAAGCTGCGGACTTCACAAATCAACGGGTGTGCTTATTGCCTTGATATGCACTGGAAGGATCTGCGAGCCATCGGTGAAAACGAACAGCGCCTGTACTCGCTCGATGCCTGGCGCGAATGCCCGTACTATAGCGAACGGGAACGAGCCGCCTTGGCTTGGACGGAGGCCGTCACTCTGATCACTAACGGCCATGTGCCCGATGAAGTTTATGAAGAAGTACGTCCTCATTTTAACGAAAAAGAATTGTGCGACCTAACTCTTGCGATCAGCACTATCAATGGATGGAATCGTTTATCGATTTCGGCCCGCACCCCACCCGGCACCTATCAGCCAGTAAAGACCCACGACGTGAAAAAGAGCGCATAGGAAGCAACAGCAGTTATTCACCGCGCCAGTGCATTTGCCTCAGCACGGCGCGGGTTACACTAGAGTTTGAAATTTAGCATTCCTTTGTCTGACACTTACATTCTCGGCATTGAAACATCCTGCGATGAAACGGCTGCGGCTGTGGTCCGCTCGGGCGAGGAGATTGTTTCAAATGTCGTCTACTCTCAAATCGCCATGCATCAGCCTTATGGCGGCGTGGTTCCTGAGTTGGCTTCACGCGAACATTTGCGAGCTATTGTTCCTGTAGTCCGAAAAGCTTTGTCGGACGCGAAGCACACTTATCAATCAGTGGATGCTTTGGCAGTCACGCAGGGACCCGGGCTTGCCGGAGCGCTCATGGTTGGGATCAGCTATGCCAAGGCCCTCGCTTTTGCTCTTGATAAGCCGCTGATTTCTGTCAATCACATCGAGGGTCACATACACGCGGTTCTTTTAGAGGAGCGGCGAAAAGGCAATTACGAGCTACACTTCCCTGTCCTCGCACTAGTGGTATCAGGTGGGCATACTCATCTCTACCTTGCTGAACAACAGGGTGGGCGCTGGTCTTACAAGAATATTGGGCGCACGCGAGATGATGCGGCGGGAGAAGCCTTCGATAAAGTCGCCAAACTGCTGGCGTTGGGATATCCGGGAGGCCCGGTGATTGACCGGCTTTCGAAGTATGGAGACCCACTGGCGGTGAGATTCGCTCTGCCACAACTTAAAAATCGAGACCGCAAAGAAACCGGCCCGGTGAATCTGAATGGAAGCCCGCGTTTTGATTTTTCTTATAGCGGTATCAAGACCGCCGTGCTGCGTTATGTAGAAACGCACGCTATGCAAACCACAATCGAAGCGCGACGAAAAGCGCTTACTGAAATTCAGAAACCGAGTGTTGAAGATTATCTTTCGCTTTGCGATCAGGCAGTCCTCGACTTAGTGGCTTCATTTCAAAATACGATGGTAGAAGATTTAATTAGGAAGACATTAGCTGCGGCCCGTGAATACAACGTTGAAACTTTATTTGTGAGTGGTGGTGTGGCCGCGAATAGCGAATTAAGGCAGAGGTTTGAACAAGATGCCGCGAAAGAAGGATTGCCAGCATACTTCCCTTCGCGCCCGCTTTCGACCGATAACGCAGCTATGATTGCGGCCGCCGCTTATCCGAAATTTTGTTGCAAAGATTTTGCCGAAGCAGGTTTTTCCGCTGAGGCTGGATTAGTGCTGGGCTAAAGCTCTAGCTTTTGGATCCTGCGCCTTTCCCCTTCACAGCTGGCGTTCCCAAGACCGCATCAATCGCTTTGCCTAATTGCTCTTCGATATCGATATCTTTGAAGATAGTAATATTGGCACGCTTCTCGTGTTTGTCGAAACCGCTGTGCTTTCCTGCAACGATCACCACTGGAATGTTGGCGGTTTCAGGATTCTCTTTGAGCGCACTAATTAGCTCACCACCAGTCATTTTTGGCATTTGCATGTCAGTGATGATGATGTCTGGGTATTTGTGCTTGAGTAATTCCAGAGCGTCGTGACCGTTAGACGCAGACTCCACGGTGAAGCCCCGCTCCTCGAGGAATCGACATACAGTGTGACGAATCAACATAGAATCGTCCACTACTAGTGCGACAAAAGGCATCAAATTCTCCGGGGGAAATTAGTACGAAGGGGCCCTTCAAAAGAGTGACATTAACAAAAAGAAAAGCGAGCTACAAGCGGAATGGCGTTCTTGTCCATTACCTTCGTCACGAAGAATCTACGATTCGTTCTGTAGCTTGCTCTCTTCGATAGCCATGTCCTTGAATTCACTGGATTCAAAGACTTCCCTGCATTCCAGGCATTCCACATATTCAGAATCTTCATCGCGCGCTACGATCTGAACACGTGGATGTTTGCAGGGTGGCTTCAGGCTAGAGTCTTCTTTTCGCGTGTTTTTGGAGGTGGCCTCTGGAGTTTGCATCGGCGGGATGGGCTTCATATATCCGGAGATTGATTTCCGGCCCGAGCAGGCTGAGATATTTACCGGAATTTGGCCGTATTCTAACGTGCCGGTACAAGATGTCAAGTATCCATTGTTAAAAATGGTAATAAGGTTTCCGCGTCCATTCGGCCTTTTGCTTGCCTGGGGCTGGAACATCTATTTTCAGCTCCCTCTAACCCATTCAGCTGAATGAAGATACCGCTCACTAAGAGATTTTTACCATTGGCCGCAAGTAGTTGTGTTTCTGAGTTTTATTGTCTAATATATCTATATCCGACCAAAAGAGTCGTATTTGCATGCTGAAGCTGACTAAGAAAGCGGATTATGGGTTGATGGCCATGAAGCATTTGGCGGAACAACCCCATGCTGGAGCTTGCAGCGCGAAAGAGCTGGCTGATGCTTATCAGATCCCGCAAGAACTGCTGGCCAAGATTCTTCAGAAGCTGGTTAAGGCTGGATTGTTGAAGTCGCATCATGGGACGAATGGCGGATATTTCCTGGCGCGCGATCCGGCGACGATTTCAGCTTTTGAAGTTATTCGGGTGATCGATGGACCGCTTTTTATTACATCGTGTGTGACGGTACGAGGCAATTGTGTACAACATGAGCGCTGCACGATTAAAGAGCCGATGCGAAAAGTAAATCAAAGCATCGAAGAAGTTTTGCGCCGCATCACTATCTCAGAAATGGCGGAAGATGTGGACGAAGTACCAGAGCCGAAAAAATTAACGGAGTTGGTAACGATCCGGTGATGATTTGTATAAGTTTTGAGAGGGCTTAGTAAAATTTCAGGAGAGCAATTTATGGCGACGGAAGTACAGACAATACCCTTGAACGGAAGCAACGGCGGAAGTCGAGAACAGCACAGCGGCCAAGAGGTTTCTGCGAACGGAATTAAGCTGCCTATTTATATGGACAACCATGCGACCACTCCCATGGATCCGCGCGTACTCGAAGAGATGCTTCCCTACTTCATGGAGAAATTCGGTAATTCCGCAAGCCGCAATCATCCATTTGGATGGGTTGCCGAAGAGGGAGTCGAGACCGCACGTGAGCGCATTGCGAAGCTAATTGGCGCGACCACCAAAGAAATTATTTTTACTTCCGGCGCAACTGAGAGCGATAACCTCGCGATTAAGGGCGTTGCCGAGATGTACCGGGAAAAGGGAAACCACATCATCACGGCGGTAACTGAGCATAAAGCTGTGCTCGATACCTGCAAGCGCCTGGAGAAATATGGTTACCGGGTGACTTATCTTCCGGTGCAGAAGGATGGATTGGTTGATCTGGAGGAATTGAAGCGCACCATTGATGACAAGACAATCCTGGTCACGATCATGGCGGCCAATAATGAAATTGGCGTGCTGCAGCCGGTTGCGGAAATTGGAAAGATCTGCCGGGAACGTGGCGTGATCTTCCACACAGATGCCACACAGGCAGTCGGCAAGGTTCCGGTTGATGTGAACAAACAAAATATCGACATCCTGTCGATCTCGGCTCATAAGATGTACGGTCCGAAGGGAGTGGGCGCACTTTACGTACGGCGCAAGAATCCCCGGGTGCAGATTTCAGCGATTATCGATGGTGGCGGCCATGAGCGCGGTATGCGTTCTGGAACGCTGAACGTCCCGGGAATTGTTGGTCTGGGTAAAGCTTGCCAGTTGGCCATGGAAGAGATGCCGGAAGAAACTCGCAAACTAACCGGATTACGAGATCGCCTACGGGACAAGATCATGGGACGGCTGGATGAAGTCTTTATCAATGGATCTTGGGAGCACCGTCTGCCCGGGAATTTGAACATCAGCTTCGCTTATGTAGAAGGCGAGTCGTTGCTGATGGGCATCAATGATATTGCAGTTTCCAGCGGTTCGGCATGTACCTCTGCGACACTTGAGCCATCTTATGTATTGAAGGCATTGGGTACGGGAGACGACCTGGCGCATAGCTCAATACGCTTCGGAATAGGCCGCTTCAATACGGAAGCGGAAGTTGATTATGTGGCGGATCGAGTGGTTGAGACAGTGTCGAGATTGCGTGAACTTTCGCCGCTCTACGAAATGGCGAAAGAAGGTGTGGATTTGAAGAACGTGAAGTGGGCAGCAGAAGCTCACTAAAACAAGCTTTAGGCTGCGGGCATTAGGCTTCAGGTTTAATTAATTTTTGAGTTTAGGAGAGGGACAAAATGGCGTATAGCGATAAGGTTCTCGATCATTATTCCAACCCGCGTAACGTTGGTTCGCTCGACAAGAGCAGCGCCGAAGTTGGCACTGGACTGGTAGGCGCTCCGGAGTGCGGCGACGTGATGAAGTTGCAGATCAAGGTCAATCCGCAAACCAATGTCATTGAAGACGCAAAGTTCAAGACGTTCGGCTGCGGATCGGCGATTGCCTCGTCATCTCTGGCAACAGAGTGGGTGAAGGGCAAGACCGTCGAAGAAGCTCTGCAGATTAAGAATACGGAGATTGTTAAGGAGCTCGCTTTGCCTCCGGTAAAGATTCACTGCTCGGTGTTGGCGGAAGACGCTATTCGTGCGGCGATTCACGACTGGAAGAAGAAGCAAGTGGGCGCTCCGGCAGAAGTAGCGCAGTAAATCAGCTGTGGGCGTCAGGCTTTAGGCTGAAGGATTCGCAAACCGGTTTTTGAGAGTATAAGCGACGTAAATAATGACTACGGTTACACAAGAAACAGCGAATGCGGCTGCGCCAACATCTGGTTCAGCGTCGGGCAATGCGCCGTCGTTTGCCCCGGCGAAGGGCATTCAGGTAAGCGATAAAGCCCTGGCTAGGATTCGGACTGCCATCTTGAAGGAAAACATTTCACCCGAGCAAGGCGGATTGCGGCTTGGAGTGCAGGGTGGAGGATGCTCTGGATTGAGCTACAACATTCGCTTCGACACCCATCCTCGCGAGCGTGACCGGATATTTCAGTTCGGAGACGTTCGCGTGTTTGTGGATCCAAAATCGTTCATTTATCTGCATGGAATGATCCTGGATTATCAAGAGACGCTGATGCAGCAAGGCTTTGTCTTCGTCAATCCGAATGCCTCGAAATCATGCGGATGCGGCACATCTTTTTCGGGCTGACTTGGATCATGTGCGCGGACGCCCGCCCGCTTGGCGGCAGGGATTATCAAAAGTACTCTGGTGATCCCAAGCGAAATCTTCCAGTTGAAGATAAAACTGATTTCCACGGGCGAGGCGCCCGCGCCACACGAGCCCCACGCACACAACATTTGCTATGCTCATAGAAACTTCCAACTCGATCACATTGACTGGACAGCCCGCCACTAGCGCGTGCTGGTCGTGCGGAGAGATGCGTGCCGCCCAGTACTGTAAGTCGTGTGGCAAGGTTCAGCCTCCGGCTCCCGTCGATTATTTTTCTTTTTTCGGATTGCCAAGGAAGTTGAACATTAATGTCGCGCTTCTCGAGCGCGAGTTCTATGAGCTCAGCCGCAAGTTGCATCCCGATCTCAATGCAAGGGCAGACAGCCGTGAGCAGGAGTGGAGCCTGGAACAAAGCTCGCACCTTAATGACGCCTACCGCACCTTGAAAGATCCCATTAAGCGAACCGAATATCTGTTGCGGCTCGAAGGCGTGGAGCTCGAAGAACAATCGAAAAATGCCACAGAGCAGGCGCGTGCCGCGGGCCAGGTTAAGAAGCAGGTTGTCCCTCCTGATCTACTCGAGGAAGTTTTCGAATTAAACATGCAGCTCGAAGAACTCCGCATGAACAAGAAGATGGGCGAGGATGATCCGTCGCTGGTGAAAGACCTCGAAACGCATAAGGCAGAATTCGAGAAAAAGTTCGACGCACTCTCGCAGGAATTAACGGGGTACTGGAACGAGTGGGACAAAGCAATGGACCATGGTGGTGCAGGGAGCCAGGAAAAAGTTCGCGGCAAGATGGTCGACCTGCTCAATCGGCGCAGCTACATAAGAAATCTGGTAAGAGACGTAAACGAAGCACTGGAAAATTGAAGTCATGGCAAGTGAACGCATTATCGGTATCGATCTAGGGACTACGAATTCCCTCGTGGCTTTCATGCAAGGGGATAACCCGGTTGTCATTCCCGGAGAAGACGGCCTAAATCTTGTGCCCTCCGTCGTGGCTCTTGACGAAAAAAATCAAATTATCGTCGGCAGCGCGGCGCGAAAGTACCTGATCGAAACTCCGGAGCGTTCTGTTTACTCGATCAAGCGTCTCATGGGACGCGGCATTGAAGACATTCAGGAAGAATTGAAGCTGTTCCCTTTTCGACTGGCCGATGATCTTGAAGCCGGAGAGGTTCTTCGCATCAAGCTTGGACAGAAGACGTTCACTCCTCCTGAAATTTCCGCATTTATCCTTCGGCAACTCAAACGTAATGCCGAGCGTTTTTTTGGCGAGCCAGTAACGAAAGCCGTTATCACCGTTCCCGCTTATTTCAACGATGCGCAGAGGCAGGCTACAAAAGATGCGGGGCGCATTGCTGGTTTAGATGTTTTGCGCCTGGTCAACGAGCCTACCGCAGCATCGTTAGCCTATGGGCTCGACAAGAAGCAGAACGGCATTGTTGCCGTCTATGACCTCGGCGGTGGAACGTTTGATATTTCCATTCTCAAGCTGCACGACGGGATTTTCGAAGTTATCGCGACCAATGGCGACACCCACCTCGGTGGCGATGACATCGACAATCTTTTGATCGCCATTGCAATCGATGACATCCGTGGAGACTTAGGACTTGATGTTTCGCGAAATGGTGAGGCGGTGGCCACAATTCGCAAAGCGGTGATAGAGGCCAAAATCGTGCTGTCGTCACAACCATCCACGAAGCTCGATATAGAGCTGCTGGGCGGCAAGCGTTATCAGCGGGAGATCACACGGGAACAATTCGAGCAGCTAATTCAGCCAGTGATTGACCGCACCTTGGCTCCTTCCAGGCAGGCGCTAAAAGATGCTGGCTTGAAACCAGAGCAGATCAATGAAGTGGTTCTGGTTGGGGGGTCGACGCGCATTCCGAAAGTGCGTCGGCTGGTTGAAGAATTATTTCAACGGACGCCACACACCGATTTGAATCCTGATGAAGTTGTTGCCCTTGGAGCCGCAGTGCAGGCCAACATTCTGTCCGGTGGCTCGGAAGCTACGCAGGATATGCTGTTGCTCGACGTAACACCGCTGTCTTTGGGGATCGAAGTCGCAGGCGGCGTGACCGACAAGATCATTCTGCGCAACTCGACCATTCCGGCTTCTGCGACACAGCATTACACGACACAAGTCGATGGACAGACGAATGTCGCGATCCACGTTTTGCAAGGCGAACGCGAACTGGCAAAGGATTGCCGTTCGCTCGCGCGTTTCGATCTCAAGGGAGTTCCCCCCATGACGGCAGGCATGCCGCGCATCGAGGTGAAATTCACTATCGACGCGAATGGCATTCTGCATGTTTCGGCTCGAGAGCAGCGTAGCGGCAAGGAAGCTGAAATTGAAGTGCAACCGAGTTATGGATTAACCGATGAACAAGTCGAGGGCATGATCCTCGACTCTTTCGATAACGCTGAAGAGGACTTCCGCCAGCGGCAAGTGGTCGAAGCGCGCAACGAGGCGGATACTATTCTGACGGCTCTTGAAAAAGGAAGACATAGTCCGGCGTGGGAGCAGATTACAAGCGATGAGAGGCAGCAGATCGCGAATCAAGAGCAAGCGCTGAATCAAGTTAAAAGACAAAATGATTATCAGGCGATTCGGAAGGCCATCGACGAACTGAACCAAGGCACAACTCGCCTTGCGGAACTGATGATGGACAGCGCTGTTACTACGGCTCTGAAAGGCCAATCGATGGATCAGGCAGATTTGGGCGAAGGACCGAATAGCGCGCATCCCGTAGCCAGAGCGGAATTTGAATAGGGCAGGGCTTTTGCGGGAAAGCAGCACTGGAGCTACTTCGGGATATTCAAAAAGCCGTTAACCGCAAAGGGCGCAAAGAAAACATTAGGAGCGATCATGGCAGAAGAGACTAAAGGAAGCGGAACCGCGACGATGGAAACAGGCGAGAACACAGTTGAGGTCACCTTCCTTCCCGACGGAAAAACCGTTCAGTTCGAAAATGGCAAGCTACCTTACAAGGATCATGGCAAAGAACAATCGCTTCTCGACGTCGCTCTGAACAATGGAATCCGTCTCGATCATGCCTGTGGCGGAAATTGCGCCTGCACTACTTGTCATATCTGGGTAAAGGAAGGCGCGGAAAATCTTTCCGAGATGGACGACGATGAAGCCGACCGACTCGACATGGCGGCTGATCTCCAGTTAAACTCGCGGCTGGGTTGTCAGGCAGTGATTACCAAGCCGGGGAAAGTTGTTGTGGAAGTTCCAGCGTGGAATCGTAATTACGTTTCAGAAGAACACTAAAGGCAGGCTTTAGGCTTCGGGTGCCAGGCTCCAGGATGTGGTCAGCGGCAGGCCGCGCATTAGCTTTTAAATAATACGAGAATCGAAAAAAGCCTGATTTCCTCTGGATGGCGTTACAATGGTGGACCTTGCGGTTTAGGCAAGCGCGGATTGAAGCCTGGAGCCTAAAGCCTAGCGCCTGTTTTGAGGAGCACTCATGCCGAAAGATTTGACGTGGAGTGATGCAGAAGAGATTGGAATTCTCCTCTCCGAGAAACACCCTGACATCCAACCTCTTGATATACGGTTTACCGACTTGCACAATTACGTCACAGCTCTGTCCGAATTCAAGGACGACCCCAAGAAGTCCAGTGAAGGCAAGCTGGAAGCGATTCAGATGGCTTGGCACGAAGAGTTTCTCGATCGTACGCAGGGATAAGCACGGCATTTACCGGGTTGCCGCAGATCCTTGTTCCACGCTTGCCTCTCGCAAAAATTTCGCGGCCTCTTCAGGCGGCGTCGGATTAATGTAAAAACCCGTTCCCCACTCGAATCCCGCGGTCTTGGTCAGCTTGGGCATGAATTCGATGTGCCAATGATAATGGTCATTGGTCGGATCCTGGATCGGCGAGCTGTGAATCACCAGGTTATATGGAGGATTGTCGAGCACGCGGTCGGCTTTCATCAGTAGCGTTTTGAGCGCCTTCGCAAGACTTTCAAGCAGATTCGGAGGAGAATTCTCGAATGCCGATTCGTGCTGTTTGGGCAAAATCCACGTCTCGAATGGAAAGCGCGGCGCATAAGGCGCTAAGGTAAGAAAGTGTTCGTTTTCGGCGACGACTCGAACGCCAGCGTCACTTTCCTGATGAATGATATCGCAGAAAACGCAGCGCTCTTTGTACGCGTAATAATTTTTGGCGCCTTCAATCTCCTCCACTGCGTATATCGGAAGAATGGGCAACGCGATCAGTTGCGAGTGCGAATGCTCGAGCGAAGCGCCGGCGGCTTCACCATGATTTTTAAAAGCGAGAATATATTTAAATCGCCGGTCTTTTTTCAGATCGAGAATGCGATCCCGAAAGGTCCAAAGCACATCTTCAATTCGCTTCGGCGGTAGGCTGGCGAGAGTGGCCGTATGGTCGGGCGTTTCGATGATGACCTCATGCGCTCCGATGCCATTCATCTTGTCGAACATGCCTTCAGCCTGACGATTTAAATTCCCTTCAATGCCAAGCGCGGGGAATTTGTTGGGCACAACTCGTACGGTCCAACCCGGCGTGTCCTTTTGTGGCGGTGGCCCACCATTCGGATTGGGCCGGTACGCCTGAATCTCGGGCGGAGTCTTGGATTCATTTCCGTAACAAAAGGGGCAAAAGCCACCTTTAAGCTTCACTCCCTCACGGAAGAAATCAGTCGGACGTTTGGCACGGTCGGTCGAAATGATAACCCATCGACCCACAATCGGATCTTTTCTAAGCTCGGGCAAAAACCAAATACCTCGCTATTCGTGGTCGACAGCCAAATCGCTATTACGCAACGGGAAAGGCACTCTGGAACAGTTCGAACAGAGGCTGGCTGGACTGCCCATAATACACGGTGACTACATCGAAGCGCCACTGACACGTAAATGACAGGTGCCGAAGATATTCCTGCGCGACGGCGGAAAGCGCCTGCTGTTTATTGCGATCAACTGCAGCTTCCGCAGGTTTTACGTCTCGCGTGGTTCGAGTCTTAACTTCAATGAAGCAAAGCACATCTTTTTGCCAGCCGATAAGATCAATTTCTCCGCGTCGCAATGGCGAACGGAAGTTGCGAGCAACCATTACGTAACCGCGGCGGCGAAGATAGAAATAGGCATCTTCTTCGCCACGCTTCCCGGTTTGCACATGACTGGGGACGCTTTTCGCCGGAAGAGTCTTGCGGGCCAGCCAGTCGAGGGTGCGAAGGATGGTCTGGGTCAAACGGCCAGAGAGCACGGGTAAATATTAGGAAGAGAACATGCTGACACGATGTGATCGATGTCACTAAGTTCTGCTATTTTGACGCTTTGGGAATTGTAGCGAGGGCGCGTTCTGCTGTTCTTGCATGTGGATGTCCCCATAGGTTAACCGTAACCACTCCTGTCAGTGCTATAGCCCCACCTATTAACGAGAGTACCCTCGGGACTTCTCCTAGCCATATCCAAGCGATGCCTATAGCAAGCACCGGCGTCAGGTACAAGGATGAAGTAGTGCCACCTGCGGAACCATATGACATGACGTAGGCCCAAGCCACATAAGCAAATGCTGCCGGGAAAATTCCAAGATAGATGACGGAAAGCGTGCTACTTGTGGTTGCTGTGTGGAATGCGGCAAATAAGCCTCGCCCGAAAGGAATCATCAGCAATGTTCCCGACCAGATGGAGTAAGCCGTGAACTCGAGTGCGCTATATCTTGCTAAAAAATATTTTTGCAGGATCATGTAAATAGCGGATGCCAAGGCCGCAGCCAGGATGACGAGTGCTTGCCGGGAAAAGTGGATCCACCTTCTTCACCGGCCGAAATCAGCGCAACCCCTGCGAAACTGACAAAGACTCCAATCCACCCGGCAACTGTCAGGCGTTCATGAAGCGCAATTGCTGCCAATATGGCGGTCCAAATTGGAGTCGAAGCAATGAGCAAGCCCGCAGCGCCAGCAGTAACGCGAACCTCGCCATAATTCAGGGCAATATTGTAGAAGGTAATACCAATGGCTCCAGCCAGAACGATGCCGGGGATATCGCGCAATTCTAAACGACGAAAATGGGCAGTCGCGGCGTAAACAGCAAGAGCCAGCGATGCAATGAAAAATCGCAAGAGCGCTAACTGAGAGGGCGAGTAACCTCGAAGTCCTGCGCGGATTCCGGCGTAGGCAGAAGACCACAACAATAGTATTGCGGCCAATGCAAGTAAGGCACGCGTTGGATATGGAGTTTTCATTGGTAGAAGTTATGAGGCCAGGAGTAAAAGACTGATGAGCTACATTTGAGAAAAATCAAGAGCAAGCATTGATATGTTTCCTTTATTCGCTGATCGTGTCACCTATACGAATCGTTCCCTCAGTCAATATCTGCGCTCTCAAACCACCTCGATGGCGAAGTCCCTTAATGACCGGACGACCTGTGAGTGCTTCTAAATGACTGCATGGCTCGCATAACCTGATTCCCCGAATCTTCACTTCACCAATTTTGAATTCTTTTCCCACCAGATGGTTGAGTGCCACGCCTCGTGTAGTAACATTTCGGCGGCTTTCGGCTGGCGCCAATACCATATCGTATTCCCGCTTAATAGCTTCGAGTGCTTCCGCCTCGATTAACGTCAATTCGAAGTCTGGCAAAGGCTTGAAGAAGGTACCCTGCTGTAGGGCGTAGCGATCGCCATCGAGTCCCTTTCCTGGTAAAGCTTGAACTTTGCTAACAGCATGCATGGGAGCCTTGGCTGCGGTTGCAATATGAATTGACTCCACATTTCCGGTCCACATATTTTTCCCTTTCAGAAATAATATAAATTAGGTGCGGAAGAGCCTGCCCAGAACAGGAGAGCCTGCCCAGACATTAAAAAGACATCGTTTTGTCGCCAGGCCCTAAGACAATACACAAGGAGTTCTTCGGATGAAGAGAATCCAAATCTTACTCTTGCTTGCGATCTTAGTCACTGGACTACGCGTCGCTTATATCTTCTACGAGCGGCATGAAGAGCAAGTGCAAGAAATCAAGAAGGAAGCACCGCCTTTGAAGGCTGACTATTATGTTACTCCGAGAAAACTTTATCCTTACGACTTGAAGTCGGCGAAGCAGTTGACGCAGCAGCCAGTCTGGGTCAAGGTCGGATACAGCATTACTTATTTCCCCTATGACAAGGCGGCTGGCCGGGTAAATTTCGCGCATGAAGCAGGCATGTTGTTACCTATCGAACGCCTGGATATTAAAGACGTAATTACGGCCGCTGCGCCAAAAGATCCTGGCGAGAGGCAGGCAATGGCCGTGTTCTCGAAAGATGGAAAGAGCTACGCGTTTTCGATCGGTGTGATGAAAGATGGTGAATACCACTTCTCATCCGACGAGATGCTTTTCATTCAGGATCCGCGTGAACTATATAAGCACTGGCCGGCAGATATTTGGAATGCAATCGATCATCATGAATTAAAGCCGGGGATGAACGAATTACAGGCGGATTTCTCGGTCGGCTTGGGGATTCCGGAACCTGGCGGTGATGATGACAATAAGACCGTGAATTATGGAAACGGTGGCAAACCCCTTAATGTTACATATCGCGTTGGCAAGATTACGGAGATCAAAACAGGAGCATCGTCATAAGCGCTAAAAACTCTCATGCCGGAATATGCATCTTCCACAGCATGTAACTAGCGCTCTCTCTCAGTAATGCGACAGACCGCATCCACATGGAATGGGGGATTGAATCTGGCCGGGGTGCGACGGATACTTGCACGCCTTCGTGCTCAAGTAGCTTGCGAATGCGAAAGACATGGTATGCGTCGCTGACGGCCACACAGCTTCGCATATGGTTTGTGCGCATGATTATGCCAACGCGCTGGGCGGAATGTGCTGTGTCTGAGCCTTGCGTTTCTGCGATCAGGTCCGCATCTGGGATTCCGTGATGCATCAGGTAGTCGTGGCCGACTCCACCTTCGCTGAAGCTAGGGTCTGCAGCCGCACCTCCTGTGGTGATTACAATCGGTGCAACTCCCCGTTGGAACAGATCAAAGGCATGATCAAGGCGAGCACGTAATACGGGAGACGGCCGTCCTGCATACTCAGCGGCGCCAAATACTACGATAGCATCAGCGGAGTGGACTTCTTGTTTTGTCGATTCGGAAATGATCTCTTTACCGATGAAAATGAGGCATACCGCCACGGCAGCAATGACAAACGCCATTAACCACAAAGGCCAGTAGCTTCGTGGGCTGCGTTTGACTGGGGGCTCTTTCATCCCTGTGCGAAGAACTCTGAAATTTCATGGGCCGGAATAGCGCCCTCCCGCATAATCTTCCAGCGGGCCTCCTCATCGGTCAAATCAATAATTGTGGAAGCTACTTCGCGCGGTGAAGTACCGCCGTCTACGATAATGGCAATGCGATTTTGCAACTGATCGCGCACCGCTTCGGCGGTCGTACACTCAGATTCACCACTAAGGTTCGCGGAGGTTGCGGTAATGGGAATGCCAGCGGCTTGCACGACAGCCAGAGGAATCGCGGAGCTGGGAATTCGTAATGCGACGTTGCCCGTGTTAGCTGTGACTTTAAGTGGAAGCCGCGATGAGGCGCGTACGATCACAGTTAGCGGTCCGGGCCAAAATTTGCGGGCGAGAGCCGCAAATTCTTCGGGAAGCGGTCGCGCCAATTCCTCGGCCTGCTCAATGCTCTCGATCAGCAAAGACAACGGCTTGTGACGAGAGCGCGATTTTATTTCGTAAACGCGGTCCACCGCCCGCAAATTGAAGGGATCAGCGGCCAAGCCGTAAAACGTATCGGTCGGCATACCGAGAACTTCGCCAGAACGAATCTGGTCGGCTGCGTATCGGATGAGCGACGCTTCCGGGGTTGCACTGTTGATTTTGACAATTTCCGCGCGCACTACGGTTCCTTCCCTCTAGTCTGACTTGATGTGAAAAGACGAAACTTAACATATCACGGAGAGGAGCTGAAATCCGAATGAAACGAGTATGATTCTGGCAGGCAGATGCTCCTGATTGAATAACAAACCAAGCTCGGTCGATAGTAGCCGATTACATCCTGTGGAAGGACGGCACAATGCTCTGGTCAAAGAGCTTCGACGCGCTTTTGCGGACGCGGATCTCACAACGGACGGATCCTGTGCCATCGAGGGTACTCGTATCATTGAAGAAGCCGTCCGCAGCGGTCTCAAGTTTCGCGCGCTATTTTTCCGTCATTCAGCTGCGAACAAAGCTGAACGGCTGCTACCGCAAATGGCGGCTCATGTTGAAGCTTTTCTGCTGCCCGATAAGCTTTTTGCAAGCGCCGTCCCGAGCGAAACGCCGCAAGGAGTCGCGGCTTTGGTACGCTGCAAACAATTTTCGATTGAAGACGTATTGGCTAAATCCGGGTCCGGCCCAATAGTGGCGATCGCGGGAGTACAAGACCCAGGTAATTTAGGTACGATTTTGCGTTCGGCGGAGGCGTTTGGAGCCGGCGGAGTGCTTCTCGGGGAGGGGACGGTGGGTCCGTTCAACTCGAAGGTTATTCGTGCCTCGGCGGGTTCAGTATTTCGGCTTCCTATTGCAAAGGCAAAACTGGGCGAAGCAATTAACAGCCTTCGGACAAAGGGAGTTCGCCTCGTAGCGACGTCTTCCCACAAGAGTAGGCCATTGACTGAGGCAAATCTTTCAAGCCCGATTGCCATCTTTATCGGAAGCGAAGGGGCGGGAGTACCCCGAGAGTTAATCGCGAAAATGGATGAAGTGGTGGCAATACAACATTCCTCGAATGTGGAATCACTGAATGCGGGCGTAGCGGCAAGCATTGTGTTGTATGAAGTGGCCAGACAGAAAAGTACTACTCACCACGGAGGCACGGAGATACTGAGAAAACCGAAATAAATAAGTAGAGCTGAATATCGAGTTTCCTGTGCAGGAAGCTTAAATCAACAATTTAAGATTTTCAGTGTCTCTGTGACTCCGTGGTGAAAATGATCTTATGAGCCTTTTCCAAACTATTCCGAGGCCCGACCCTGGCGATCGCACCCGTCCTCTTGCTGACCGCATGCGTCCCCGCACGCTCGATGAGTTTGTTGGGCAGGAACAGCTGGTTGGTCCGGGCAAGCCTCTTCGTACTCAAATTGAGCGTGATGACACTGGCTCTCTGATCTTCTGGGGACCACCCGGCACAGGTAAAACTACTCTCGCACAAATTATCGCGCATATGACGAAGGCGGAGTTCATCGAGTTCTCCGCTGTGCTCGCGGGAATCAAGGAAATTAAACAGGTCATGGCTGATGCCGAACGGGCCAAACAGTACGGTACACGAACCATTGTTTTTGTTGATGAAATTCATCGCTTCAACAAGGCTCAACAGGATGCATTTTTACCTCATGTCGAAAAGGGCAATATCCGGCTGATCGGAGCGACCACTGAGAATCCATCTTTTGAAATCAATTCCGCGTTATTATCCCGCTGCCGGGTTTACGTTCTGAAGGCCTTGGCAGAAGATCAGATCGTGGAACTTTTACGACGAGCACTTGTCGATGAAGAACGCGGCCTTGGAAAGTTAAAACTGCAAGCGACTGACGAGGTGCTTGCCAAAATCGCTGCGTATTCCAGTGGCGATGCTCGCAGCGCCTATAACGTTCTCGAAGTTGCATCCGGGTTAGCCCGCGGAGTAGCTGGCAAAGAAGTAGGCGCGGAGATCACCGACGAGATTGTCAAAGACGCTCTGCAAAAACGCACACTTCTCTACGACAAAAGTGGCGAAGAGCATTACAACTTAATCTCTGCGCTGCATAAATCGGTGCGCAACAGCGATCCAGACGCCTCGCTTTATTGGCTAGGGCGAATGCTCGAAGCAGGAGAAGATCCGCTCTATATTGCACGCCGCGTGGTACGAATGGCGGTTGAAGACATCGGTCTGGCCGAACCTAACGCACTTCCATTGTGCATGGCCGCGCGGGATGCTGTCGATTTTATAGGTATGCCGGAAGGTAATTTGGCATTGGTTCAAGCGGTTGTTTATCTTGCGCTCGCACCTAAATCGAATGCGCTGTATACAGCTTATGACGCGGTTCAGCAGGATGTGGAACGTACTGCAGCCGAATCTGTCCCGCTACATCTACGTAATGCACCGACCGGATTAATGAAAGGGCTGGGCTACGGCAAGGGATATCAATACGCGCACAACTTCGAAACGAAGACCGCCGACATGCAATGTTTACCGGACAATCTGCGTGATAGAAGCTATTACCACCCGACGAATGAAGGCGTGGAAAAGCGCATCCGCGAACGTATGGACGAGATTAAAAAGCGGCGCGCCCAAGCGGCGATTGAGAAATCAGCCGAGCTTAAAAAAGAATCTTAGCTGTGAATCAAAACATCTGATTGAACAGAGATTTCCCCGCCAAGGAGGGCTAAGGAATGGCTACTAGCCCAAGAATTGCTGTTGCCGATCAGCCGGTTTCGCATCCCTTGCAACTGGAGCAAGTCGAAGAACTGCTCAAATTACAAAGAGCCGCGCAAAAGATCACGTCCATTCTTGATCTGGACCAACTTATCGACAAGATCGTGAATGACGTGGCTACTTCATTCGGATGCGTGGAAGCCAGCATTTATCTTCACGACGAAGAGCGCGGCGAAATGGTGCTGTCCGGAGTGCACGGATGCACGCTCGATTGCACAGGCCATTGCTTGAGGATCGGCAAAGAGGGCATGGTGGGCTACGTAGCTTCGACGGGGCAAATGCGCTACGCCGCCGACGTGCGCCTGGACCAGTATTACATTGCTTGTGATGACTCGACCCTTTCCGAGTTGGCCATTCCTCTGCACGTGGATGGGCATCTAGTCGGGGTATTCATGGCTTCTCATAACGAGCTTGATGCATTTCCGCCGGAACAGCGCAGAGTCTTGCAGGCGTTATGCAATCACATTGCTGTGGCTATACATAATGCGCGGCGCTTTCAACTGGAGCGGCAAGAACGAGAGAGGATGAGCCGTGACGCGCATGAGGCGCGTGTAATTCAGGAAGCGTTATTGCCCAAGAGTTCTCCATACATTCCGGGCTTCGCAATATCCGGTCTCAGTGTTCCGGCAGGTTCGGTGGGTGGGGACTGGTATGATTTCATTCCGTTCGATGATGGTCGAGTTGGGCTGGTATTGGCGGACGTCGCGGGGAAAGGAACAGGGGCTGCTCTGTTAATGTCGGCTACTCGCGGTATGTTGCGCTCTCTGGCAGAAGCTCAATGCAGCCCCAAGGAAGTCCTGACCAAGCTGAATCGATTGCTGGTCGAGGATTTTCCTCCGGCCAGGTTCGTCACTATGATTTACGGCGTGCTTGATCCCACAAATCGTACTTTAACTTTTTCTAATGCAGGTCATTTGCCGCCCCTTCTCGTTGATCACAATCAAGCGCGATTGTTGGACACGGAAAAAGGTATGCCACTGGGACTTACTTTGGGGAGCTTTTCAGAATCTCAGGTACAGATTCCGGAAGGTGCACGGCTCCTGTTTTATAGTGATGGCATTACAGAAGCAGTGAATCCGATTGATGAAGAATATGGCGCGGCTCGCCTCAAGCAACATATGTTGAGACCAGAAGCGTCAATGGAAGGCATTCTTAATGAAGTACGATCGTTCGCGAATGGGGCTGGATTGCACGACGACGCTACGGTAATCCTGATCAAAGCGTGATGTTGAAGTTGCCGCGCTGGTTAACGGAAGCGCGCGTGGTGCTCTTTCAGAATGCACCGATCCATGATCACCAATATTCCGGCCTTGCGGGCTTTCGCGGCCGCTTTCTCATGGATGACTCCTTCCTGCATCCAAATCGCTGGTACTTTGAGCTGAATCGCCTGATCGACAACTTCCTCCACAAACTCCGGGCGGCGAAAAATATTTACCAGGTCGATTTTCTCGGGTACGTCGCTGAGCGAAGAGTACGCTTTCTCGCCCAATGAGCCTTTAATTTTAGGATTGACGGGAATAATCCTGTAACCATGCGTCTGCATGTAGGCGGAAACCCCGTGACTGGGCCGCAACGGACTATTCGAAAGTCCGACTACGGCTATAGTTTTTGCCCGCTTTAACAGATCGGCTATAGAGTCGGATTGCGGCAGCAAAACCATCGGCGGTTATTGTAGCTAAGGACGTGGTCTGTACGAAACTAATCTTTCTTCGTCTCCAGCTTTTGTTTGAACATTCTTAGCGCCAGCTTGCGAACTGTCTCTGGCACTTCTTTATTCCCTGATAAGTTTTTTAGATCGTTAACCAGTAAATTCTTCATTAATCCCAGCGCGACATCGAGCGGAGTTCTCGGATTAAATACCAGGTTGCGCATAACCACATAATTTTTCATAAACCGGCGCTTAATCGTAATCTGCCGCAGGACGGCTTCAAGAACGTTCTTCTGACTGGCGAATTTCTCGACCTCGCCATCGCTGATTTTGGGCGATTCCAGAACCGCCAGTGCAACGATCTTTGTGCCATCACGAATGAGAAGAGACCGGTCTTCTTTCGTGCCTTTCATGGCCAACTGGATCCGGCCTGTAATATCGAGCTTGGCGATCTTCTGCAACGCGCTGCCCCGCTCTAAAACATTGCTTTCGGGCTTATTAGCTTGCTTTTTTGGAGTTGTTTCCGGAGCGGGCTCCGGAGCTTTTGATTCCGGTGGTGCAGCACTCGCGGTGTCGCCGCCAGCTTCTTCCTGGGTCGCCCCGACCACCTGGAAAGCCTTGCCCGCCTCAGCTGCAATTTCACCTGCGTTGGCACTAAGATAAGCGGCAAGTTCCGCGTCGCCTTCCCCGTCAGAAATGTCCGGCAAGGCAGAGGATAAAACCGCAGACTCAAGATTCGGCTCCATCGCACTTTCGCCGGCAGCTTGAACGGGAGCTTGCTTGAAGGAAGCCAATCTCTCTTCGACAATATTCGATTGAATTCCGGAAAGATTCTGGTTGGAAGCAAGCGAAGCAACGATTGCTTTCGACTGCATAACCCTTTCGTTCTTCAACATCACATCGACCAGGTCGCGAGAAATCGCCGCAGCCAGGAACGATAGTGATTCTTCACCAATAGCTGAGTTGCCAAGCAACGCGGGAAGAAGTGGTGGGCGAAAATTCTGCGGAGCAACCAGATAGTCTAAAACTTCCTTGGGAGTATTGGGATTCGCCGCCGCATCACGCGAAGAAGCCTCATCCCATCCCGCTAACGTAAGAGCCGCTTGTTCGCCGAAAACTTTGCTTTGTGTAGCCAGATAGACGAGAATTTCCAGCATTTCACCTGGGGGAACTGAAAGAGCGCCGCGGGCAGCCGATTGCATCAAGTTGGCGGGGACAGCAGAAGCGCGAATGAGCTCAATCATGCGCGGCATGGACTATTTGCGAACTCTCTTCTTGATAGTCTTGATCGTCTTCACTAAACGCCCCGCCAGTGACCGGGATCTTTTACCCCGTGCAGTCACGGCTTCGAGTTCCGGAACCGCTCGCTCAAATTCGCGAACCAGACGATTCGTGTGCTTACGTCGGAACTCATTCAATAAAGCCCGATAGTACCAGAGCGTACCTTCGCGTCCTCCTGCAAAACGTTTCCAGACTGGTTCACCAACTTCACGATAATCGGTCAGAATGGATTTTGCATTGTGTAATTTGTCCGCAACCGAAACCAGGCGAGTATCGGCATCAGCCGTACGCAAATGCTTCAGATATTGCTCTTTTCGCTCGCGCCAGGGCGGCTTCGGAGTGGTAAAAGCGTCAGTGCATCCTTCTACAATGTGAGCCACGCGTTTGCCAAAACGGCGGCGTACTTGCTTCAACATGGGAGTGCCGCCGCAATCCTCAACTACGTCATGCAGCAAGGCGGCAATCGCCAAATCCTCATCGCCACCTGCCTCGAGTACCAGCCCCGCCACTATTATCAAGTGTGAAATGTACGGAGCCCGGGTCTTCTTTCGTGTCTGCGCGGAATGTTTGCGAGTTGCAAACAGTAAAGCCTGCTCAAAGCGAGGGCCGAGTTTTGGAGACGCTTTGCTGTTTGTTTTCATCGTTCCGCTTGTTCAGTTAACGGCAGTTCCGCTGTACCTCTATGCTTGTTTCTCGCCCCGTCTCATTTGCAGATAGGCGCGGATGAACGGCTGCAAATCGCCGTCAATCACTCGATCCACGTCACCAACTTCCATCTTGGTTCGATGATCTTTAATCAGGCGATAAGGTTGCAATACGTAAGAGCGGATTTGCGAGCCGAAGTCGATGTCGAGCTTCGAGTCCTCGATCTTCTTCGTGACTTCGCGTTTTTTCTCCAGTTCATGCTCGTAAAGTTTCGAGCGCAGCATGCTCATCGCCCGTTCTTTGTTTTTATGTTGGGAACGCTCGTTCTGACAGCCGGCAACAATTCCGGTCGGAATGTGGGTAATTCGTACCGCGGAGTCAGTCGTATTGACGTGCTGTCCGCCTTTGCCACTTGATCGATAAGTATCAATGCGGATATCTTCCGGCTTGATGACCACCTCAATGCTGTCGTCAATCTCGGGTGAAACGAACACGCTGGCAAACGATGTGTGCCGCCGCTTGGCTTGATCAAAGGGCGAAATGCGAACCAGCCGATGGACGCCAATTTCGCTGGTCAGAAGTCCGAACGCGTATTCTCCATTCACTGCAAACGTAACGGATTTCACTCCGGCTTCTTCACCCGGCTGGTAATCATAGATCACCGTTGAGAAGCCCTCGCGCTCGGCCCATCGCAGATACATTCGCAGCAACATGTCGGCCCAGTCTTGAGACTCGGTTCCACCTGCTCCCGGATGAATCGTCACAATTGCATTACGCGCATCATTTTCACCCGAAAGCAGAGTCTCAGTTTCGATACGGTCGACGAGTTGCCGCAAGGATTCAATCTCGCGGCGAAGATCAGCATCCACGTTTTCGCCCTCGCGGGCTAGATCGAAATACGCGGAGATGTCCTCACTGCGGCGGTTTAAGTCAGCCTCAGTGGACAACATGTCTTCGAGACGTTTCTTCTCGCGCATCACAGTTTGAGATTTTTGGGGATTCGACCAGAGATTCGGGTCTGCGGCCTGCTTCTCGATCTCGGCTAGCTGAGGACGAAGTTTGTCTCCGTCAAAGATACTCCTGGAGTACATGAACTTTGCTTTTGAGGGCTCCGTACTCGTGTTCTAGTTGCTCATCCATTCGCTTGTTGTGTCCTTGAAGATGATGGTTTCGGGCTCGAAAATAAAGGCCGCATTATCAGCGCCAATATAGAAATTATCGCACAGAGATAAGCAAACCAATCTCCGTGACGAGTGTAGAAGGTGGTTACATTTGATAGCCCGTACGGCGCAACCAGTGCAGTACGAATCTTGCGTGGCACACTGGACGAAATTCGTCCAAATGGATCTATTGATGCGGTAATCCCCGTATTGGTGTCACGCAGCAGCCAGCGGTCGTTCTCCACCGCACGCATCCGGACCTGCTTCAAATGTTGAGCATAGGCTCCACTGTCGCCATACCATCCGTCATTTGAAATATTCACGAAGACTTGCGCGCCATTCGCCGCGAATTGTCGTATTTCATCTGGGAAAATCGATTCATAACAGATGAAAACGCCTAACTTTCTTCCACCCGCATCGAGTGGCATTCGTGAGATCCCATGTGAGAAGTCACCTACTTCCTTCGTCAAACCTCCTGCAAATGAAAAAATATTTTTGAACGGGACATATTCGCCGAACGGAACAAGATGAGTTTTGTCGTAGCGAGAAACCCACTTGCCATCGGGGCCAACTAACGCTCCCGAGTTATAGATTTCAGTTTCTTGCGGCGTGGAACTGGCATTGGGAGCACCAATACTGCCGACGAGCATCCATGAACCGGTTTGGCGCGCGATATTGCTCACCGTGTCGCGGAATGTGGGATCGTTCGTATAGAAAGGCGCTGGAGATTCAGGCCACACAATCAAATCCGGACGCGGTTTCACTAGGTTGACAGGATTTTCACTTAAAGCAGCTAGCTCACGTAGCGTGTCCAGGAAATATTCTCTCGTCCAATCTGTGCCTTGAAGAATAGGCACGTTCGCTTGGACCAGAGTCGCCGTGTGGTCTGTGCTAATGACAGGAGCTGGAATAAGCACTCCCGCCTGCAACACGGCAGCTGCGCCGATTGCCGCTAAGAGCAATGTCTTGCGCTTGTCAGGCCGCACCAGGTAGACCGCCGCAAAAGCGACATTTACAACCATGATCTCAAAAGACAATCCATATACGCCGGTCACGGTAGCTAGTCGGGAAAGAGGAATGTTGTCAACTTGGCTGATGCCCAGCAAGTCCCACGGAAAACCTGTGATGCGGGTGCGCGCGAGCTCAACTGCAATCCAAACTACCGGGGATAGCAGCAAAGCACGGCGGCTAAATGGGCTCTCAGTGCGGGACTCTTGCCTGGCAAGCAAACTAATCACCAGGCCGAAGACTCCGTGATAAAGCGCGAGGTACAAGCAAAACAGACTTAATATGCCAATTGCGGCAGATGTATTGACGCCACCATACTGCCGCATCACGCTGTAGATCCAGTAGCATGTGCCGGCGTACCAGGTGATGCCGCACACATAGCCGAGTAGAAATCCCTGTAATGGATTTGCGGGCAGCAACTTTATGTTTGCGTCGAGTTGCAAAGTATTAGGTGTGCGTGCTCGCAATAGCGCGACCAGGAGTGGCGCCAAAGCGATCCACCCCAGCATGTAAAGATTCGGAAGAGGAAACACTAGGATCTGCAATCCAGCCGAAAGCAGAGCAAGAAGCCATGCGCTTTTGTGAATTCGGGCCACTGGAAAGAATAGCAAATCAGGCGCTAGGCTCCAGGCTTCGGGCGTCAGGCTTTTAAGCCATACGCGGTACAAAATTTGTGCCTCGAAGAGTTAAGACGAAATGTTAAGAACCTGGAGCCTGCTGCCTAAAGCCTAGCGCCTGCCTGCATTGTGCTCCTCACGAATTCAACAATCTCGGGCGTCAGATATTCCGGCGGTTTGACTGAAAACATCGGCTTCCCGGTGACTGGCTTCAACGAAATCCCGTGCCATGAGGTTCTGAGGCTGCTGGAGTCACTCGGCCTGTGCAAGATCACCACATCGGCAAGATCCAAAAATTCCTGGGCTGATTTTTTGAAGTCGGAATTTTCTGGGTCGAGTACCGTCAAGTAGAGATCCGGACGAATAAATTTCAGAATGCTATTTGATTCGATGATCATGTTTTCCGCATCCGCCAGTCTGCGGCGGACCGTCGGCATTGCCTCGGCAAGGCGACCCTGTTCAGTTCGCACCCACCAGACGCGCTTTGCACCCGCTATAAGAAATCGCGAGGTGTCGGACTCTCCTGATCGATCTCTCTCCTCGGAAATTGCCCAGCTGTGATCGTCAGTCGCGCAGTTGCATGATTCACCGTTGAGAGAACACACTCCATGCCCGTACTGCGTGATCTTCATGGCAGTCCAGTTGTATTCAGGCAACGCGGCAATCAGGCCAGCGACCACGCTGGTCTTGCCAACATTGCGAGAGTGTCCGCCGATAACGATGAGGCTCATGATTATGTAGCGTTTGTTTGTGTGGTGCTTGTTCGTGTGGCGTGGGGGCCCTCGCCCGCGATTAGTAGAATCATTCTCATCCTTACGCCTAATCTTTCCTCGCCAATCGCGCCAAAGCTGCCAATTGCTTCAAGTACTCACGTAACGGCTTCGCCGGAGTGCCCCAGAATGCAACTCCCTTGCCCCGCAATACTTTATGTGGAAGCACGCCGCCCTGTCCGCCCAGCATCACCCCTTCTTCAATGCGGGCATGCTCCCCGATGCCTACCTGCCCGCCCAGCATGACATTCTTTTCAATGGTAATACTTCCGGAAAGGCCGGTCTGAGCGGCAATCACGACATTTTCTCCGATATCACAGTTGTGTCCGATGTGCACCAAGTTGTCGATCTTCGTTCCTCGTCCGATGCGAGTTGTATCCAGCGATCCACGGTCGATAGTCGTGTTCGCGCCAATCTCGACGTCGTCTTCGATTTCGAGGCTTCCAACTTGCGGAAACTTCTCTCGACGTCCAGTCTTTTTATCGACTACATAGCCGAAGCCATCGCTGCCCAGCACTGCCCCTGCATGGACAATCACCCGATCCCCAATTCGCACGTCAGCGTAGATGGTCACATTGGGATAGATGTCGCAGTCGCGTCCGAGAGTTACATTTGCTCTGATTACGGAACCGGCGCCGATGCGGGTATTCTCGCCCACTTCCACGTTTTCGCCGATGACAACACGCTCCAGAATCGAGACATTGCGGCCCAGCCGTGCCGAAGGATGCACGACAGCACTGGGATGAATACCTGGTCGTTGATTTTCCGACGAAAAAAAAAGCCTGGCTGTCCGCGCAAAGGCGAGTCTGGGATGGGATGAAATCAGCAGTGGCTTCGGGCAGGCTTCGGAACTAGCAAAGTCTCCGGCAATGACTGCAGACGCCGGTGACCCAAGAGCAGCACGGAGGCTTTTTTCATTCTCGACAAAAACCAAATCACCAACCCGAGCAGATCCGACACTGGAAATACCTTGTAATTTGGTTTCTTGATTGCCAATTACCCGTGCTTCGATGAATTCCGCTATCTCTCGTACAGTGCGCTGCATGGCACCTTTGTATATGTTTAGCGCGGGAAAGAAAAGCTATAGGCCGGGTTGCGGACTAGAATATTGGCATGGAGAAGAAAATCTTCTGGATCAGCTTCACTGTGCTGGGGCTGGTAGCTGATTTCACATTGCCGATCTGGTGGGCCCTGGTGGCAACGATTCCGGCTGTGTTCATCAGCTGGTGGATTGCCTACAGGAGTGAGTGGTTTTGATAATTGCTTGAAGTTTCGGCTTTTCTTCAAGCCGAAAGCCGGAGCCGATTCTAATACAAACGAGCGGGAAGTGTCAGGGTGAGTCATACGAGTTGTGATCGTATTTTGTCCGTTAGCTACAAGTAACTTGTTGAACAACCTGACCGAACTAGGATTAAAGCAATTAGCGGCGGTTGGGCTTGAAAATAATAAGAAAAATCGCAACCATCATCGCAACTATCTTTGTAATGGCACTACTCACTTCTGCCGCTCTCTTCCTGCTGGGTTTAATCGTGAGCTTGGCAGGAAACAAGGGGTGGATTTATCTAGGCGAATCTCTGCCGTGGCTGCCATTGATTGGCTTGGAGTACGGGTTTGTTCTAGGAATCATCATTGGTATGATCGTCGTTGTTAAGAAACCCAGACGCCATCCAGATGGTACTTAAATTTACGTTTAAAAACAGGCGCGAAGACAAATTTTTCAACTGCTCAACTAAATGTCCCAGCGAGCCTTTGGATCAATGATGGTCGAAACAGCAACAAAATCGGTGAGCCGACAGCTCTTACTCTTGATAGCCGTCCTGGTGTTCAGCACCTTGGTGTGGATGGCGGTCAGAAGAATGAGAGATCTAATGATGCTTGGATATGTCGATTCGGCGATTGGTAGGGTCCGGACGGTCGCCGCAGCTGAAGAGCAGTTCGCTAAAGCTCATCCAGAGATCGGTTACACTTGCTCGCTTTCACAATTGCCTCATGATGAGCTGATAACAGGACTAGTAGCGAAGAATCAAAAGTACAACGGCTACCTTTTCGAGATCGTTGGATGCAAAGCGTCAGCGCCCAAAAAACCTAATCTGATCTATCAAATAACGGCACGTCCTCTGCGCTCGGGATTGCCAGCTTTCTGCTCCGATGATTCTGGGATCGTAAAGTCTGACTATGGAGGTTCCGTTGAAAAATGTTTGGCAAACGGAGTCCCTCTGGGAAACTGACGTAGCTGTCGCCATTGCAGCCAATAACCACTGAAAGCTTCAGCGTCCTAATATAGCCCCGGCTGTCCTTCCGGCCTCGTCTTCCACCTGCGATGTACCCATAGCCACTGATCCGGATATTTCCTCACATACTCTTCAATAATCTTTGTGAATAAAGCCGTATTTGCGATTGCATCTGCATCATCGTTTCCAGCACGAATCAGATTTACTGCCGGATCAAATCGCAATCGGTATTTTCGCAATACCGGATCCCATATGGTGAACCCCGGCACCACGGCGGCATCGGTTCGCAACGCAATCCTTGCCAGGCCACTCGCTGTACAAGCCGGAATTCCGAAGAAATCTACGAACACCCCTTGCGGCGGAGTCATATTCGTGTCCATCAAGATTCCTACCGTCTCGCCTGCTTTCATAGCCGAGAGCAGCCCGCGCACAAAGTCATCTTTATCTACGGTTGAGTTGCCGTGCATGGTGCGATAACGCTGCGAAAGGCGGTCAAGATACGGGTTGTCCAGCGAGCGCATCACGATCTTCAGGGGATGCCCATAGAGTGAATGCGCAAACGCCGAAAGCTCCCACGCACCTAAATGAGCGGTGAGGAACAACACTCCCTTGCCCCGGGCTAGTGCACGCTCGAAATTCTCGAATCCGTCATAGATTACCGTGCTGCTTACGTTTTCGGCAGTGTACTTTGGAAACAAGCAGAGTTCCGCGAGCTGCCGACCTAGAGACTTAAATACGCCTCTGAGTATTTTTGCCCGTTCAGCGTGGCTTTTTTCGGGATAAGCCAGAGCCAGATTTCGCATGCCGACATGGCGCAATTTTATGTGCAAGACATAAACTATCCAGGCAAGGGAAATACCTGCCCTACGCGCCAAGGGGCGAGGAAGTACGCCAATAGTCTTAACAATCAGCCAAGCTAGCGCGAACTCTAAACGCTGACGCATCAGGGGAAGGGTGACGGTAGCACCGAGGAAAATCTGTGTCAAACTGGAGGGACATGATGCAGAACCAACAAAGGCGGGCGATGACGCAGCGATCGGTGTAGAGCGGACACTCTTGTCCGCTGCTTTTGACGCTGACTCTCGTTATCCCAGGAAGCGTATTAACTATGAATTCCGAGGTAAAATCAACCCACCATCAACAGCGGCGGACAAGAGTGTCCGCCCCACACTAACCCGATCTGCACCCACTACTATTTACTTGCGGTCTTCGCCCACTTAGCCAGAGTGCTCAGAAACGGATACGCTGTGTCCGGCGCGGCGGCCTCACCGCTCAAAGCAGTCTTGAAAGGCACCATTTTGTTATAGAACTCATAGGTGCTGCTTTTGTCTTGCTTGAGGACGGCACCGTTTAGTTCCAATCCGGCAAAAACGCCGCGCGCCCGGGAGTAGCTCAGGACCTGCGCTCGCATTGTCCAATCCGTATCGGCGGCTGCATGGCGTCCCACCGGACCGGCGGCCACGCTGGCATCTGCACCCAGCTTAAATTTATTTGCAAGCAGGTTATCCATCCCCTGCTGATTCATAATCAACATGACCAGGTCGACCGCCTGACCGCCGATCTGCAGGCCAAAGCTGCCTCCCGTGATGCTGAAGAACGCCGGCGCACTCCAACCTTTCGGCGTCCGGCAACTCGCTACTCCACGGCCGTAGCGCGCGCCAAATACAAAGCCGCCTTTTAGCATGGAAGGCACTACCGCCACGCATTCCGCCGATCCGAGAACTTCCTCTGGGATTCCCTTGTCCGATGTGCCTTGAATTTCATCCAATACGGTGGCTGCAGCTTTTATCCGCTCCACAGGTTTATTGTCTTCCTCTTCAGCCGCGAACGAAGTCGCGGCCAGGCAAACTACAACGCACAAAAGCAGCAGCTTTTTCATTATCTTTAGCCTTCCAAAATAGAACTTCCTAAAATCGATGATCTGTGTACCTGATTGTAAAGGATTCAGGCGTGTGCAAAATGGTTGTTACTAGATAAGAGCTTGACCTGTTAATGAGTAAGGCACTGATTTTGAAGCGGTGCAACACCGGGCAGACACGTGAAGAATCCTTTCGGGTTTACAGTTAATCTGCTAATCAGAGAGTGTTGAGGAGGAACCGAGATGGCTCTAATCCTAGGTGCGATTTGCGTCATAGCACTATGCCTGGTAACGATAATTTGGATCAAACGAGCACGAGAAGACCGGCATGAAAGGGAGGAGCACTGCATTACAGCGGAGGCACTCCACGCTTTGCTAGCGTCACCGCAAAGCGTTCTGCTGTTTGATGTTCGCCAGCCGCTCGATCTGCTGGCCAACTCTGAGATCATTCCAGGCGCTAAAAGAATTCCCCCCAAAGATATTCTGGAAAATCCGGCGCTCATCCCCAAATATAAGGATTCGGTGGTGTACTGCACATGTCCTAGCGATAAGACCAGCAGGTTAATCTCGAAACAGGCTC
>Ga0070741_10005035_pt1 | contig 30019 bp, 24 predicted proteins | sample Coa_R1_4_FD_66440 | JGI IMG/M metagenome (GOLD analysis project Ga0070741, IMG submission 66440) | Surface soil microbial communities from Centralia Pennsylvania, which are recovering from an underground coalmine fire - Coalmine... | ecosystem: Environmental > Terrestrial > Soil > Unclassified ... | reverse complement strand
GGAAAAGATTGTGCGCGCCACGGAGCATATTCGCGAAATGGCGGAGTTCATCGCGGCACTGGAAAAGAAGGGGATTGCCTATCGCACTGAAGACGGCTCGTACTACTTCAGCATTGCCAAATTCCCAGAGTACGGCAAGCTCTCCAAAAAAGATTTTGGCGGAATTGAAGTAGGCGCGCGCGTGGACGTAGATGAATACGAGAAAGACAATGCGCGCGACTTTGCGCTTTGGAAAGCGCCGAAGGAAGGCGAAGCTTTTTGGGAAAGCCCGATTGGGCCGGGGCGTCCGGGCTGGCACATTGAATGCTCCGTAATGTCAATGAAGTATCTGGGTGAGACTTTTGACCTGCATGGCGGCGGCGAGGACCTGACCTTCCCGCACCATGAGAATGAGATTGCACAGTCAGAGTCGCTGACCGGCAAGACATTTGTCCGGCACTGGATGCACGTGCGTTTTCTGTTGGTGGAAGGCGAGAAAATGTCAAAAAGCGCAGGCAATTTTTATACCCTGCGTGATCTGCTGGTGAAAGGCCACAAAGCATCTTCCATTCGATTTCTGCTGACCTCTTCAGTACCTTATCGCAAGCAGCTCAACTTTACTCTTGATGGCCTGAAGCAGGCGGCGCATTCCGTGGAACGCCTGCGGACTTTCCAATCGCGAATGAGAATGTCGCAGCTTCCTGCGGGCACCAACCCGGCGGCGCAGGAGGCGGCGACCAAAGCAAAGCAGGAGATGCGCGCCGGGATGGATGACGATCTGAATACAGCAAGGGCCTCAGCGGCGATCTTTGATATGGTGCGTGAGGCAAACACTCTGGCAGACCGCGGTGAGCTGCGCGAGGGAGACAAAGCACCTCTCCTGGAAGTGCTGGAGCAGTTTGACGAAATTTTTGCCGTCTTAAAAGACGATGACGCAGAGAAGACCCGGGCCGCAATGGAATGGGCCAAAGCTCAGGGAATCGCGGTGGAAGCAGGAGTAAGCGTCAACACAATCTCTGATGAGGAAGTGAACCAATTGATCGAAGAACGCAACGCAGCAAAAAAAGCGCGGGATTTCGCTAGGTCAGATGCCATCCGCAAGCAACTCTCAGAAGCAGGGATCGTAGTAGAAGATACGAAAGATGGGATTCGGTGGAAGCGGAAGTAACAAAATTTAGTAATGCGTAAATTGGTAATTTGATAGCGGAGTGTTTATACAATCTCAGCCCTCAGCGGAACACTCAGAGAGCAGCCACTAGGATTTGACGCTGAGTCGTTTTTCTAAAGCCAGCCGCACCTTGCCAAAGTGGGCGTGGTCATCACTTTCCAAAGACTCCAGCGTATTAAGCACCGTGGTATTGATCTCAAGCTGTGCCTCTTGGGTAAGTCCCAGCATGTCTTTCAGGTCGCGGGTATTCAGCAGTCCTGCCTTGCCTAGCTCATTAAGCCTCTGGACAACCGAATCGAATGCGCTATTGAGCATGGCCATCCGCATGTAGACCTCTGCTCTTTCGCGGCTATTGAGTGCTGGCGCTGCCATCTCTCTTTTCACGATTGTACTATAGTACAAGTGCAAAAGGGCATCCTAACGCTGATGCTTAGGGCATGTCCACTGATATTTCCAGGCGTTTTGGAGCGCGGCTTAGGGACTTGCGGCTTGAGCGAGAAATGCGGCAAATTGATCTAGCCGAGCGTGTCGGCATCCAGGAATCCTATTTGTCCAACTTGGAGAGCGGAAAGAAAGAGCCGTGCCTTGAAGTAATAAAGATGCTGGCTGATGGCCTGGGTGTATCGCTACGGCGGCTGTTTTGGGATATGTGAAACAGGATGGAGTTCCCTCAATCTCCTCCAACGTTCACAATCTTCGGGCAGGTCTCTTCGCTCATTGGAGTTTCAGCCTGTGCTTGCTTCAGCTTTGAGGTGTTCACCAGCGCTACTGAAGCGATAATAATTGCGGTTCCAACTATCATAAAAACGTCTACACGCTCGCGCAGAACGAGCCAGCCAAGAATCAAAGCCACAATCGGATTGACATAAGCGTAGGTTGCGACCTTTGGCGTGGGGACATGATTCAGCAGATAAATGTAACAGGTGTAGCCGATCCACGATCCCGCAACAACCAAATAACCAATCGAGCTAAGCGCCGGCACGCTCCAGTGCGCTTTGAAAAGCTGGCCGGTGAGCAGCGCGATGGCAGCGTTGACCACGCCGCCCAGGGTCATTTCCCAGGCGGCGGAAGCAAAGACATCAACCGTAAGATTGAAGCGATGAGAAAAGACTGAACCCAGCGCCCAGGCAAAAGATGCAGCCGCAAGAATCCCGCAGCCAAAAAGTTCCTGATGGCCATGGTGTGTGCCGGAGAAGATGCGCGGCCAGAGCAGCAAGAGCAAGCCGCCGATCCCCAGGGCAAGCCCGAAGATGCCCTGTGGCGACATGCGGCCGGCGCGAAAAATCCAAGCTTCAATGATCACAACCCATATTGGAACAAGCGCAACGATGAGGGCAGCAAGGCCGCTGGAAACGTATTGCTCTGCCGTGAGCACGCCGATGTTGCCGATGGAGAGCAGCAACACACCGATCAGTAAAAGTCGGCGGAAATCCCGGCGGCTAATGCGAATTTTGCGCCCCAGCAGAGCACAGGCCAGCAACATGATTGGACCAGAGATCAGGTATCGCGTGGCTCCGGCGACATAAGGCGGCAGATCGCGCACGGCGATACGCATGGCCAGATAAGTGGAGCCCCAGAGCACATAGACCAGTCCGAAAGAGACTGTGATCCGCAATCCGCGCTTCTGTTCCGCCGGTGTCATTTGGTGTATGCCCTTATCATCTGACATTGCGGGCTGCCTGGTCGATGCGAAAAAACTGAATGGTGCGAATCGGGCGCGGGAATGTACCGTAGTAACCGTCAGCCGCATCAAATTTTCAGGCTATAATGGAAGTGAAGATGACCTCGCACCGCACATCATGGTTTGTACGCACGCCCAAGCGATCACTGGCGTGCTGGGTGGATTTTCTTGTCTGCCCACGGCGTTATCTTGCGGTGCTGCCTTCGCATGCCCGCGCCAACCTCTTTGCCGGAGATTAAGCTCTCTCATCCTCAAAAATACTGAACCGGCCTGATAGCAGGCAGTAGTCCGTTCCTGCTTGCACGGGCCGAAGGCATCCACACGCAACCATTTTGAAAAGAGGATGAACATGGCAACCCAGACCATTTCCAATGCCGGACCCAAGATCCGGACAAAGCTGCCCGGCCCGAAGGCGCAGGCAGTTCTGCAGGGCGATCAGAAATATATTTCACCGTCGTACACGCGTTCTTATCCGCTGGTGGCCAAGCGTGGTCGCGGCGTAGTGGTAGAGGACGTTGACGGCAACGAATTCCTGGATTTTTCTGCCGGAATCGCCGTGGTGTCCACGGGGCATTGCCATCCGGAAGTCGTAGCAGCCATCCAGAAGCAGGCAGGCGAACTGATCCACATGTCCGGCACGGATTTTTATTACGAAAACATGGTTACGCTGGCAGAGCGCCTGGCCAAAATTGCGCCAATGTCCGGGCCAGTGCGCGCGTATTACGGCAATTCCGGCACGGAAGCGATTGAAGCAGCCATGAAGCTGGCGCGTTATTACACCAAGCGGCAGGGTATCATCGCGTTTTACGGGGCGTTTCACGGGCGCACTATGGGAGCGCTCTCACTCACGGCTTCCAAAACGCAGCAGCGGCGGCGCTTCTTTCCGCTGGTACCGGGCGTGGCGCATGTGCCGTATCCCAATGTGTATCGCAAACCGGAAGGCATGACGGCCGAAGAGCACATTGCTGAGTGCGTGCGCTTTATTGAAGACCGCGTGTTTAAAACCATCATGCCACCGGAAGAATGCGCAGCGATCTTTATTGAACCCATCCAGGGCGAGGGCGGCTATCTGCCGGCCCCGGCTGAGTTCCTGCGCGAGCTGCGGCGGATCTGTGACCAGAATGGAATCTTGCTGGTAGCGGATGAAGTGCAGAGCGGCGCAGGGCGCAGCGGCAAATGGTGGGCCATCCAGCACACAGGTGTGGAGCCGGACATCGTTACTATTGCCAAGGGCATTGCATCCGGCATGCCGTTGGGAGTGACGCTGGCGCGCGCAGAGATCATGGACTGGGTGCCGGGATCACATGCTTCTACTTTTGGCGGCAATCCGGTTTGCATTGAAGCTGCGCTGGCGACCATGAACGTGTTGGAGCGTGAGGGCATGCACAATGCCGAAGTCGTAGGAGCGCACATCATGAAGCGGCTGAATGGCTGGGTGAAAACTCATCCTATGGTCGGGGACGTGCGCGGCCGTGGGCTGATGATCGGCGTGGAAATCGTGAAAGACAAGAAGACCAAAGCTACGGCGCATGACGAGCGCGACCGCATTGTTGAATTGGCGTTTGAGCGCGGTCTACTGTTTCTGGGAGCGGGTGAAAACTCCATCCGCATTGCTCCACCGCTGGTGGTAACTCAGGAGCAGGCCGACATCGCCATGGACGTGCTGGAAGAGTGCATCAGCATAGTGGAAAAAGAGAACAGGTAAATCTTTTCGAAAGAGCTTGCTTTCTGAAATCCCGAAGCGTACCGAGGGAGCCCTATAGTCTTGAGAAATGCCTGCCAACAGAAATGTTTGGCAGGTATTTTTTTGTCTTGTAAAAAACTGAATAAATCTTGTGCGCCTACAGATTTTCGATACTATAGTGACCTCTCGCTTCACTCGAGATTACAGAAAAACCAGAGATTCAGAAGATATGTCCAGCTCGTTCACACGGTTAACACTGCGCATTCTTGATTCCGCTGGGAAAGTGCTTCCTCTAAAAAAATCAGTGCCGGAGCATCTCCACACGGGAATGCGCGGCGAGGAAGAAGCGTATTTTTATCTTCGCAAGCAGGGTTATGTGATGATTGCGCGCAATTATCGCAGCCCGCGCAGCCGGAGCGAACTTGATCTGGTTGGCTGGGACGATGGTACGCTTTGCTTTATCGAGGTGAAGACCCGCAGCACGCGAAACTTTATCCCGGCTGAGGCTGCTGTGGATGCAGAAAAGCAGCGCGATCTTTCGCGAGTGGCACGAGAATTTCTGCGCAAGGTGAAGAGCGGGCCGCCGGTGCGGTTTGACGTGGTCAGCGTGTATTTTTTGGGTGGCAAGGCGGAGATAGAGCTGTTTAAGGATGCGTTTCGCATGGCGTAAGATATTCATGTGCCAGAGCTAAGAAGAGATCCGGTCACAGGCCGTTGGGTCATCATCTCTACAGACCGTGCGCGACGGCCGGGTGATTTTTCACGCGAGCGCGTGGTGATGAAGGGCGGCTTCTGCCCGTTTTGCCCCGGCAATGAAGACAAGACGCCGCCGGAAATCCTTGCTTATCGGCCCGGCAACAATCTGCGCGACACCACTGGCTGGAACCTGCGCATCGTACCCAACAAATTTCCCGCACTCGGCATTGAAGGCGATCTGGACCGGCAAGCCGATGGCATGTTTGACAAGATGAACGGCGTGGGCGCACATGAAGTGGTGATTGAGACGCCTCACCACTTGGAGACGCTGGCCACCATGCCGTTGAAGCGTGTGGAAGACATGCTATGGGCCTTCCGCGATCGCATCCTCGACCTGAAACAAGATCGCCGGTTCAAGTACATCCTGGTATTCAAAAATCATGGTGAAGGCGCAGGCGCAAGCCTTGAGCATCCGCATTCGCAGATCATTGCCTTGCCAATTTTGCCAAAACAGGTAGTGGAAGAGTTGGATGGCGCCAAGCGCTATTTCAGCAGCAAAGAGCGCTGCATCTTCTGTGACATTATCCGGCAGGAGATGGAGGCCAAGGTTCGCGTAGCCGCTGAGAACCAGGATTTTGTTACGCTTTGCCCGTATGCACCGCGTTTTCCATTTGAGACATGGATCCTGCCCAAGCGGCACGAATCAGCCTTTGAAAATGCGCCTTCCACACTCTATGAAAACCTGGCCCGGATGCTGCGCCTGGTGCTGGGCAAAGCCGTCCAGGTGCTGGATAATCCCGCTTACAACCTGATTGTGCACAGCTCTCCGGTGCAGGAGAACACGCAGGATTATTATCACTGGCATTTAGAGATCATTCCCAAGCTAGCCAAGACCGCGGGATTTGAGTGGGGCACGGGCTTTTACATCAATCCCACACCACCTGAGGAAGCAGCGAGATACCTGAGGGAAGCCAGAACGGAAGATACGGAGAGGGTGGAAGTTGCAAAGACAAAGTGATAACACGGTAAGTTCAATTTCCACTCGTGAAATCAGTGATGGAATTTTGATCTTATCTAGTCGTAAGAGAACTGCCGGGTATAGGGATCCCTCCGCCTTCGGCGTCGGGATTTCAGAATAAGACTTCAGGACTTCGGAAAAATCAGACAGCCACTTCGCGCAGGTTCTTCACCAACTCAATCACACGCTCAGCCACGTAATCAATCTCAGCTTCAGTATTAAAGCGGCCAATGCCAAAGCGGATGGCGCAGCCGGCGGCTTCGTCGCTCAGGCCAAGCGCTTTGAGCACGTGCGAGGCCTCAGTCTTGCCGGAAGAACAAGCCGAGCCGCTGGAGAGGGCGACATCATGCAGGCCGGTGAGCAGCGTTTCACCTTCTACGTGTAGAAAGCTCATGTTGAGGTTGCCGGGAACGCGATGTTCCATGCTGCCATTGATTACAACCTGATCGAGCGCAGAGGTGAGGCGATCACGAAGACGGTTGCGCAGGCCGGCGAGACGACAGCTTTCTTCCGGCATCTCCTTTTGTGCGATTTCACAAGCTTTCCCGAAACCCACAATGCCAGGGACGTTGAGAGTACCGGAGCGCAAGCCGTGCTCATGGCCGCCGCCATGGATCATCGGCTGCAAGCGCGCCGCCACACTTGAGCTGACAAAGAGTGCGCCACAGCCTTTGGGCCCATAGAGCTTATGCGCGGTCAGGGAAGCCAGATCAACATTGTCACTTTGGACGTTGAGAGGGACTTTGCCGAGGGCTTGCACTGCGTCTGAATGGAAAAGGATGCCGCATTCGCGGCAGAGCCGCCCGATCTCTTCAATGGGCTGGAGCACGCCGGTTTCATTGTTCGCCGCCATGATGGTGACCAGGATGGTCTCTGGCGTAAACGAGTCTTTGAGTCGGTCAAGATCAATCAGACCGTCAGATTTTACGGGAAGCCAGGTAATGCGATAACCGTGCTTCTCCAGATATTTGCAGCTATCAAGAATAGCCTTGTGCTCGCTCACAGCAGTAATGACGTGGTTGCCACGCGAGCGCTGGGCCTCAGCGACGCCGAGGACAGCGAGGTTGTCGCTTTCAGTGGCGCCGGAGGTAAAAACAATCTCCTGCGGAGACGCGCCGATTGCAGCGGCGATCTGACGGCGGGCCGATTCCACAGCCGCAGCAGCTTCCCATCCAAACGAATGGCTATTGCTGGCGGCATTGCCAAATTTGGAAGTGAGGAAAGGCAACATGGCCTCTAGAACGCGCGGGTCAAGCGGTGTGGTGGCGTGATTATCAAGATAGACCGGAAGTTTAAGGGAAGCGTTACCGTTGCTGCTCATCTCATTACAATTTTACTAAAGGCGCGACTCTGGGTTACGAAAGAATTTCCGCCGGCATCGGAGCGGCATTCATGCAAGCCGTTGCACAAAAGTAAAAGCCCACCGGCGAACCAGCGGGCCAAGATTTAGGCTAACAATGGCGAGAACGAAAAGCGCTTCTGCTAGGGCTTTGCTTCCGGCCCTGTGCTGCCAATGGGAATTGATGGAATCAGTACTGTGCCAAGCCGGCCAGAAGAACGATCCATAATGCCGATACGCAACACGGCAGTGTTAGGCTGGAGAGCTATCTCCTGGCGAAAGGCCACTTTTGGATGGGTTGCGTTACCCTCCGGTATCTTAAGGCTTTGACCAAACCGTCCGGAAGCCTTGCCGTGCTTGTCCCAGCTTTCGATAGCAAAATCAATCATGGCAACTTTTTGTTTTTCTGCATCCACAAATTGAAATTGATTGCGATCAAGGTCACACTCCACAATGACCGAATTGGGCCCCTTGGTTCCCGGAGAGAGTTTTACATCAACCGAGAGCATGGTGGAGTCCGCTATTTCCGGATCCATCGATGCCACCAGGACATTTTCCAACTCGGCAAGAGTAAGGTTCTTGTTCGCCAGGGCATAATAGCCGCGACGATAAAACAGCTTGAGCTTCTTTCCCGGGACCTTCACCTCTATCTTTCTAAAAGCGCCATTCCATTCGTTATTTGCTGGAGTGTACGCCAGAGTGTAATAGGAAGACCCAAGATCCATACTGTGCCCGATTGCGCCTTTCAAGTCATTGCTGTTATAAAAGGCCTGCCCTCCAGTATCTCTTGCTACCAATTCCATGCTGTTATGGCTGGAGGCAGCTTCGGTCACGTTGGAAGACGTCACGGGATCAGCCACCGGATCATCACGCCTGGTAGACATTTCCATCTGGCCGAATCCTGAAGTAGTCGCGTCAATACCGCCAGGGTTCACTCCAGCAACATCTACGGGATACACAGCGATCTGAGCCTCGGCAAGAACGGATGTGGCCTGCCTGATGGCCTGGCTATAGTCTCTTGGGGTGGTGGAAACTGCGCCTTGGGTTGTCGCGAATTCACCTTCTACCTTAAAAGGAAAGCCGGACGAGAGCCAGATAAGGTTTTTTCTGCCCGGTATCCCGCCCAAAGAGCGGGCGATTTGCTGAAGCGCCTGGACTGTAAGCTCCACTCTCAGATCAGTCTTGATAGCTTCATTATTCTTGAATGAGGCCTTGAGTCGTTCTGCAACACCCGGCACACCCGCGTTCCGCAGTATGTCTATAATCTCACCGTCAGTTTCTTTGTCGTCCTTTGACTGCTTAAGAGGCGAGGGGGAATCCAGAGCATTTTTCGCGGCAGCAATCAAGGTATCAGAGTTGCCGGTGAAGTTCTGGATGAGATGCAGCTTGGCGTCCAAAACATAAAGCGCAACCCGCCGCCCTTTCGGCATCGTCTGAAGGTAGCTCAACATATGCCTGCGCGCTTCTCGCAGATCCGGTGCGGCCGTGTTGACAAGGTCAAGAAGGATAACGTTTACCGCATTCGGAACTTGCGCCGGGACATTCTTGTATTCATTTGTCTCGCGCGCCGGTTCTCCCGCTTCAGAAGCGGATGCCGGCGTTGCGGAAGCGATATGCGGATCGAATTGTTTTACCTGCTGCGGCTTTCCATCCTCAAGCACAACAAAATCATTGCGGCTTAGATCAGTAATCTGATGGCCATGTTCATCCATGGCCACCACATCCACAACCACCAAATGTGTGCTTGTCCTTATAGTTGCCGGTGGATTATTCTGCTGTTTCTCCGCTTGCTGGCCTAATCCCAAAAGCTGCATTGCCATCAGGAACAAAAATATTCGTTTACCCATAAACACACTCATTTGCTGATGCAGTTATTGATGCACCACATCTTTGTTCCTTATCGCTTCGCTTCAGGTTCTGCGCTGCCCGCCGGAATGGCCGGAACCAGCACTGTCCCAAGCCGCCCAGAAGATCGATCCATAATCCCGATACGCAGCGTGGCTGTGTTGGGCCGCAGCGCCAACTCCTGCCGAAACGCCACTTTCGGCTGTGCTGCATCCCCCTCCGGTATCTTCAGGCTTTGACCAACCTTTCCCGAAACCTTCCCGTTTTTGTCCCAGCTTTCAATCGCCAGATCTATCATCGCAACTTTCTGCTTGTCCGCATCCACAAACTGGAACTGTCTCCGGTCCAGATCACACTCCAACATTACCGAATTTGGCCCCTTGGCCCCGGGTGAGAGTTTTACATCCACCGAGAGCATCGTTGCGTCCGCCATCTCCGGGTCCATCGACGCCACCAGCATCTGCTCCATCTCCGGAAGAGAATACTTCTTATCCGGTACCGCATAGTAATTACGCCGATACACCAGCTTCACTTTCTTCCCCGGCGTCTTCACCTCGATCTTGCGCAGTGCGCCGTTCCACTGGCTATTGCTCGGCGTATAGGCAAGGGTGTAGTAAGACGACCCAAGGTCCATGCTGCGCCCGATTGCATCCTTTAAATCATTGCCGTTATAAAATGCCTGGCCTCCCGTATTCTTGGCCAGCAAATCCATGCTGTTGTGGATGGCGGAATATTGCGTGGTTTGCTCGGACATCACATCGCCAATGGTTCCACTCCTGTCCGTGTCAAACATGCCCCGGCCTCCGATTGAAACGTCCACTCCGCCCACGACCACCCCCAGAGCGTCAATCGGATAGACGGCAATCTGTGCCTGCGCCAGAGCCGTTGCAGTTTGTTCAACCGCATCGTGATAACTCCGGGCAGCCGTGGAAACTGATCCCCGATTCTCATCAAAATTCTCTTCCAGGTTCAGCGGGAAGCCGCCGGAAAGCCAGATAAGGTTCTTGCGGCCGGGCACCCCTGCCAGGGTGCGGGCAAGCTGCTGCAAAGATTGCAGCGTCAGCCCAACCCTCATGTCAGTCTTGACCGTATCAGTGTTTTTCATGAAGTTTTGCACCCTCTCCGCAACATCCGGGGTGAAGGCATTATGCTTCAGATCATCTACAAATTCTCCATCAGCATTCTTGTCCGTCGTTGTCTGTTGGAGAGCTGAGGGTCTGCTCTCCGCCTTCTCCGCCGCCGCAATCAACGTATCTGAATTGCCGGTGAAGTCCTGGATCAGGTGCAGCCTGGTATCCAGCCCGTAAAGAGCTACCTGGCGGCCCTTAGGCATCCCCCGCAGAAAGCTTACAAGATGTTTTCTGGCTTCACCCTGGTCCCGCACCGGCGTGTTGAGCATGTCTAGAAGAACAACGTTGACGGCATTCGGAACCTCCGCAGGAACGTTCCTGTACTCATTCGGAGCCAATGGCTTGCTCACTTCCACTGGCCCAGTGGATGCCATCGACCGTTCGAATTGCTTGATCTCCTGCGGCTTCCCATCCTCCAGCACTACGAAATCGTCACGGTTCAGGTTTGCATCCGGATGCCCGTGATCATCCAGCGCCACTACGTCCAGAACCACCAGATGCACATTGGTCCGCAAGGTGGTTGCCGGCTGGGTGGCCTCTTTCTTGTCCTTATCCTTATCGTTGGTTGGTTGCTGTTGGGCCAATACCGATAATGAGAGCGCAGCTAGCAGGAAAAACAATATTCTCTTGTTCATAAGATTCCTTTGCACTGAAGCATCCTGCTTTCGGCAATTCAGTGCGATTACTTTTCTCGGGCAGGTTTATCCCGATCATTGTAATCCCAGAAAAGAACGAATCAGGCGTTATTTATGCAGTAATAACGCACATCGGGCCAGCCCTAAGGCTGGCCCGATATGGTTTGGTTTCAACCAAGGTAAAGATTCACCCAGGCAAAAACTTTAGAAGTTGTACTTGAGCATCAACTTGATATTGCGATGGCCTTGCACCGCAAAGCCATTATTCAAGAAGGTGCCGTTAGGATCATTGCTGGCGTCAAGCACATTGTTGTCAAAGCCAAACGTATTGTCTTGGTTCGGGTGATTGAAAACATTGTACATTTCGACGCGAAGCATCAGATCGTGACCCTCAAGGTGCGGGATCTTGATATGGCGTGCAACGGCAAGATTCTGCAACCATGATCCCTGCTGGAACAGAGAGTTACGACCCACATTGCCAAGGCCAGGAGCAACGATATAGCCGACCTGCGATGGCGTTACAACTACAGCATCGCCCGTATCGTTGAGCTGGTTAAGGCTAAAGAGCGTGCCTGCTGGTCCACCGATGAAGGCTCCATCAATGCCAACCTGCGTCTTGGGACCCGTTCCAGCGAAAGGCAGACCATTGTTGGTATTGCCGTCGCCATTGGTATCTAATCCAGCGATGACGGGAGTAACCGGGGCGCCACTCTGCAATGAAGTGGTGCCGGAAACTTCCCAACCGCGGGTGATATACCCGAGGCCATTCATCAAACCATTGCTGTTATTGTGCAGGCCAGGGATGTTCCAAACGTAAGCAAAAACCGCGCGCTGTGGGATATCGAAGTCCGAAAGCCCGCGATTTGATGCCCGGCTGAAAGGATTCTGTGGAGTTACGGATGCTCCGCCGAAGGAATTGAAGACATCCGAACCGGTGTCAATTGCTTTGCTCCAAGTGTAAGAGCCACGCAGTAACAGGCCGTGCGTGTACTGGCGCTCAAGTTTCACGCTGCCGCCATTGTAGTGCGAGTCTCCGGAGTTATCGCGAACAGTGATAGCTCCACGGAGCGGGTTGATACGGGGAAGCGTGGTTAGAGTCCCGGGAGCGAAGCCAGCCTGCGGATTGATGGTATCCGACTCGAACAGCCGGATTCCGCGGGTGCCGACGTACGCCAGCGTCATGGTGAACTTGCCAGGAAGCTCACGCTGAATGTTGAAGTTCCACTGGTGGATCATCGGGTTGACCAGGTTTGAAGCAACAGTGGTCTGGGTTGCCAATGGAGTGAGCACGGGCACAAGCGCTGCAATCTGTCCATTCGCGTTTGCAAGGCCACGTCCGCCAACACCGGCTGCAGACGCCGAGGCTGCTATTGCATTGGGCGAAGAAGCAACGTTGTTGTCCAGAATGTTGGTGTAGAGGGAATCATAAAATATTCCGTAACCAGCGCGGATTACAGTCTTGTTATCGCCGAAAAGACCTTTCCAGAACTGAGGCGTATAGGCAATGCCGACGCGAGGAGCGAAGTTATTACCGTCATCCTTGATCTTAACCGGAGTGGTCAGGACGCCAAAGGGCCCCTGGCTCAGGTCATATCCCGGGAAAGCCAATTGGTTTACAGGATTGGGCTGGAACTCGTAACGCACGCCCATGGTCAGAGTCAGATTAGAAGTCGTCTTCCATGTGTCTTCCATGTAGTACGCCATCTGATCAGCTCTGGGCCGAGTGGTGGGATTGCCAAAAGTTTTGCTGGCAAAGGTTCCGGTGCCGCCGCTGAAGTTATCTACAAAGTTAGCCAGAGCGGTGCAAGTGGCTGTTCCACAGGTGCCGCCAGAAGCATAGGCTTCAGTGCCGAAGAAGTTGAATGGAACCTCGTCACGGATGATCAAGCGTGTAATGTCAGCGCCAAACTTCCAGGTGTGGCGACCCACAGAATAGCTGAAGCCATCCTGAAACTGATAGGTTTGGTGGCCGCGGCCCTGGGGAATGGCAGCGTTCACTCCAAAGCCAGGCAAGCCTGAGATTCCAGAGATGCTAAAGCGAGGCAGCGTATAGAGAGGATTGGCCAAAGTTTCAGGCGTCGGCGCAAATTGGAAATCAAAATGGCCGAAGGATGCGCGAAGCTCATTGACCGCACGGGAGTTAAATACGTGGGTATAACCAACTACCACGTTCTCTGCAGGTCCGCCCTGCTGGGTATCTAACCCAGGCAGCGACGCGGGAAAGTTAAAGAAGTCAGGAACCAAGGAACTCTGATCATGGAGATAGCGCACGGACAGCGTGTCCTTCTGGGTCGGCAAAAAGTCGAATTTGACGTCCCAATTGGTATCAGGGCTCTGCTGTGCAGGCGCAGGACGCTGAACTCTTCCAAAATCAACCGAGCTGCCGTCGCTCAAAGGAACCGACGTGACTAGATTGTTAGGATCGCCGCGCAGGCTGCCAATGTATTGCAAGAGCAGGTTGGCATTCGCGCTACCCTCGGAAGCCAGAACTGCCGCACCGGCAGGCGTTGGCAAGGTAATGGTGGCAGGGGCTGCCTTTCCATAAAAGCGGAACCACTGCGACGTTCCAAAGAAGAACAGCTTGTCTTTGATGATTGGGCCGCCGACGGCAAAACCGAAGGTGTGATCATCAAAACGGGGCTTGTTGGTCTGGGTAACAGTACCCAGATTGGCAGCATCAATGGATTGCAATCCGGAGCCTTCATACAGCTCCCAGGCGTTTCCGTGGAATTTGTTGGTACCACCCTTGTACACAACATTGGTAACCGTGGAGCCGCCGCGACCGAATTCAGAGGAGTAAGAATTTTGCAGGATCGTAACTTCCTGAATAGCATTCGGGTTGGAAGGCTGAAACGCCTGGCCCTGAATGGAGTTGTCATTATTGTCCTGGCCATCGAGAAGGAAGTTGTTCTCGCGTGGAGTAAGGCCATTCGATGCGAAATTGAAGCCGTTGGACGTTCCGCGGCCATTCTCGTTCACATCGGCCATGCCCGGCTCAGTCAGCACGAGCTCAATCGGGTTCAGCGATGCAAATGGCAGGTCTGTAACTTCCACGTTGCTGATGGTGTGGGAGATTTCCGCGTTATCCGTCTGCACCATGGCTCCGGTGGCCTCAACGGTTACGGTCTCGCCTTTTCCACCCACTTGCAGTTTTGCGTCAAGTGAAGTTTGCGCTGATGCGCGAACGGCCACGTTATCCATGGTCGTCTTCTGGAAGCCATCTTTGGTGAATACCACTGTGTAGGTGCCCAAGTCCAGGGCGTCGAGGAAGTAGCCGCCAGAAGGACCGGAGGTTGTTGTCCGGCTTTGTCCGGTTCCGGTGTTCGTGGCTGTTACCGTAGCGCCAACAATGACTGCTCCGGAACTATCCAAAACAGTTCCAGTGATAGCACCCTTACTGGTTTGAGCCAGACCAGGCGATATCGCTACGCATACGAAAGCGATTAAGGCGACAATCCTTACAGCCTTAGTCAGGTATGAGGTATCGCGTTCTTTAGTGTTCATCCTTGTAAATGCCTCTCATTTATCTTTTTCTTTTGAATTTCTTACCGGTCGAGCAGCTCAGAGACTTTATGGAACTCCCCTGGTGCCTATGAACTCTGGTGAGCAATTTACATGCCTTCAGCTATTCCCTTTTAAAATCAATGGGTTGGCATGTCTAACGAGTGCTCGAATCCAGGATTTCGGATTACTATAGCAGGCAGATACTGATTTTGGGAGAAAAATCTAATTCAATTGGAGGGGAGGCAATTACCATTACAGTAGAACGCTATCTCGGCTCAGTGAATGGGGTTAGCTCAACAGGCCTGTCTGACATACGAAAACGCGTGCGAAAATGCTCCGAAATTAGCAAGACAGCATCTTTGTTGCGTTCTGGATCCTGCTTTACCAGGTATTTCATGGCTTCCACTAAAAGACGCTGGCCTTCAATGAACCGGGGATCAGGTTTTTGCGGGTTGGCCTTCCGCCGTTTGGGGTCCGGCATTTTCGGTTTGACGGGAATTGTGAAAACCTTGGCCATACCGCTATTACCTCGAAAAATATTCAGATGCCAATGAAAGCCTCAACGCGGAAAGATGACAAGCTAAAAAATAGCTTCTTCTTTTCTTTGGCCAGTTGTCCCACTTCCGATTTTACACCATTACCTTAAGCCTTCTGCAGCCTTTTCCTTATTCCGGCCTGACGGTTTTTGTATGTCCCGTGGTCTTGAGGCGGAAGACATCATCAGAGATCTTGCTATTCAGCTTCATCTTGCTGTAACGGGTAGTGCGATAGTCGCCAGAAGGCTCAATGAACTGTTGTTGCAGCAGAACATCGCGGTCAGGATCAATCCACAAGAGAATTTTGTTGTAAGTTCGTCGCGTGTTTTCGTTTTTTGGCACCAGCGCGAGCTTTGCCGTCTTTATGCCCTCAATGGTCTCCCACCCATCCAGAGTAACGTCATAGGATTTTTTCAGGTCATCTCCGCTGGCGCCAAAACCCAGGCTCAAAAATGCTTCCACCTCAGCCTTGTTTTTGCTTACGTCGCGCTCGGTCACCTGGTCGATTTTTTTGTCGTAGATAGAAACCTTCTCATCTTTGTAGATTATCTTTTTGGGCGCAGGAGAGGTCAGATCGAGCGCAGCTTCCACGCTGCCGCCGCTGCGACGAAAATAAATGCGGCCGGTTTGCGTGTCTTTTTCGTCCACTACCTTCTGCTAGGTTTCAAACTCAACATCGGCTTGGGCCGTTTTGAAATTTGCGGAATTGGCATTCATTTTGGCCAGAACCGAGTTCAGGTCACCACCGGTACTCTGCGCCTGAGCCATCGCCGGCCTGCATGGCCAAGCGAGAGCCGCGTTTGCGAGCGTGAGCAGGAGAACAATGGGCAGCCATTTCGCCGGCCTGTTCCGGCTCGTTGTTGATTTTGGTAGTCTTGGCAATTCTGGCAATCCGCTCATTTTCTGACCCAGGCTCGATAAGCCACAATGTGTCCCACAGCGTCCCGCACAGGCTCAACGCGTTCCACCGTCACCGGTCCTGTAATTGGCCTGAGCATACGGGCAAAATTCTTGCGCACCATGATTTCATCCTGAGCGTCAACGGCGGCGGCATCCACCTGGTAGACCTTTCCATCTGCGCTAACTTCTATGCCGTTGGGATGCGTCAGCGGCACCCCCGGTTGGTCTTTGAAGTTGATGAAGTGCGGGCCAATAAAGATGAACGCAAGGATCAGCGTTACCATCACATCGTAATGGAAGCTGCCCCGATCGTAGGTCCAGAAGAGATAGCCCTTAAGCGTGCGCCAAACACGAGACATGCATTAAGTGTATAGAAGCTGAAGGGCAGGCTCAAGGAATTGCCAAAACTGACAATTGCAGATGAGCTTTTCAATTGGGCAATTCTGGGGATTTGGCAATTTGGCAATTTCCTAAAATTTCTTCGCTGTGATCCGGTCCGTGCCCATGTACTTCCTGAGCGCTTCCGGCACAATCACGCTTCCGTCGGCCTGCTGGTAGTTTTCCAGGATCGCCAGCCACGTGCGGCCAATGGCCAGAGCGCTCCCGTTGAGCGTATGCACGTATTCGCTCTTCTTGCTGCCTTCAGGCCGGAAGCGTATGTTGGCGCGTCTCGCCTGATACGCCTCAAAATTCGAGCAGGAAGAGATCTCGCGGTACAACTGCTGTCCCGGCAGCCACACCTCCAGATCGTAGGTTTTGGCGGAGCTTGGTCCCATATCGCCTGTGCACAGCAGCATCACGCGATAGTGCAGCCCGAGTTTTTGCAGCACCATCTCGGCATCGCGAGTGAGCTGCTCGTGTTGATCGTAAGACTGGTCTGGACGCGTGAACTTTACCAGCTCAACTTTCTGAAACTGATGCTGGCGGATGATTCCGCGCACGTCTTTGCCATAAGAGCCTGCTTCACTGCGGAAGCACGGTGTGTAACCGGTGACTGAAAGGGGCAAGCGCGCAGCATCGATCGTCTCGTCGCGATAAAGATTCGTCAGCGGCACTTCCGCCGTGGGAATGAGCCAAAGATCATGGTTATCAATCTTGAAAAGATCGTTGGCAAACTTTGGCAGTTGGCCGGTGCCATACATTGACGCCGAATTCACCATGTAAGGCGGTAAAACTTCTGTGTAACCATGTTCGCTCGTGTGCAGATCAAGCATGAAGTTGGCCAGCGCCCGCTCCAACCTGGCGCCCAGGTCCCAATAGACGGCAAAGCGCGCTCCACTCAACTTTACGGCGCGCTCCATATCGAGCACGCCCAGTTGCTCGCCCAGCTCCCAATGCGGTTTGGGAGTGAAGTTGAACGCAGGCGGCGTGCCCCATTTGCGGACTTCTTTGTTATCGTCAGCAGAGTGGCCCACAGGCACTGATTCATGCGGCATGTTGGGAATGCCGGCCAGCATCGCGCGCAATTCCTGATCCATTTCCGTAGCCTGCTTTTCCAGTTCGTCGCCTTGCTGGCGCAAAGCTTTGGTCTGCTCCATCTGCGCGGTGGCATCCTGCTTGGCCTTTTTGAGTTTGGCGATCTCCTCTGACGCGCGATTGCGCTGGGCTTTCAGCGTTTCCGATTGTGTAATCAGCGCGCGGCGTTTTTCATCCACCTGGCGAAAGCCGCTGAGGATGTTTTGCGAGTCCATGCCGCGGTGGCGCAGCATCTCTTCAATCTGCAGAAGGTTCTCACGGACGTAAGCAAGATCGAGCATAGAATCTTATTTACTTTACCAAATCATTTATCGATTGTTGCGAGGCTGAAGAAATCAAATTCGAGCCTGCTCCGGTTTTCAAACTTGTTTTGCTTTCAATCTTTCTGTTCATCAGTGGTATGGTGTTTTTAATGGAACGCAAAATTTTCTGGCTGCTATTCGTTGTCCTGGGCACGGCCATGGATTTCGCGCTGCCCCTCTGGTGGAGCCTGGCGCTTACGCTGCCGCTGCTGGTAGCGTGCTGGTGGGTGGTGTATAAGAGTGGATGGTTTAACTAAATAATCTGTCGCTCAGTTTCCTGTAATTCGCAGGAAAATTTTGGCGATCTTAATCAAGCGGCCACAACGTGTCCGCAGGATAAACCTCCTCCAGAAAATTATGCAATGAAACTAAAAATTCTTTAGGGCAGCACCGGCAATTCATGCAGCGGCATACGGACTGACAGATTGCGAATACGATCAAGCGCCGGTATGGGACGGCTCATGGAAAAGAACACTTTTCCATTGCATTGGCTGCATCTGGGAAAGCACTCACCTTTAAACAGCATCACCTCGTTCTGCAAGCCATGCTCGGCGTGAACCACCGAATACATTCCACTGGCAGGAACGCGGTCGTTAATATTGAAGAGAAATGACCGCTCGTTTTCAGGCATTTTAGGAGGATTGGCTCCAGGATTCTGCTTGGATGGAGTCAAATCGTATAACTTTATTTTGCCAATAAAATTGTGGATGGCAACAAATATTTGCGTTAGAAAAAATTTATTTTCACGCGGCCAGATGAGATATTTCTCACGCTTTAAAAAGTGCGCAGACGTCGCCAAACATGCGGTTATTGTAAGGTTTGACGAGGCGAAAAAATAAAAAAGTTTTGCTAGTGCCCCCGCACCGTTCGCCTATACTCGACGGCCATGAAATACATTGTGAGTTTTTTGGGATTGGCAGCCATCGTCATAAGCGCATCTGCGCAGGCTGGGTCACAGAAATCGAAGGTTGCAACCGAAGACGAAGCGGCCGTTCGGACAATCGTGCTCCACTGGCAGCAGAGCTGGGAAAAGTTTGATGCCTCTGTGTTGCAGGGCGATTACGCCGGCGATGCCGACTGGCTGAATGCATTTGGCGTTCGCATCAAAGGCGGCGCAAAGATTGTGGAGTTTGTGAGCAGGGTAGTAAAGCGCCCTACCGTGCAGGGACGCCAGACCACATGGGACGAGCCCGTGATCCGCTTCATCCGCCCGGATGTGGCTGTGGCTTACCGCAATTACAGAACCGTTGGCCACAAGACTCTTGATGGAAAAGAGATGCCGCAGAGAAACACTCACTCAACCTGGATTTTGACCAAAGACAACGGGAAGTGGCTCATTGCCAGCCAGGTTATCTCTGATGACAATGCCGCTGGCCCAGACCCACCGAAATAACTCTCGAGGCGGTGGCTGGTAAAAGCCGGAATCCGAAAGTCCCCTTGCGGTTTCGAGATCGTTCAATGTAGAGACGTAGCATGCTACGTCTCTACGGCAGAGATCATCGAGATTTGTCGGGGCATAGAGCCCTAATGGCAGAAATCAAATATAAGTTCCAACGGGTAAATTAAATAATCACTCTCTCATCGCCCACGCGGCGCGTGATGCGCTGCTGATCAAGATACTCGAGCAGCGGGATGGCATATTTGCGCGTTACTCCGATCAGGTCTTTAAAAGTGGGCACGTCGATCTTTGGCGTTTTGGCTTTTTGTGTGGCCATGAGCTGCCGCAGGCCTTCGAGTGCGGTGTGGTGAAAGACGAGATCGTCAGCCAGCTTCACCAGCACGCGGTCGCGCAGCAGAAGTGTGACCAGCTTTTGTGCTCGCGCTTTGTCGATCGGCAGTTTGCCCAGAACATCTTTCATGAACGGGACTTTAAGCCCCGCTTCGGCAAAGGCGCGTTCAATTTGCTGCTTGGCTTTGGCTTCATCGTCTTTCAGCTCAACACCGCGTCCAGCCAACCGCACCTGCTCACCGGTGGTTTCAACTTTTTTCTCGCGGACAAGCTGGGCCAGAAGCGACTCCATGACCGGCTGGTTAAGTCCAAGTTTTTCCCGCAGCTCTTCTTTGCTCATGCCGCCAACAAGCGGATTGGCTTTGTGAAACGCCTCCAGCGTGGCAAGAAGTTTTTGTATCGTCTTCTGTGCCGCATCGCTTGCGAGCAAAAATTCTCCAACCTGGATCACCTGCTTCTGCTGCACCAGCGCGGCGATCATAGGCTGCAGGACTGAAGATTTCAATCCGGTTTCGCGCACAGCGGCGGCCAGTGACAAAGCTTCATGTCCACGGCGCGCGATCCGTGCCAGTAATGCTTCTTGCCGGCTGCCAGAAGATTGCGTCTGCAGAAAAGCCTGGAGCGCGTTTGGCTTTTGCCGAGGCAGAGGAAATGCGTCCAGTACCACGGCGCCGCCAATCGTGATCACCGGAGAAAACTGGCGCAGGATAGCGCGGTCTCCAGGCAAGAGCAGCAGAGGTTCGGCAGTGCGTAACTGCGCGAAGGCCGTGGCTCCGGGCTTGAGTTCGTTCACGCCGTGCAATGCTACTTCGGCAATCGTTTCCGAGGTAAACGCATGCAGATGGACGCGTGCTCGGTTCTTGAGCACCTTGGCGTCTTTGAGTAGCGCAAGCTGGACTTCAATTCTCTGCGTCGTCTCAAACACTCCTGGCGCGGTCAGCGTCATGCCCCGAGCAAGCTCTTCCGCCTGCATACCGGCCAGGTTGAGGGCCGTGCGCTGGCCGGCTATGGCCTGCTCCGTCATTGCGCCATGCACCTGCACGCCGCGAACGCGCGCCCGCTTGCGCGGAGGAAAGACCTCAACTTCTTCTTCCTTCTTTACCTTGCCGGCGATCAACGTGCCCGTTACCACAGCGCCAAAACCTTTCATGACAAAAACGCGGTCAATAGGCAGGCGGAAGAGCGCTTCGGTATCGCGCGCCCGGGCTTCGGCGGCAAGGCGGATGATCTCGCGCTTCAACTCGTCCAGCCCTGTGCCTTTGAGCGCGCTGACGGCGACCACGGGAGAACGGCTGACATCGAGAAACGAGCCGCGCACAAAATCTTCAATCTCCATCTTCACCACGCTCAGCGTATCTTCATCCACCAGGTCGGCTTTGGTAATCACGGTAATGCCGCGCGGGATAGAAAGCAGACGGCAGATTTCAAAGTGCTCGCGGGTCTGCGGCTTGATGGACTCATCGGCGGCAATCACCATCAGCACCAGGTCCATTCCACCGACGCCGGCCAGCATGTTGCGCACAAAGCGCTCGTGGCCAGGAACGTCGATAAAGCCGAAGCGCAGCTTCTCGCCGCTGGGTGCCGCAAGCTCAAGATGTGCAAAGCCTAGATCGATAGTGATGCCGCGCCGCTTCTCTTCTTCCAGGCGATCGGCATCAATGCCGGTAAGGGCTTTAACCAGCGCTGTCTTGCCGTGGTCAATGTGTCCGGCGGTGCCGATGATGATACTTTTCATCTCTGCGAATGCACCCCATTTAGTTGATTTATTAAATTGTTCTAACGTGCAAGGCTTATGAGAATGCGAGCTGTAACAGGTTAGATGCTGGCGTCTTCTTCCAGCTACAAAGCTCTTGGCCAGAAAGATTAACAAAGCTTATGATAGCGCGCAGTTAATATCCATGCCTGCCATTGAATACAGCCTTTTTCGCGCTAAATTCATTCCGTCAAAGCAACCTCCTCTTTTTCCACCTGAACCTCTCACAGCAGAACAAATCTTTGTGCGAGCCTTGGAAGAAAAGCCTTCCGCTGAACCCCGGGAGGGGCATCGTTGGCACATCGGAAATATTCAACTGTTCACACAAAATACCGGATACTTTGCGTGTGGCCGAACCACAAAGTCAACCATAGAGAAATTCGACGAAACGTCAAAGAATTTTCTCGAAGAAGAGCTTGAAACTAGTCCCTACACTCATTGTGTTTTTAATGCTCAAATAGGGATACTTGGAATTGCTCGCAAGACTAGTCTTGCGCCAACCGTAAAAGGAATTGCTGCCCGAATTCAGCAATTGTTGTCTCAAACGAAAGTTGTTGCAAACAGCCACACATCAGTGGAAATAGCGCCTATTCCAGATCCCGAAGATTTTCTTCGCGCATTGGATTCTGCTTATCTAGTGTCGCGGTTTGCCGCGACATTTCACGGGCCCAATCCTTTTGATGCTGACGAAGCTTTTCAGAAGCCATTATCCGTTTACCTTCGTGCTGCGAATGGAAAGAGCGGGAGAGCACAGATTCAGGGTGATGACTTGAATCGTGAAGTGCTTAAAGCGGTAACGCGCAGTACAGCTGCAACAGGGAATGAAGCTACAGCTCGCATCAGAAAGAAAAAATCAGCAAAGGCAACTACCATGCATCTGCGCGGTGATCCGGTAAAGGGCCAATATGATGAAGACGATAAGCCTAGAGAAGTCCTCGCGGATTTGGAGAAAATTTATGAACGGGTAAGGGAAAAATGAAGCAGGTTTGTATTACTACAGTCGCACAGCTTCTAGAAGAACTTAACACTCTTCCCAATCATTACATCTATAGAGGGCATGCAAATGCGGAATGGCGACTCGAGTCATCACTTGAGCGAGTCATTGGCGCGGGATGGTCACAAGAGTCGGCAAGAATATTTGAGGAACGCTCGTTAAACACTTTTCAATCAAAATTTCACTTGTATGACAATGAAAATGTCCGACCCGATTCAACGCTAGCGTGGTTAGCTATTATGCAACATTATGGTGTCCCGACCCGGCTCTTGGATTTTACCGAGAGCCCATATGTAGCACTGTATTTTGCACTGGAGGCTTACGATCCGCAGACCAAAAATGACTTTGCGATGTTTGCCATCGATTATCGAGAAGTTATGCAAAAATCAATCGACTACATTTCGCAAAAAGATGCAGAGTTTCGTGAAACTCGCGAATCTATCTACAGAAAGCAAGACCAAGTGTTTGAGAGCATCGTCGATCGATTTGCATACGACATAGCATGGATTACCGAGCCAAAACAACTCAACGCGAGGCTAGATCGCCAAGCAGGTTCTTTCTTGATCTCTGGAAACCGCAGCCGTCGTATTGAGGAAATATTGGACTCGCCAATGTACAACAATGCCGGATTGACTAAATACCGGATACCCCATGCTCTTTATACTGGAATTTTTGCTTTGCTCCGCAAAATGAATGTCACAAGCAAAAGCTTATATGGGGATCTTGGTGGCCTTGCACGTTCTATCAAGATGGAACTACAGGCATACTCAGTCTGATCGAATAGGTTCAAATAGACAAACCGAACATTTGCTGAACTTTGTAAAATTCGTGTCGCCCTCTCTAAGGCTTCTCCGTCAGTTGCACCTTGGCAATGACTGGGGGTATAAAAGACTGAAACTAGCGCTCATGTCGTGTATGGACGCGTGTCTTTCTGCCAAATGTTTTCTCCGAGACAGAGTCGAATTTGCTTGAATTCCTGCCCTGAAAATGCTATAGTAAGCCTTTAATTTACAACAACTTACATAAGCCTAAACGGTTAATTTCATTAAGCCGATATTGCTGTTTTAGGGATGCTCGAACCTGCAAAACTCACGCCAATTGGGATGACCTGGGATGATGTGGGATGAAACGGGAGGGGCAGGTGAGAATCGCCAAAATCGAACCCCGAAGATTTGGAGAGGGTAGGGATCCTCCCCTTCGGGTCGGGACTTCGGAAAAAATGCGAGAATAGAGATAACCCCATGCCCACAACACACGCTTCCGCCATTACACCTGAGGTCATCAAAGATCACGGCATCACGCCGCAGGAATGCGAAAAGATTAAGTCCGCGCTGGGCCGTGAGCCTTCGCTCACAGAGCTGGGTATCTTCAGCGTGATGTGGAGCGAGCACTGCTCGTACAAGTCGTCGCGCGTTCACCTGAAGCGGCTCCCCACGCGCAGCAAGCTGGTGGTGCAGGGGCCGGGCGAGAACGCGGGCATCATCGATATTGGCGATGGCTGGGCCTGCGCCTTTAAGATTGAGTCGCACAATCACCCATCATTCATTGAGCCGTTTCAGGGAGCAGCCACCGGCGTGGGCGGAATTCTGCGCGATATCTTCACCATGGGCGCGCGGCCGCTGGCAGTGATGGATTCACTGAGATTTGGACCGATTACCTCAGTCTCCAACTCAGGTTCGGCGGCAGCAGCAAACGGTGCGGACAAAGCCGCAGATCAAGCAACCATTCATCGCAATCATTCGGTGCTGGAGGGCGTAGTTAGCGGGATCGCGTCTTACGGCAACTGCTTTGGTGTACCCAACCTGGGCGGCGAAACCAAGTTTGAGCCGTGTTACTCCGGCAATCCGCTGGTCAATGCTTTTGCGCTGGGGCTGGTGCGGCGCGACCAGATCTTTTACGCCAAGGCCGCCGGAGAAGGAAACCCGGTGATCTATGTAGGCGCGAAGACCGGGCGTGACGGTATTCATGGCGCTACGATGGCCAGCGAAGAGTTCAGTGAAGGCTCCGAGCAGAAGCGGCCCAACGTGCAGGTAGGTGATCCGTTCCTGGAAAAGCTGCTGCTTGAGGCCTGCCTGGAAGCGATGCATACCGGCGCGGTGGTCGGAATACAAGATATGGGCGCGGCGGGGCTGACTTGCTCTACCTGCGAGATGGGTGGTCGCGGTGGGGTTGGCCTTGAGATTGAGTTGGATCGCGTTCCCCAGCGCGAGACCGGCATGAACGCTTACGAGATCATGCTGAGCGAGTCGCAGGAGCGCATGCTGCTGGTGGCGGAGAGTGGCCGCGAGCAGGAAGTTCTGAATGTCTTTGAGAAGTGGGGGTTGGACGCAGTAATTGTCGGCAAGGTGACCAGCGGCAGCCGGCTGCGCGTGCTGGAGCATGGCAAGCTGGTCGCTGACATTCCCAATGATGCGCTGACGGACGCCGCGCCTTTATACAACCGTCCGATGGAGCCTTGGAGTGCGCCGGTATCGCGCACTAAACCAAGCAACGTGAAGTGGAGCGCGGCTGATCTCACAGAAAAGCTCAAGCGGCTTCTGGGGTCGCCGAACATCTGCTCCAAACGCTGGATCTTTGAACAATACGACTCCATGGTGCAGTCAAATACGGTGGAAGGCCCCGGCGCAGATGCCGGGCTGATGCGGATTAAAGGATCGAAGCGCGCGCTGGCCATGGCGCTGGATGGAAACGGGCGCTGGTGCTGGCTCGATCCCAAGCTGGGCGCAATGCACGCCGTGGCTGAAGCAGCCCGCAATGTCTCCTGCATTGGCGCTACGCCGGTAGCAGCAACCAACTGCCTGAACTTCGGCAACCCTGAAAAGCCGCCGATCATGTGGCAGCTTTCTGAAGTGGTGGATGGTCTCACTGAGGCTTGCAACACGCTGGAAACGCCGATCACCGGCGGCAATGTGAGCCTTTATAACGAGACGCTGGGCGAGGGCATTTATCCCACGCCGGTGGTCGGAGTGGTGGGAATTCTGCAGGATGTAAATAGCGCCATGCCCTTTCACTTCCGCGAGAGTGAGCGCGAAGTGTTGCTCCTGAGCTCTGGGCCGACGGCAAATCAGGCGCAGGCTGAAGCCGAATTTGGCTCTTCTGAATATGCCAAAGAGATCATTGGCCAAATCTGGGGCGTGCCGCCCGCGCTCGACCTTAAGCAGGAAGTAGCATTGCAGAAGTGCCTAAGGGAGTTGATCCAGAACCGCGCTATTGAATCGGCGCATGATTGTTCAGACGGCGGTCTGGCTGTGGCGCTGGCTGAATCGGCCTTCCCCAATAGTATTGGCGCAGAGATCGACCTTAAGTCCAATGGTGTCTTTGCGGAAGGCGTTCTGTTTGGCGAGGACGCTGGCCGCGTGGTGATTAGTTGCGACCCGAAAAAGACGTTGGACATCAAACAAATAGCGTTAAAATGGGGCTTACGGGCGGACCAGATCGGACGCACTGTTCCTGAAAAATTAGAAATTCGTATCGACGGCAAATTGGCAGTCTCAGCAAACGTGTCGGAGCTGAGGCAAGTCTGGGATTCGGCGCTTAAGAAGGCTTTGCATGTGGAGGCCCCGGAGCATTTGGTGCCGGAAGTTTTGCAGAAGAGTTAGTGTTTCTGAAATTCCGGCTTTTTCTGCAATCCCGAGCGTAGCGAGGGATCGCTATAGCCGGTAAGGATTTTAGGATCAAAAACTGACGATTGCTGTTGTTCCGAAGAAGATATCAGAGGATATGGATCCCTCGCTCCGCTCGGGACTCCGGAAAAGCAAATACGCGGGTTCCGGATTTTGGAAATAAGCGGCAAGCAGCAGGAGCACAAGGCATTTTGGTGATAGACGAACCTAAGCGGTGTGGAGCTAAGCAACAATTTAGACGAAAAGGCCGCGAGGCCCGTGTGGCGCCGAGCGGGCGTGCGTGAGGAGCAAGAAAAATTTAGGTGGAGATCAAACGGTGAGCGGTTTGGAGCGAAGCGACAAAAAATGAAGCCCGACAAATTTAAAGACGAATGTGGAGTCGTAGCAGTTCACAACCATCGTGAAGCTTCCACGCTGGCTTACCTCGGCCTGCATCAACTGCAACATCGCGGGCAAGAATCGGCGGGAGTGGTGTCCTCGAATGGCGAGCGTCTCTTCGTCCATAAAGCCATGGGAGAAGTCGCGGAGATTTTTACCACTGAAGTCTTGAATCGTCTCCCGGGCACTCTCGCAATCGGCCATACGCGCTACTCCACCGCCGGTGATTCCGCTGTGCTCAACGCGCAGCCCATCATGGTGGATTGCAACAAGGGCATGATTGCCCTCGCGCACAATGGCAATCTGGTCAATGCCAATGAAATCCGCCACCGGTTGGAGACGCAGGGATCCATCTTCCAAACCACCAGCGATACTGAGGTTATCGTTCACTTGATCGCGCAATCCAAGGAGCAGACGCTGCCGGAAGCGGTGTGTGACGCCTTGCGCCGGATTGAAGGCGCGTTTTCTCTGGTGATGATGACGCGCGACCGCGTCTTTGCCATTCGTGATCCACGCGGCTTCCGTCCGCTTTCCATGGGACGCATTCTCAATGCAGCCGGCGAAGGCCGTGACACGATTGTTTTTGCTTCTGAGACCTGCGCCTTTGACCTGATTGGCGCAGTCTATGAGCGCGATGTGAAGCCGGGCGAGATGGTGGTGGTGGGACCGGAAGGGACTTATTCGCGCTTCTTTGCTTCGGAGATGAAGCAGTCTGCCTGCATCTTTGAGCATGTTTATTTTTCGCGGCCGGATAGCGTGGTCTTTGGCCGGTCAGTACAGGCCAGCCGTGAGGCCATGGGCCGACAGTTAGCGAAGGAATCTCCTGTGGAAGCTGACTTGGTTGTTCCGGTGCCAGATTCCGGCGTGGCTGCAGCGCTGGGCTATTCATCCGAATCGCTGCTGCCGTTTCGCTTTGGGCTGATTCGCAATCACTACATCGGCCGCACGTTCATTGAGCCGGAGCAGCGCGTGCGCGACTTTGGAGTCAAGCTCAAGCTCAATCCCATCCGCAGCCTGTTGACAGGAAAGCGCGTGATCCTGGTGGATGATTCTATCGTCCGCGGCACCACCAGCCGAAAAATCGTTCGCATGGTGCGCGACGCTGGCGCCAAGGAAGTTCACATGCGGATCTCCTGCCCGCCGACGGTCTCGCCCTGTTACTACGGCGTGGATACACCTTCCAAAGAACATCTCATCGCGTCAAACAAGTCGGTGGAAGAAATTCGCGACTATATTGGCGCGGATTCTCTGGCCTATCTTTCTCTGGAAGGGCTGCGCGCGGCCTGCGCTGAAGGCGATAAGGCCACTTACTGCACTTCCTGCTACACCGGCATCTATCCAACGGAGTTCATTCCGCTGGACCATATCCAGCCGATGGTGGTGGAGAAGAAGCGGTAATTATCGAGGACTGCCGGAATGAGTGAAGTCTGCTATCTGGTTGATCCTGAAGAAATGCTCAAGGCGGCTGAGCGCGGCGATGTGACCCGCGTCCGCCAACTCCTTTCTCTTGATACAACATTGGTGAACGCTAAAGGAGCGTACGACAAAACTCCGCTGCATTGGGCTGCGGAGAAAAATTATCGCGAATTGGCAGAGCTGCTGGTGGCCGCAGGCGCAAATATCAATACAGAAGTTTCCTGGGGTATGACGCCGTTGCAATGGGCCGCGAATATGGGTAGCCGCGACGTGGCCGATATTCTGCTGGCGCACGGTGCGCGTCCGCAGTTAAACATGTGGTGCGCCGCAGGTCTGGGCATGCTGGACGTGGTGCAATCATTCTGGGATTCACCTAACACGCTCAAACCCGGTGCAGGACAGGCGCAGTTTCGGGATCTAGGCAACGGCGAGTGGGGCAAAGCTTCGCCGCCGGAGAGCTATCAAGAGTTGGTGTCAGACGCGTTCTACATCGCCGCGCGAAACGGGCATGTGGAAACCGCTTGCTTCCTGCTGGAAAAAGGCGCGGACATTAACTATCGCGGCTTCTTCGGCGCACCAGGGTTGCACTGGGCGGCGATCAACGGTCACAAGACGATGGTCGAGTTTCTGATCGCGAACGGCGCTGACCTCGCATTACGCGACACGCAATTCAACTCTACTGCCCTGGGATGGGCGCTGGAAGGCAAGCAAGAGGAGATTGCGGAGTTGCTGCGGGCGCGAGGAGCAACAAAATGAACAGAATACTTTCGACATGGCAAGTGGAAGAGATCAAGAAAGCGATTGAAGAAGCAGATCGCGGAGAATTTGCTTCGGAGCAGGACGTACAGAAAATTGTGCAGAAAAGGACTTCCGACATCAAAGCCCGCAGACGCTAAATAATCAGACCTGATTCAGCGAAGTATACAGATCCCGTTCATGCCGCCGACAAGCTTCCTGAAGCAAGATCTGCCGTCTTTCCTTGGGCTGCAAGTTCTCGTTCCGCTGCTTTCAACACAGCCAACTTGGCTTCCGGCAGAGCCAGTGGCGGAACAATGGTCATTGTCTTCAGCAGTGAAGCAAGCTCAAAGTAAGCGCGGCGACACTTCTTCATGAATTCCACGGGATATTCCGGTTTGCGGGCATAGGCGGCAACAGGATCGGCATCGAGCAGATACGCAATGTCGGGTCGGGGCACAAAGCCGTGGACCAGTTTCACGAACCCGCGGCTGAGCGAGTTACCGAGGTTCAAATTTGATAGCTCGTCATAGATATAACGATCGAGGACCACGACATCGACGCCGCTCTTTTTTGCCCGAGCCACAACGCGGCGCAGATTCAGCGCGTCAAGCAAATAGAGAAAGTGGCGGGCCAGAGTAAGGTGCCAGCCGCGCATGTTTTTGTCACGGCGGTTTACGGGCTTGCCCGGCGCTCCAATACCGCGTTCGCTCTTGTACACCTTGTGAACAAAGCCTTCTCGATATTTCACGCCCACCACCACGTTGTCCCAGAAAGCAAGCAGGGTAGTTTTCAGTCCGGCGGCGTGGAGCGCGGAGCAGAGGCTTTCAATCTGCGTGGATTTTCCTGAACCGTCCACACCAGAAAAGGTGATGAGTAGAGGAGTTTCAGCGGCTTTGATCATTGGGTTCGGCCCGTCCATATAACTTGTGTAACTTTCCTCCTGAACGTTACAAACTATTTTTGCGTAACCCCGGGCGCTGCTGATCCGGGAGGCGTAGAGGGTGAGCTGTGGCTGAGCGCAAACACGGTTCCAATCGCTGCGCCTGCGGCCAAGGCTGCCCCAACTTTAATCAGCAATGACCGCGTCTGGTGCTGTTTTGCCGGAGCAATAGCTACACCTGCGGGTTTGGCTGCTGCTCCACCGGCAGTTGGAACGCTCTCTGCGGCGGCTGCACCTACCGGTGCGCTCGGCTGCTTCTTAGGCTGCGGGTTCTCGGGAATGTTTGTCTGTGCCGGTGTTGTTGTGGTGCTGGGCTGCTGTTCCTGCTGTGCTCCCGAAGCGTCAGGATAAGTCGTTACCGGTTGCAACGGCGCTTGCGATGGGTTCACCGTGGTGCCTGAAGGATTTACAGGCTGTTGCTGTTGCTGGTTCTGCTGCTGCGGCTGAGCGGATTGGCCCTGCTGCGTCTGTTCCTGGCTCTGAGCGGCAGGCGCTGTTGGTGTCGCGCTTTGATTTTGCGTGGGCTGAGCAGTAGCAGGCTGCGCCAGTTGTTGC
>Ga0070741_10005034_pt1 | contig 30021 bp, 32 predicted proteins | sample Coa_R1_4_FD_66440 | JGI IMG/M metagenome (GOLD analysis project Ga0070741, IMG submission 66440) | Surface soil microbial communities from Centralia Pennsylvania, which are recovering from an underground coalmine fire - Coalmine... | ecosystem: Environmental > Terrestrial > Soil > Unclassified ... | reverse complement strand
GGTCCTCCATCTCCGTGAAGTCGACATGGGAGGCCACCAGACGCGATCGCTCGCCATCTCCGCTCCGGCCGGGGCGTTCGTCAGCCTGCCGGTCGTGCCGCTGAGCGCCGGGATCGTGACGACCATCGGCCCCGTCAACGGGTCCCCGACGGTGGTGCTCACCAATTGGAGCGGCAAGGCGACGACGCTTGGTGCTGGAACGCTCGTGGCCGCCGCTGGCACGACTGTCGTGTGGTGGGCCGCCGGTGTGCTCCACATCCTCGACTTCGTGACCCACGCCGAGCGCACCGTCGCCCTGCCCGAACCGGTCGGGTGGGCGTCCGCGATCTCGCCCGACGGGACAATGCTGGCGGCCGCTGGCGTCGGCACCGCCGGCCGGCTGAGCATCGTCGACCTTCAAGATGCCACGGTCACGATGGGACCTGCGTTCGGCTACTACCGAGCCGTCTGGGACCGCTCCTCGCGAGAAGTGTTCTTCACCGACCCTGACCAGCATCAGGTGGATGCGTGGCAAGTCGCGGGACGCAACCTCGTCCACCTTCCCGTCGACCTCCGTGAGCCCGTCGCTGTCGCTGTGCTGTGAGGCGGACCGTCCCGAGCGACCTGGGATGACCGCAACGGTGTCGTTCCTGCTCGACCTGCCTGATTGCCCGTGTGACGACTCAGCGTTCGATCGGCGATCGGTGGTATCACGGTGGAACCGCTTCGGAGAGGACAGGCGATGCCGAAGACCATCAAGGGCCTGGCTGGGAGGACGCCACCGGTGGCCTCGGCCGATCCGGACGCGATCGTTGAGTGGTGTCGCCGGCCGATGCCAGGCCTACAACCGCTGGTCATGCAGCTCGACCAGCTCATCCGAGGAACGGTCCGACGGCTCGAGTTCGCGATCCACCGGAACCACGCGTTCTACGGGCTGCCGAACCTTGGTTGGATCATCGAACTCGCCCCGTACGCCGTTTCTGTGAACGTGTTGTTCCTCGGAGGAGCCGACTTCCCGAATCCTCCGCCGCTCGGGACGACGGACAGGACTCGCTACATCAAGTTGACCGGGCTGGACGACGCGCAACGGTCCCAGCTTCGCCAGTGGATCAAGCTGGCGGCGCGAACGCCCGGCTGGCTGTAGCGATCGCCAACCGCGCCACTGCCGATACAGGACACTTGAGCGGCGGCATCGGAGGCTCCAGCGACTGCGGCACTCCGGAAGGGTCGGCGACCTGGGACGACCTGTTGTATGGAGCTTGCGGTTCCTCGGGGCGTCGACTGGAGGTCGTCTGATGGATGAGATCAAGGGCATCGCACGCGTCAGGCTCCGCCCCGGCAAGCTCGACGAGTGGAAGCGCCTGACGGAGCAAGCTATGGAGATCGTCCGGACCCGAGTCGGCGGTCTGGACGCTTCGGGCGGGCGGGCCGAAGCAACGAGATGCGTGTACAGATCGATGCCCTCCGGCCGGCCCATATCGCTCGGGCAATCCGACTCAGGAAGCAGTCTCGCCGTCGAGGAAGGCGTTGAGCAGGTTGAGCAGTTGGTCTGGCCGCCGGGTCATGCCCATGTGCGTGGTCCCGGGAAGCACTGCGAGTTGGCGCTTCGGGAGGAGGTCAAACATCTCCACGATGTCGGGCAAGGGTGAGAAGTCGCGGTCACCGAAGATGAGCAGGGTCGGCGCCTGCAGCGACCGCAGTTCCTCGGTCCACCCGGGGAACTCGTGTACGGCCGCCGGCGCCTTGATGGCGAGCGCGTCGAACTGCGCAGGGTCGGGAGCCACGGCCTCGTAGGCGTCGCGCATCGCCCCTCGCGGACGACCTGCTCCGTGACGGCGGGGCCTGGATCAACACGACGAACTCGGTAGCCGAGTCCATGACAGCGAGCCTCAAACGCCTCGACAAGATCGCCACCGAGTAGCGCGATCTAGGAAACCACCACCCCGCGTGCCGGCCGCACGAGCACCGTCAATGACATGCCCCCCACGGCGGTGACCGCTGGTCGGGTGCGTACGCTTCGACGGTAACATCGCCTCAGACGCTCACCGAGGCGGAACGGCGTCTTGTCGCCGCGTTGGCCGCCGATTCCGCAGAGCGAGTCTTGGCGATGTTTGAGGCTGAAGCTGCAGCTGACGATCGTCCTCGTGCTGCCATCGCCCGTGCCCGGGCGTACGCCGGAGGCGAGCTGGACACCGCCGAGGAGATTCGTCGCCGCTTCGTGGGTGGCCCGCGCCGTCCTGCGACACCCGCGACACCAAAGGCCCCGTCCTGCCGTCGGAGACCCCGTCTCTTTATTCCTTCCTTATCCTATTCGGCGATATTATTAGGATTGCGGAAGTAAATGACGCCATGAATGCAGCCTGTAACACGCCATTTACACGGAGGAAGTAGAGCAGAAATGTCGCGTCCTTAGCGTCGTGCTGGCGCCGTGGAGCGCCGACAAGGGAGTGCGAACGGGCAACGGCGGCCGGGAGCTGCTCCGATCCGACGCGAATTGGAGGACTGAGTGGCTGAGACCACCACTACCGCCGGCGAGATGAAGCGAACTCTCACCCTTACCGGCGTGACCGTCAACGCGATGGCGCTCATAGCGCCGGGAGCGTTCTTGTGGACAACCTTCGAGGCGCAGTCTGCGTTGCAGCGCCATGGGTCGTCGACCGCGAACGAGATGTGGACGGGGTTGTTCTTCTCGTTGATCCTGGCCCTCCTGACGGCATACAGCTATGCCGAGTTGGCTCGGATCTACCCCGATGCCGGTACCGGGTCGAGTTACTACTTCGCCGAAGCGGCGTTCTTGGACAAGGAGAAACCCGAGCACCAGCGCCTGGCACGCACTGCGAAGCTGTCGATCGGGTGGGTCAGTCACCTGTACTACTGGATCTACCCCGGCATCATGATCGCGTTCATTGCCACCCTCTTCGGGTACCTCTACTCGGCGCTGGCGCACCACACGCTGACCGGGGTCCCACTTGCGATCGTTGCGGTCCTATTCGCGTTCCTGGTCGGTGCCATCGCCTTCCGGGGCATCACGGGCTCGACCATGGCCTCGATCGTCGTCAATGTGGTGCAGATCGTGACGCTCATCGGAGTCAGCATCCTGTTCATCGCGTTCCGGTTGGGTCACGCCACCGCAGGTTTCGAACTCGTCAACGCGGGGCGGGTGATCATCCCTCACAACTTCATCAACATGCTGTACCAGTCGACGATCGCCATCCTGCTCCTGGTCGGTTTCGAATCCGTCACCGCCCTTGGTGCCGAGGCCCGCAACCCGGAGAAGGACATCAAGCGAGGTGTGCTGCTCAGCCTCATCATCCAAGGTGGGATCTGCTACCTCTTCGAGTACTTCGCGGCGAACTTCGCCGCCGGCGCCGCGACGCTGCCCAATACGGCTGCCGCTGGTAAGCCTCCGATTACGGGGTACGCAGCGGCGTCCAGCGATCCTGCACCGATCGGGACCATGCTGCACAACATCGCCGAGCAACACCTTGGCCATACGGGTACCACCGTGTCCGTCCTGGTTGCCTTCACAGTGCTACTCGCCCTCATCGGAACGACCCTGGCCTGCCTGAATACGGGAGTACGGGTCACCTACTCCATGGCCAGGGACAAGGAGATGCCAGGCCTGCTCGGCTTCCTCCACGGCAAGTACGCGACTCCCCATTCGGCCATCATCGTCTTGACGCTGCTGTCGGCAGCGATCGGTGTGTTCGGATCTGTGCCTTGGCAGGTTGACAATCTGACCCAGATCACGCTCGCCTCCAACACGGGCACATTCCTCGTGTACGGCGCGACATGCGCCTTGGCGGTGGTCGCGTTCGCCAGCCGGCACGACAAGCACACCGTCAAGCACATCGTCCTGCCGGCGGTGGGGGCCGCGATGAACGTCCTCGAGCTGCTCGGTGTGATCTACATCGCGATCACCGGTTCGGGAACCTCACCCGGTAATGCCGAGAAGGCACTCGGTGTCGTGATCCTGTGGTGCGTCATCGGGTTCGCCTGGGTGGCCCTGAACCCGAACAGGGCACACGCGAAAGCGGTGCTCGAGGCGAAGAAGGACAAGGTTGCCGTCGCAGCGCCGGACCTCTCGCGCGTCTGACCCATCCCCCCAAGGCGGGTGCCTGGTCGACGCGGCGGTCGGCCAGGCGCTCGCCGGGTCAACAGCAGGGAGCGCGATGAACGACGTGATGATTCTGCATTGGCCCTCGCAGGCGATCGATGCGCAGCGCTTCACCTCACGGGGCGTTGCGTGCCTGCTGCTTGTCGACCCTGATTCAGACCCCCCACTCGAGCTGCACCCGCTGGCAGATTGGGAGCGTCTACCGGCTGACGAGCGCGACATCGCGAACAGGCTGTGCCGTCTCAAGTCGAGAGGTGGGCCCTTGACTCGCCCAAGCGTGGACCGGCACCGTCGCCTGCACTTCGGGGACGCGTGGGTCGCCTTGTCGCCGATCGAGGCGCGCATTGCCGAATCGCTGGTGTCGCAGTTCGATGAAGTTGTGCCCGACGCGGCCCTCGTCGTCGCAGGCGGAGAGGTGACACCCCACGGTCGGATCTCTCCCGCAGCACTGCGCGTCCATCTGACCCGCCTCCGGCAACGGGTGGCGGTCCTTGGGCTGACGATCCGGGTGGTGCGTGGACAGGGCCACGTGCTCACCGCTACGGCGGCGACGATGCCGGGAACGATCACCAACATGGGTGCCGGCAACAAGCACGAGGCGCGACCGCTCCTGACCGGATAGGGGTCGTCTCTCAACCCATCCCCTCGGATGCGAACATGGAGCGGTGAGCGAAGTCCCGGCCCCGGCGCGTGAGCCCTATCTGCCACACGCGACCGGGTCCCCGCCGTACCGGGCGGCCCTCGCACCCGCTCACCCAGAGCGTGGAACGTCACCCGGCACACGGCGGCTAGGTGTGAGGGCGCACGTCAGCGGACGGGGTCGCTGGGGTGCGCGATGGCGGGGGAGCACCGCGTACGGCACGTTCGTCGGCGTCGCCCTCACCGCGGCGGCCACGGCGGCGCTCATCCCGTTCCGCCACGGTACGAGCCGAGCGACCCCTGCGCTGATATTCGTGCTGCCCGTCGTTGCTGCCGGCGTCCTCGGCCGCCGGCTTGCTGCGCTGGTCACCGCACTCGCGGCGGCGGCCGTCTTCTCGTTTGCGTTCGTGCCGCCGTACGACCGCGTGTCGATCAACCAGCCGGAGGACGCGGCAGCGCTCGTCGTGTTCCTTGTCGTTGCGCTCGTCGTCGGTACCCTCGTCGCGTTCGAAGCCGACCGCCGTCAAGCGGCCGAGGAGCGTTCAGACGAGATGCGGCGGCTGTTCGAGCGCAACCAGGAGCTCATCGAGGAGCGAGAACGACTCAGAGAAGAGGCGGCGCAGGCGGAACTCGTCGGCCAGATCGCCGAGCAACGTTCCGCGCTCTTGCGCTCGGTATCCCACGACCTCCGAACCCCGCTCGGCACCATCCAGGCTGTTGCATCCGACCTCCGGGACGGTACGGCCTACGCCCCGGAAACGCGAGACCTGTTGCTGGAACTCGTCGCCGAAGAGGCCGCTCGCCTGAACCGCATCGTCACCAACCTCCTCAGCATGAGCAGAATAGACACCGGCTCATTTGCCCCGGACCGCCAGGCCGTCGCTCTCGACGAGCTGGTGAGCGAACGGGTTACACAACTTCAACGGGTGCTCGCTGAGCGGATGGTCATCATCGAGGTCCCTTCCGACCTGCCGCTGATCAGCGCCGATTACACCCAGCTCGACCAAGTCATCTCGAACCTCCTTGAGAACGTCGCGCGTCACACGCCACCCGGGACCAAGGTGGTCATTCACGCGGCAGCCGTCGGTTCAATGATGGAGGTGACGGTGGACGACGACGGGCCGGGCATCCCGGCGGACCTACGCGCGACGGTCTTTCAGCCGTTCCACGGCGGCCATGACAGCTCCTCGACCGGGGTCGGGCTCACGATTTGCAGGTCGATCATCGATGCGCACGGGGGGGCCATCTCGATCGACCCATCCGAGAGCGGAACGACCATCCGGTTCACGGTTCCCCTCCATGGCTGACTCCGGCCTCGCCCAAGTACTCGTCATCGAGGACGAGCCTGCCATGGCAACCGTCATTGCCTCTGGGCTCAGCGCACACGATTTCGAGGTGCGGTCGGTCGCGACGGGGCGCGAGGCGATCAAGGTCCTTGCGGACTCCCCTCCGACCGTCGTCGTGCTCGACCTCGGGCTCCCAGACATCGACGGGATAGAGATATGCCGATTGGTCCGGAAGTGGACGCACGTCCCGATCATCGTCGTCACCGCCGACGGGTCCGAGGACCGAAAGGTGAGCGCGCTCGAGCTCGGAGCGGACGACTACGTGACGAAGCCGTTCTCGATGCGAGAGCTTGTCGCGAGAGTCGGTGTCGCGGTCCGGCACCAGCGGTCGCGCGCACCCGAAGGTGCCATATTCACCGTGGGTGATCTCGTGATCAACGTCGCCCAGCACGAGGTCACCGTCGCGGGGGACCTCGTCGACCTGACGCCGAAAGAGTTCGAACTGCTGGCGCTCTTGGCTCGCAATGCGGGAAGGGTCCTGACTCACCGCACCCTCCTCAACGGGGTATGGGGGCCCGAAGGTGAGGGCCACGTCGAATACCTCCGGGTGTTCGCCCGCCAGCTGCGCCAGAAGCTGAACGAAGACCGAGCACGGCCGCGCCTCATCACTGAGCCCGGCGTCGGGTACCGGCTCGTCGACCCCGAAGGCGAGCGGGGTGCGGCGGATGACGCGGGACCGTCCACCTCAAGGTAAGGGTGCCTCGTCGCGCAACGCCGAGACGGTGCACACGCTTGCGAACGCTTGGTCATCGTGAGCCTCGCCGACCGTGGGGGGCGCGGGGCTGACCATCGCCGATTGCGAGCACCTCAGCGCGCAGGGCCAACCCGCGCGCCGGCGCGTCCGCAGCCGGACCGCCCGGCCCGGGCTCGCTGCGATGGGGGCCACGAGCGCTACCCCGAGCCGGGCCCCTGCGGAACTGAGATTGGAATAGGAACCATTCTTGTTATAGGGTGCCAGGCATGCGCACACCGCTCCGTCAACGTGCCGTGGCCGCCTTCGCCGCGGCTGGGATCGCCGCCGGGCTGCTGACCGCGTGCTCGTCGTCCCCCGGCGCCTCGACCGGCCAGATCCCGGTGGTGGCGGCTGAGAACTTCTGGGGGAGCATCGCCGTGCAGCTCGGCGGTGACCGAGTGAGCGTGAAGAGCATCATCACCAACCCCAACACCGACCCGCATGAGTACGAACCGACCGCGCGCGACGCCCGGGCCGTCGCGTCGGCCCGCTATGTGGTCTACAACGGGATCGGGTATGACCCGTGGGCGCCGAAGCTGCTGTCCGCCAACCCCGTCACTGGGCGGGCCGTGCTCAACGTGGGGGACCTGATCGGCATCCCCCTGGGGGGGAACCCGCACCGCTGGTATTCGCCTGACAACGTGGCACGGGTGATCGACCAGATCACGGCCGACTACAAGCGCCTCGCGCCGGCCGACGGCGCGTACTTCGACCGGCAGCGCGATTCGTTCCTGTCGACCGGCCTCGCCCGCTACCGCTCGCTGGTCGCGGACATCAAGGCCCGGTACGCGGGCACACCGGTCGGGGCCTCGGAGAGCATCTTCGCACCGCTCGCCGACGCGCTGGGGCTGGACCTGATCACCCCCGAGTCCTTCCTCGACGCGATCAGCGAGGGCAGCGAGCCGACCGCCCAGGACAAGTCGGCAATCGATACGCAGATCAAGTCCCGACGGATCAAGGTGTACGTGTTCAACAGCCAGAACTCGACGCCCGACGTCCAAGCCCAGGTCAACGAGGCGAAAGCTGCTGGGATCCCGGTCACGTCGATCACCGAGACCCTCGCCCCGGCGAACGCCACGTTCCAGGACTGGCAGGTCAACCAGCTCCAAGCGCTCGAGGCGGCGCTGGCGAAGGCGACCGCCAAATAGGCGCCAGGGCGGCACTGCGCGAAGGACCGACGCTCGCATACCGATGAGCCCAACGTGATCGCTCGATCGCGCCCGGCTGCCCCGCCGGGCCCTGACGGCTCGATCGCTCGGGCAGCCTCAGCTCGCAGAGTGCACTCCCGAGTGACGTAGCCTTCGCCTGTGGGTGCGGCGATCGTCGTCGGGGTCGACGAGTCGGGCACCGGAATTCAGGTTCAGAGCTCGGTCGGACTGACACTCGCATTCCTCGCGGTCGTCGCTGCCGTCCTCGTCGCGGTCATCGTGATCTGGCTGCGCAGGCGGCGCTTACGTCGCGAGGTGGAACGCGTGAACAACAAGCCATGATCGACGGGGATGCGGATCTCTGCATTGCGGGTATCGGTCTGCAGATCAGGCCAGCGGGCGGCTGGCAGGTTTCCCTGGTTCACTGCCGGTCAGCGCGCCCGAGCTGCCTGGTTGCCAGCTTCCCAGGGATGCAAGGCACCCACAGCTGATCGATGGATGTCGTTGCTGCGCCTCGTGGTTACGGTTGGCGTCGGTTCGCTGACGCTCGTCGTCGCGAGCCCGGTGGCGTTTGCTCGGACCGGAGGAGGGCGGCGATCATCGCATCCGCCAGGAAGGTGCCGTAGCGCTCGAGTGGCCAGCCTCGGATGATGACGAGCAGCTCGTAGAGCTGCGGTGAGCTGTACGTCCACAGGATCTCCCCCGCTTGCTCGACGCTGACGCCGTCGCGCAGGTGGCCCGCGTTCGCGAGCGCGTCCGCGTTGTGGGTCATCCGCTCGAGGCGCTGGTCCTCCATCTCGGCGAGAAGGCTGGCCATTTCCGCGTCGCCGGCCGCGGCGTCGCGGATGAGCAGCAAGACCGGCGCGACCCGGGGCGCCACTTCCGTGGTGAGCGCGCCCCATCCTCGGATGATGTCGCGGGGGTCATGGTGCGTCACGTGCAGCGCGTCGGAACGGGTCTCGGCGGGGACGGGCCCCTCTCCGGCGAGCGCCCGGGCGCAGATCTCGCGCACGAGGCCGGGCTTACCGCCGAAGCTCTTGTAGATGGTGTCGACCGAGACGCCCACGTCCGCGGCGATGGCAGCGATGGTGGTCGGCGCGAACCCGTCGGCCAGGAACCGGCGACGGGCGGCCTCGAGGATGGCGTCACGGGTCTCGCGCGCCTGTTCCCGGCGCCGGCTGGAGTCGTACGGGCGGCGGGATTTGACGTGGCCTCGTATTCGTTCCATAGTACTAGATCAGTTATAGTCTACTGGAACAAACTACCGGTAGAGGACGGAGACACGTGGGGACGATCGAGAAGACCAGCGGCCCGGCAGCCATGGTCGCCCGACTGCGCGATGCCACGAATGCCCACGACCTCGAGGCGCTGGTGGCCTGTTTCGCCCCTGACTACCGCAACGAGACACCGGCGCACCCCGAGCGCGGCTTCACCGGCCGGGAGCAGGTCGCGAAGAACTGGGCGCAGATCTTCTCCGCCATCCCCGACGTCCGGGCCGAGGTGCTGGGGTGCGCGGTCGATGGGGGCACCGTGTGGAGCGAGTGGGAGCACCGCGGCACCCGCGCTGATGGCACCGCCCACGTAATGCGCGGTGTGGTGATCTTCGGTGTTACTGACGGGCTCGCGAGCTGGGCCCGGTTCTATCTCGAACCGGTCCAAGACGGCGGCGGCGGCGTCGACGACGCTGTGCGCCGCCAGGTCTCCGCCGCGGGGCCGTCGTGATCCTCGTCGCCGGAGGCACCGGCCGGCTCGGCTCCCTCGTCGTCGGGCACCTCGTGCGAGCGGGCTCGGAGGTCCGCGTCCTCACGCGCCGCCCGCAGCGGGCTGCGCACCTGGCGAGCGACAAGGTGGACGTCGCCGTCGGCGACGTGCGCGACCGCGAAAGCCTCCGCCGGGCGGCGGCCGGTGCTGACGTGGTGGTGTCGGCCGTGCACGGGTTCGCCGGGCGGCGCGGGGACTCGCCCGCGACCGTCGACCGCGACGGCAACGCGAACCTCGTCGACGCGGCCAAGGCGGCCGGCGCCGACTTTGTGCTGATGTCGACGGTGGGTGCCGGCGCAGACAGCCCGATGGAACTGTTCCGCATGAAGCACGCCGCCGAGCAGTACGCGGCCGCCAGCGGCGTCCGCACCACGATTGTCCGCGCCACCGCATTCGTCGAGCTGTGGATCGACCTGCTCAACAAGACCGCCGCTCGCTCCGGCCGCCCGGTCGTCTTCGGCCGGGGCGACAACCCGGTCAACTTCGTCTCGGTCAGTGACGTGGCCGCCCTCGTCGCGCGAGCCATCACCGACCCGGCGGCAGGCGGCAAGACGTTCGAGATCGGCGGACCAGAGAACCTGACGTTCAACGAGCTCGCGCAGGCCGTGCAGGCCGCCGCTGGGCGCGACCGTCAGCCGCGGCACGTACCCCCTACTGTCCTGCACCTCATGGCCACCACCATTGGGCGGGCGAGGCCGGAGCTCGGCCGCCAAGCGCGTGCGGCGATCACCATGGACCGCGCCGACTTGACGTTCGATGCCGCGCCACACCGCGTCTACGACGACCTGCCCGTGACGTCGGTCGCAGAGGCACTACGGCTCAGCACCGTGTGATCCCGCGTCGCGACGGCATCGTCGTGCTCGGTCACGGGTGACGCCCGGCGAGGTCGAGCAGACGGGTCTGGGCGTCAGCGTCCGGTGGAAGGTCCGCGCTCGGTCCGTGCCCGAACACCCCGACCGACCCGATGAACGGGCGCATCGGCTCCATCGACGCCAATACCGTCTCCACCAATGCACCGGGCAAAGCCTCGTCACCACCGACCGCTCGCGCTAGGTCCCACGCGTGGATCGTGAGGTCGCGCACCCGGAAGCCGGCGTACCCCGCGCCGTCGATTTCGCCAGCGGGATGGTGCACCGCCCGGTCCAATGCGCCAGGCGCAGCGAAGGCGTCTATAGCCGCGGCCGTCGCCCCCTGAAAGGCGCTGAGCGGGTCGGGGCCGAGATGGTCGCTCTGCAACATGGGCAGCACCTCGGGGAACGGTCGGCCCGCCAACAGCTCGGGCACCACCAGCTGTCCTCCCACCACATGGTTCACGAGCGCCCGCACATCCCACTCCTCGCACGGCGTGGCGTGAGACCAGCCGGCTGCGGTCACCATCCGCAGGCGGGACTCGAACAGCGCCGACGCATCTCGCAGCTCCTGCACCACGTCCATTCCCAACTCCTCCCGGTCGCCGCCATCGGCCCCCAGCGGGCTTCCAGCGGTGTGAGCATGCCTCTCTCGTCGAACTTCCGTGTGTGCCGAGCCGCGCATCCGAGGGCAACGGAGCCTGTGCGCTGGTGGATCTTGCCCGCGGCGTGCTGAACCCCTACGTCGTCGCCGTGGTCAGGTTGCCGATGTTGCCCCTGACCGCGGCGCAGAGCGGAGAGCTGGTCGCCGATGCGAACCGGATCCGCGCCGTGATCGCCTGCTGACCAGCCCGCTGGCACACTGACCATGGCGTGCCCGTCGCGACGCCGCACGGCGTCTACTCGGCGGCCCGCCGGGGATGCCAATGGCGTGTTGTTACCATCACCCGGTGGCAACAGACGCGACGAGGCGAAGGCTGATCGATGCGGCAACGCGTGGCTTCGCCGAGCAGGGCGTGTTCACCGCGTCGCTCATCGAGATCACGCGCCGCGCCGGCCAACACAACCGGGCGGCGGTGCACTACCACTTCGGCTCCCGCGTCGGCCTGCTCTGCGCCGTTTTGGCCGAGCACACGGAGTTCCTCGCCCGGCGAGAAGGGGAGCTGCTCCACACCGCCGCGCTCGCAGCCGACGACGACGTGGAAGCCGTCGTGGAAGCGATTGTCCGGCCGGCTGCAGAGCTCGCCGAAAGCGGCTGGCGAGGACGTTGCGTGCTGTTGATCATTGCGGAACTGGCTGAAGAGGACCCGTTCAGCCTCGACGCGGAGATCGCGGCGATGCTCGCCAAGACGGGGGGGCATGCCGTGTACGCACTGCTGGAGGAGCGGATGGCGGAGGTCCCGCCCGTCGTCCGCGTCGAGCGGCTGTCGCTGGCAACGGAGTTCATCCTGCGTGCGGTGGCAGACCGCGCCAGGGCGCTCGGTCGGCGACGCCGCTCGGGACGCGCCCAGCTCGGGCACGAGGAGTTCGTCATGAACCTCGTCGCCATGATCGCCGGAGCGCTGTCGGCCCGGATGCCCGATTGACATAAGTACCCCTCTTTACTACCTTCGGCGCGTCAAAGAGGGGGGAAGCATGAAGGCTGTGCGTGTCGTCCGCCACGGAGACCCGGGCGAGGTTGTGCAGGTGGCCGACGTCGACGTGCCCGAGCCTGGACCCGGGGAGGTCCGTGTGGCCGTGCGAGCTGCGTCGGTCAACTTCGGGGACATCGCCCGCGCCCGCGGAGGCGTCGCCAGCGTCATGGGTGAGCCACCGTTCACCCTGGGCATGGACATGTGCGGCATCGTCGATGCAGCGGGGCCCGGAGGTGAGGCATGGCTCGGGCGGCGGGTCGTCGCTGTCGCCAAGCAATCGCTGGGCGGCATGGCGGAGTTCGCGATCGCCCAGAACACCGGGGTGTTCGACGCACCGCCGGAACTGGACGACGCCGAAGCTGCCGCCTTCCTCCTTCCCTTCCACACCGGCTACCTGGCCCTTCACGAACGGGCCCGGCTTGAACCGGGCGAAGTGCTGCTCGTCGTCGGCGGCGCCACGGGCGTCGGCACCTCGGTGATCCAGCTCGGCACCGCCAGGGGCGCTCGGGTCATCGCGATCGCGGGCGGTGCTGAAAAGGGCAAGCTCTGCATCTCGCTCGGCGCGGAGGCGGCCATCGACCACCGCACCGAGGACATCTTCGCCCGCGTCATGGACGTCACCGATGGGCACGGCGCCGATGTCGCCTGCGACATGGTGGGCGGCCAGCAAACCGAAGCCATCTGGACGTGCATGGCCCACGGGGGACGCTACGTGCCGGTCGGGTTCAACGACGATGAGCAGTCGGGGCTGACTGGCAGGCCGCTGAGGAAGGTCTCCACCGGCAACTTCTCGGTTGTGGGCGTTGTGATGGCGTACGCAAACCTGCCGCTCGAGTTCCGCCGGTTCGGGCTCAACCCGTTCCCCCCGTCGACTGGTCCCCGCGTCCACGCGGCGCTGCAGGAGCTCGTGAGCGCAGGACGCATCCGACCCGTCGTAGGCCGGCGTATTTCCATGGCAGAAGTAGCCGGCGCGCTCGAGGACCACGCGGCGAGGCGGACATCGGGTCGCACGGTCGTGGAGACCAGGCAGTAGGCGCTCAGCGCGTGGCCTTTCTCCCGGACGAGCTGATGGGGCAGGCGGTCGCCGCGACGGCCCTCGACGACTTCGGCGAGCCCGACTTCCTCGACGGCCTCCGCGCCTACTGCTCATCGGTCGCGGTGGAAGCCGGGCTGAGCGATCTCGGGACCGGCGCGATCGCGGGCACGATCGTGGCGAGCCTCGTCAACCGCTTGCGGGTCGTCGACTGGGCCAAGCGCCACCCCGACGTCCACGGCGAGCACATCGATGCGCCGATCGTGGTGATCGGGATGTTCCGCGCCGGCACGACGCTGCTGAGCTACCTCTTCGACCAGGACCCTCGGAACCGCGCCCTGCTCGGGTGGGAGGCGAGCGATACGGTCCCGCCACCGACGCCCCAGACACATCGCGACGGCCCGCGTGTCGATGCCGCCCGTGAGAAGGCCTCGCTCCTCCACCAGCTGAACCCAGCGGCGCGGGTGGTGCACCACGAAGAGCCGGATGGTCCGACTGAGGACATCGCCGTCATGGCGCAGGACTTCAAGAGCCTCTCGTGGGAGGCCATCTCGAATGTGCCGTCGTACAGCGAATGGCTCCTGGCCGTCGACCAAACCTCCGCGTATCGCTACCACCTCCAGGTGCTGCAGACGCTGCAGAGCGCCGGCGTGCGTGGTCGCTGGACGCTGAAGAGCCCGCACCATGCCATCGCCCTCGATGCTCTCGTCTCGGTGTACCCGGATGCCCGCCTGGTGCTGCTCCACCGGGACCCGACGGTGCTGTGCGCGTCTGTGTGCAGCCTCATCCGCACGTTGTCGTCGACGTTCACGGGGATCGATCACACCGGCTACATCGCGGCACACTGGACGGCTTTGCTGCGTGAGTCCATCGACCGCATCGAGACCTTCCGCGCCGCCCACGGTGATCACCCGATCTGCGACGTCCTGTACGCGGACCTGGTGCGGGACCCGGCACCTACGGTGGCGGCGATCTACAGGGCGTTAGGGCTCGAGCTCACGCCGGCGGCTCTCGATCGGGTGACGGCGTACGCAAGCAAGCACCCGCGAGGCGAGTTCGGGACCCATCGCTACGACCTCGCCGACTTCGGCCTCGACGCAGAGCGTGTGCGCGCCGAGTTCGCCGACTACACACGGCGTTACCAGGTGCCCGAGGAGCGCCCGGCGTGATGGGCATTAGCGCCCGGTGGACTTTGTGCTTGCGCTTTTAGAGAGATGGGCTTATTTTCCGTTGCTGGGGTCGTCCCTGTGCCACGGTCGGGTCACGGCACGGTGAAGGTCACGGCAGAACGCGTACTGGTGCCCGTCAGTCGCCCTGGCATTCCGCCAGGTGCGTCGTGCGGGCGGGTCGGGGGGAGATCGTGAACCGCTTGCGAAGCACGGCTGCAGTCGTCGGCCTGTCGTTGGCCCTGATCGCCGCCGCGTGCAGTAGCCACAAGTCGAGCTCATCGGCCACCGTGACGACGCAGCCCGCGGCCGCGACCTCCACCACCGCGGCGGGGCCCGGCCCCGGCGACTTCGGGACGCTCAAAGCTGTGTGCGGTCCCGGCAACGCATCCGGTGCCACCGACAAGGGCGTCACGGACACCGAGATCCGGGCTGCCACGATGTCGGATCCGGGGAACACGGCGGTGCCGGGGCTCGACATCGAGCTGTTCCAGGAGTCGCAGGCGTTCGTCGACTGGTGCAACGCGGCGGGCGGCATCCTCGGCCGCAAGATCGTCCTCGACAAGCGCGACGCCGCCCTGTTCAACGTCGCGGCCCAGATGGTCGCCTCCTGCGAGCAGCCCGATTTCATGCTGGTCGGCAACGGTGAGGCGTTCGACGCGTCCGGCGTCCAGCAGCGGCTGAGCTGCGGGCTACCGGAGATCTCCGGTTACGACGTTTCGGCCGCCGCGGGGACGGCACCGCTGTCGGTCCAACCGCTCCCGACACCCGTTGACGAGAGCACAATCGGCGGCGCCCTCCGTGCCGTGAAGGCCTACGACCCGGCGTCCGCCGCGCACTACGGCCTGCTCAACCAGACGGTGCAGTCCGTCAAGGACTCTGGCAACCGCGACAAGGCTGCCGCCCTCCAGCTCGGCTACACGCAGGTCTATTACGACGAGTACCCGGTCCAGGTCAACAACTGGCGCCCATATGCCCAGGCGATCCAGGCCGCGGGCGTCCAGGTGCTCGGCATCCAGGCCCAGCCCAACTACAACTCAGAGCTGTTCAAAGCGTTCAACGACATCGGCTACTTCCCGAAGTGGGTCGTTCTCAACACGAACAACTACGACCCGGTCACGATCAGTGAGGGGGGCACGAACCTCGACAAGTTCACCGGGGGTGTCCTGATCAGCGGGCGCTTCCCTCCCTTCGAGCTCGGCCAGTCCGACCCCACCCACTACCCGGCGACGGCGCAGTTCGTCCAGATCGTCAAGCAGACCCAGAACGTTGCCCCGAAGGCCCTCGGCGTGAACGCCTTCTCGGCGTGGCTGCTGTTCGCCGAAGCGGCAAAGAGCTGCGGGTCGAACCTCACCCGCCAGTGCGTCCTCTCGTACGCCAAGGCCCAGACGAACTGGACGGCGGGAGGTCTGCATGACCCCGAGAACCCCGGCAATGCGACTGGCGACGTCTCCCAATGTTTCACCCTCATCAAGGCGACATCCGCGGGGTTCGTGCTCGACCCGACCGTGACCAAGCCCAACCAGGGCATCTACAACTGCGATCCGGGGAACGTCTTCAAGCTGACCGGGTTGCCGAAGAGCTGACGCGCGGGCCTCGCCGCAGCTGAGCAGCAGGGTTCTCCCGCTCAACCGCGGCCGAGACCGGCACGCATGTCCGCCACGCGCTGCTCCCAGGCCGTGTCGTCCAGCCGGGCGTTGCCATCCGTCACGTCAATCAGGCGGAACGGGTCGTCATCCTCGTACTGCGGGTAGACGTGGCAGTGGACGTGCGGGACTCGGAACCCCATCGACAGGTTCGCCAGCTTGACGGGCGCGAACAGGTCCGAGACGACCCGCCCAACCGCCGCGACGTCGAGCCAGAACCCACATACCTCCTCATCCGAGAGGTCATGGAGCTCGGGTAGGTGCCGCTTCGCAATCACGATCGAGTACCCAGCACGGGTTTGGTTGCGGTGGAGCCGGACGTAGCTCCATGGGGTCTCCGTAACGAGGTCGCTGAACGGATTGCGCGGAAGGTGCGCATCGGCGCACATCGCGCACTCCTTGCCCTGCTTCATGCTCGTCCACTGGTCCGCGGGCCACCAAGGCATGCCCGGAGTCTCCCGCACGCCAAGGGTCCCCATGCCTCCACCCTCCGCGACGTTGAGGGCCAGGATGGCACTTTCCCCGTTTGCGGCCGTCCTCAGAGCCGCTCGGCCAACGACACGATGATCCCTTCGGGTCCCCGCACATAGGCCATCCGCCAGCTGTGCTCGTACTGGCCGACGCCGCCGACCAGGCCGAAGCCCTCCGCGACCAGCCGGTCGACGATCGCCTGCAGGTCGTCCACTTCGAACGCGACGTTGCGAAGCCCAGTTCGTTCGCCATCGCGCCCGGCGATCCCGGCCCGTGGCTGGGGCGCACGAACCTCGAGAGCTCGAGCCTCGTCCCATTGTCGGGCGCCCGGAGCATGACGATCTTGGTGCGGGAGCCGGGTATGCCGATGACGGTGTCGAGGAACTTGCCCTCAACGAACATCCTCGTGCGTTCAACCTCGAAACCGAGACCGACGAAGAACGCCACCACGGCGTCGAGGCCCGCGACCGTGATACCGACGTGGTCGAAACGTCGAACGAGCGGCATGTGGTTCCTCCCGTTGTCATCGTCCGGTCGCGGTGGGCCCAGCGACGACTGTGACCGACCCCAACCGAGGCGCATCTCGCGGCGCGCCTTGACCGGCGCAGCCGGCCCCGGCTGTTCGTGATCGGAGGTCGCTACGCCCGCCGGCCAACGTAGGCGAGGAACCTCGTCTGGTCGTCGGCGTCGGCGGGCACGTCGATGCGCGGGCCGAACATGCCTCCGGCGCGGAGCGCCTCCTCGGGCATCGCGCCGACGGCGGCCAACATCCGTTGGAGCTGCTCAGGGTCAAGCCTGTCGTCCTGGCCGGTCGCCCGGGCGAGGTCCCACGTGTGCGTGAACACGTCGCCGGTGACGATCATGTCAACGGTCTCAGCGAGCGACTGCGTGGAAAACGGCGTCGAGATCGGCTTGGCAGCCATCGCGGGGTCGGCGAGTGCCTTGGCAATCGTGCGCTGCACCGTCTCCCACGCACGGGCCGGGTCAGCGTGTGCGGACGGCACCGCGGGGAACTCGACACCCTGGGAGGCGAAGAACGCGGGGATCCACTCGGTCAGGTGCCCGACGACGTCGCGCGCGGTCCAACCCTCGCAGGGGGACGGGTTGTCCCATGCGCCCTCGGGGACCGACCGAACTCGGTCCGTGAACTGGGCGCAGATGCGCGCGAACCGCTCAGCGATATCGCTCATGGCAGGTAGACGTGACGAACGCCGAGAACTCATCGGCGCGCCCGTCGCGCCTATGGCCGCGTGGCGCGGATGATCCAGGTGGCCGACCCGTACAGCACGCCACCGCCTGTTGAATGTGCGACGAGGGTGTGGCGCAGGTTGTCGTCGGCCCGGCGTTGCCCGGGCTCGTCCAGGCCGCGGAGCATCCAGCCCATGAGGCCGAGCACGAAACGGTGGGCGGCGTCGACGTCGTCGCCAAACCACATCGGCGCCTCGTGCGCCTCGAGATCCACGTCGCAGAAGCCAGCGCACGTGAGCAGGCCCCGGACGCGGTCGGGACCACTGAGCGCGAACGGCCCGGGCGCCTCTGGTCGAGGCAGCGGCATGTCGCGGCCCGCGGCCAGCGCTCCCGAGAGCTCCCGGACCCACTCGTTCGGCCCTGGCCCCTGCCAGGTGAGCAGGACCAGCTTCGCCCGACGGCGCAGGGCCCGGCCGATGTTGGCGAAGGCGGCGACAGGGTCACCGAAGAACATTGCACCGGTACGGCTGATGGCGACGTCGAAGCTGGCCGTCGGGAAGGGGTGGACTTGGGCGTCGGCCTGCTCGAACGTCGCGTTTGCCACCCGTTCGTCGGCTGCTGCCTGGCGGGCGACGGCGATCATCCTCGCACAGAGGTCCACGCCGAGGGCCGAGCCATCGACGGCGGCGCGAGCGGCGTCTCGGGTCGTCTGGCCCGTCCCGCAGCCGATGTCCAGCACCGCGTCCGTCGGCTCGATTCCGGCGGCGGTCATGAACGGTCGATGATGCGCAGCGACGGCGCGGTCGAACTGGGCGGCGTGGTCTGCCCAGTACTCCCCCTCGTCACCGTCCCACGCCTCGGCCTGCGCCCTGTTGCCCTGGTCCACGTCCACGCTGATCACGCGACCCCCTCGGCTATAGTCCTTGGAGGACTATTTAGTCCTTGGAGGACTACATGTCAAGAAGCGGGGACGAACTCAACACGACCTCCTTTGCGATGCTCGGCATGCTCGCCATCCGCCCATGGTCGACGTACGAGCTCGCCAAGCACGTCGACCGCAGCCTGCGGCCGCTGTGGCCCCGGGCCCGCAGCAACCTGTTCAACGAGCCGAAGAAGCTGGTCGCCCACGGGCTCGCCGTCGCGTCCGAGGAGGCGGTCGGCCGTCGGCCGCGCACCGTCTACACGATCAGCCCGGCCGGCCGGCGCGCCCTGCGACGATGGGTGGGCACACCCGGCGACGGGCCGGTGCTCGAGTTCGAGCAGCTCCTCAAGCTGTTCTTCGTCGACCACGGCACCAAAGCGGACGCGTTGTCAGCGGTGGCGAACATCCGTGCGTGGGCGGACGAACGCAACGTCGAGAACGCTACGGTCGCCGCCAGCTACCTGGCAGGGACCGGGCCGTTCCCGGAACGAGCCGCCGTCTTGACCATCGTCGGCCGGTTCCTCACAGGCTTCGCGGATATGGTCGCCGAGTGGGCCGACTGGGCCGACGGGATCATCGAAGGCTGGCCTGAGGACCCGAGCGGCGCCGAACCCGACTGGCGCACTCTTCGGACGATCGCAGCGCGGGCACCGCTGGAACCGACGGGCGGCGCCGAGCGTGAACCGGCACGTGTGGCCACTTCTCGTACGCAGACCAACCGTCGACGCGGAGGTGCTGGGCGGTGATGTCGCTCGACGCGCCGCTCGCGAGGCACCCGATGGGAGCCATCGAGTTCGCCCAGCCGAGCCGGGCGATCAAGGCAATGGCCGGCACGATCAACGGGCGTGGCGCTGCGCGTCGTTGACAAGGAGGTCGGCAACGAGGTCCGGACGCGAGAGGAACGGCGAGTGGCCCGTGCCCCATTCGACCTGGACCGTGCAGCGTTTGGCGAGGTGCCGCTGGAGGTCCGGGTGGATGGCCATATCGGAGCTGCAGACGACGTAGGTGGAAGGCCGGGAGCGCCAGGCGATGGCAGCCGGCTCCTGCTGCAGGGTGACGAGGGGTTGAGGTCCGAGCCGTGCCAGCGCCCAGGCGACCGTGTCCGGGTCGCAGTCGTTGTACAGGGCCGCGGTCGCGACGGTCGGCTCGAGGGTCACTGTCCCTCCGGGGCCCGGGATGAACCCGGCGCCAAGGTCGGGACGCCCGGAGTGGTCAAAGGCGGCGATCGCCGCCTCGCCGGCGGCCGCCGAACCGCACGTCTCGCCTGCGTCGAGGGCGAGCGCGGCGAGGTAGACGAGCTCCGAAACGGCGGGGTGGTCGCCGACCTCGGTGATCACCGCCCCACCGTAGGAGTGGCCGACGAGAACGACGGGGCCGGCGACGGCGCCAAGGGCCTGCCGGACTCGCGCGGCGTCGACGTGCAGGTCGCCGAACGGGCCGTCGTCGGCGCCGTGGCCGGGAAGGTCGACCGCGATGGTGGGGACGCTCGCGGCGGTGAGACGCTCGACGACGCGCTCCCAGCACCATGCGCCGTGCCAGGCGCCGTGTACCAACACGACCGTTGCGGGCCCCATCTTCATCTCAGGTCGCTCGGGTGCCGACAGTCACGGCAGGTTTCGGAGCCGACGATGAAGGGTCGCACAACCACAGCACCGTCAGTCCAGCGACGCCAAAAAGGGGTTGACCGCCTCAAGGAACCCGGGCGTGTTGCCACCGTGGACGTTGTGCCCAACGTTGGGGACGGTCACCAGCACCCCTTGCGGGAGCGCCTCGATGAAGCGCTCGGCGGCATCGGCGAGCAATACCTGGGACTCGCCGCCGCGAACGAGCAGGACGGGGCAGGTCACCTTCGCCACATCCGCGAGGTCGAGGTTGCGCATGCCGGTCGGGACGCGCCGGTGGTCGACCTTGCTCACGTACTTACCGTCGACCCGCTGGAGTAGGTTGTACTTCACGGTACGAGCGATGTGCTCGCGGGTCCGGAACGGGTCGTAGCGCTCGACATTGTCAAGGAACACCTCGAGATCGTCGAACTCGATGTTGTGGGCGACGAACTCGCCGACGACCTTCACGCCGACGGGGGAGAGCTCGGGGCCGACATCGACGAGGACCGCCGCCCGCGCCACGCCAGGCGCCTCGAGCAGCGTTTCCAGCGTCACCCGGCCACCCATGGAGTGGCCGAAAATCACTGGCTCGTCGAGCTCCTGGTCGGCGACGAAGGCGAGCACGTCGGCGGCCATGGCCTCCATCGAGTAGTCGAGGTCCCGGCTCCACTCCGTGTCGCCATGGCCACGCTGGTCGAGCGCGTAGACGTGATAGCGGTCGGAGAGGTGCAGGCTAACGAGGTCCCACGAGTGGCACGATTGGTTGCCGCCGTGCAACAGCAGCACCGGCGGTGCACCGGGCTCGCCCCACTCCGTGAAGTGGAAGCGCATGCCCCGCACGACGGTGTGCCGGGAGCGGTACTGCACCGTCGGGTCGTGGGGGATGCCAAGGTCGGCCGCGCTCTGCAGGAGGCTGGCGAATTCCTCGGTCCCGGACATGTCGTGGGGTGCGAGCCCGTCGGCGAACTCGTTCAGGAACATGGCCGCACGCTACCGAGCCCGGGCGCTCGGGTCCGCGCCTGGCCCCGCGACAAGCCAGCGCGCCACCCTTCCTTGGCCACGCCCGAACATCTGCGGCAAGGGCTTAGGCTAGGCGCTACACAATTGTTGGTAGCCGAAGCCAGAGGAGGGCACATGGCCGGTGCGATCGCCAAGAGCTTTGAATCACCCGACGAGGTTCGGTCGCCCGACAAGACCAAGCTCGAGGTCGTCGACCTCGCAGGGGTCAAGGCGGCCCGGCTGCGGGTGGAACCGGGATGGAAGTGGTCGGAGTGCATCAAGCCTGTCGTCGGGACGGACTCGTGCGAGGCGCACCACGTGGGCGTGATGGTCTCCGGGGCGATGCACGTCGTGCACAGCGACGGCACCGAGGTCGACGTCAAGCCCGGGATGGCCTACGTGATCGAGCCCGGGCACGACGCGTGGGTCGTCGGAAGCGAGCCCGCGGTTGCGTACGAGTTCGACAGCACGACCGCGCAGACCTTCGCCAAGCCAAGCTGAGGAACTGGGCGTCGGTCCGGGGAACGCTCCGGGCCTAGAAAGAGCGGTCCTCGAGGACGTCGAGGTTGTAGAAGGTTGGGGCCCCGTCGGTAAGGGCTCCCATCTTCTTGGCGACCGCGTCCGTCTCCGGCATGGCGGAGTTCTGCATGGCGTCCTCGTAGGAGTCGAACGACACCATGAGGAAGTAGCGGCCCGCGTTGTCACGGTCCTCGGCAACCAACTGCCGGCGGACCTTGCTGCGGCCAGCCGTGGCCTTTACGTACTCGTCGCCGGCTGCGCGGACTTCGTCGATCCTCTTCGTGCGGAATTCGATGACCTGGATGAAACTCATGCGTTCCTCCTCGTGGTGCCCGGTAGCCCTCCGGCGGAACGCTAACGCGCAGCACCTGCCCCACGCCCGTGCTCATTGGGACCCTTGCGGCGGGAACACGACACGCGAGTGGCCCACTCGGCCAGACGTCAGCTCGCCAGCGCGAGTTCCAGCGCGGCGACCTCGTTGCGTCCCGGGCCCTCGGCGTACGGGGGCCGCCAGCCGCTCAAGAGCACCGCACGCGCCTTGTCTTGGACCTGGTCGAGGGCGCGGGGGCCGGCGAGCATCCCGAGGAACGGCCCGGCCGCCGCCATGATCGAGGGATCCACCTGGGCACACGCGCACACCACATCTGATGGGATCCTGTCCTCGAGATCGAGGTCCTCGCCGCGGAAACGGGCGAGCTCCGTCGCGTCCCAGTGCACATGGTCGTCGAACCACGGCCGGATCTCGGCTCGGCACCAGTCGTCGAACTCGGCGGCGACCTGCGCCAGCTCACGATGCTGCTCGATGAGCCGCACAAGCTGGCGCGCCTGCAGCATGCCGAGGGCGACACCACGCCCGGCTGCCGGGTTGGTCGTGCAGACGGCATCGCCGAGGAACACCACACCGGGTGTCACGGCCCCGGTGGCCGCGCGCTGGCCGCGGTAGCGATTGACGAGGTTGCTACCCGAGCACACAGAGGAGATGGGGACGAAGCGCTCGGGATCAGTCCACGGCGCGAGGTTCGGGATAGCGGCGGCCACCCGCTGGAAGACGTCGTTGCGGCGAACGCCCGCCAGCATCGGGTCATCGGTCGGGCGCACGAACAGGGCTGTGATGGTGCCCGCGTCCTGGGGGAAGACGATGGTCTCGTACCCGTCATGGACGGCGCGGCTCGGCATGCCCCACTCGGGAAGTGCTACACCGGGTAGTGCGCGGTACTGCCTCGCCGCGTAGGAGAACCCGCAGGAGCCGCCCTCGGCGGCTGCTCGCAGGGCGTCGCCGATCTTGGCGGCACGCCCGGTTGCGACGATGACCAGGTCCGCGTCCACCTCCGCGCCGTCGACAGCGGCCCCAGTCACGCGCCCGCCGCGGAGGACCAGGTCGTCGACGTGACCGGTCACGCGGCGCAGCCGGGGCTCCGCCGTCGCGAACGTCCACACGGCGCGTTCGAACGTCGAGCGGCGGCACTGCAGCCCCGTCAACTGCGCGGGCATGCCCGACGGCGTAGCGGGGAGGCCGCCCGCCAGCAACAGGGCCGACCACAACTCGGGGACCTCTTCGCAGATTGCCTGGCGCACGATCCACCGGAAGAAGTGCGGCAGCTCGAACTGCATCACGCCCCGGCGCCGCCATGTGCCGTCGGCCGCCGGACCGGTGTCGCGGTCCACCAGCACGACCTCATGCCCTCGCCTGGCAAGCATCAGCCCGGCGAAGGTACCGATTGGCCCGGACCCGACAACGACCGTACGCATCTGTCCTCCCCCAACCCGCCGGCCCCTTCGGCCGGCACCGTCAACGTACGGCGCCGACGGCGCGGCGCACATCGGCAGAACTATGCAGATACGTGTGCAGATTCGGTCCGCGATACGTCACACCAGCCGGTGCTCGAAGGCGTACGCCGTTGCCGCTGCGCGCGACGAGATCCGGAGCTTGAGGAAAATGTTCGCAACGTGGCGGGCAACGGTCTTCTCGGAGACGTAGAGGTCGGCGGCGATGGCGCGGTTGGTCGCCCCGGTGGCCACTAGCCGTAACACCTGCGACTCCCTGGGGGTGAGCGTGCCGACCCGTGGTCCGCGCTGCGGCCGGTGGGCGAGCTGTTCCGCCTGCCTCCGGTCGGGTTCGGCGCCGAGCTCCTCGAATGCCGCACGCGCCGCGTCGAGCTCCAACTCCGCGGACTCCTCATCGCCGAGCGCCCGGCACGCCCGCGCAAGGCTCAACCGGCACCGGGCGCTGTCGTACATCGCCCCCTGGGATTGCCACGCCACGAGCGCAGTCCGCAGTCGCGCCGAGGCGTCGGCAGGACGGCCGTCGGCGAGGTCCACCTCGCCCTCAGCGAACGCCGCTGCCGCGCCCAGGTAGGACGACTCCTGCCGAGCGGCGGCGGCGGCGAGGTCCTTCGCCGCCTCACGAGCGTCGGCGACCTCACCTGCGGCGAGGGCGATGACAACGTAGGCAGGTAGCAGCCGCGCCCGGTCGTGCGCGGCGCGGCCCGGCTCGCCTGCGGCCCGGCGGATGGTGGCCCACGCCGCAGCCACGTCACCCTCGGCGAGGCGTAACAATGCCAATCCGGGTTGGGGATCGTGGCCGCACTGCGCGGCGCGCCGGAAGCTGGCCTCGGCTTCGGCACCGTCGCCGCGCAATCGGTGCAACTCGCCCCGCTGGTAGTGCGCCATCCCGGCAGCGGGATCACGCGGGTGGTCACCGAGCAGCGCGAAGACGCGTTCGATCTCCGCGCAGGCGTCGGGCCACGAGCCGTGGAGCTGGAGGACCTCCGAGCGATGCACCAGGCATTGGCCGCGGTAGGGGACCATCCCCCGCTGGTCCGTACACCACCGGCTCAGCACTGCCGTCCATTCGCGAGCCCGCTGCACATCGAAACAACGCCGGCACGTGTCGATGACGGCGCAGTACATGAGGCCGGTGATCTGAGGGGAGATCCCTGATCCGGTCGTGACGCGGACCATCACCTCGTCGAGCCAGCCCAACCCCTCTGCGACCCGCCCGGAGGCCACAAGCGACTGCCCGAGCCCGTTGCGGATAAGCGTATGCAGCTCGACGTCGTCGAAGGCCTCCGCGTCGGCGAGTAGCCGGGTGAAGTAGTCGACGGCGTCGTTCGCCTGGCCCCCGAACAGCATGCCCATCCCCGCCGAAACGCCGAGGTACAACGGCCACACGGACGCCCCAAGTCCATGCTGGTCGAGCACCGTCTGGACCTGCGAGAACCATCCGCTGGCGCGCGCCACCTCCCCGCGTACCCGCAGCGTGACCGCCAACGTATGCCCCACGCGCACGGCGCCCTCGGGGTCGCCCTCCGCCAGGAACGCGTAGTGCGCCCGCTCCCGGGCGCTGTCGGACTCCTCGTCGCGCCCGACCAGGAACGCCGCCAATCCCCACCGCTCGAGGTCGACGGCGGCAAGCTCGTGCCCTGCGCCGGCGTACGCACCGGCCGCCGCCGGCCAGTCGCGCGCGTCGTACGCGGCGCGGGCCTGTTCGCGTCGTGAGACCGCGGGCATGCGGCGAGTCTGGCACCGCCGACGAGACTGTTGTCGCTCGAAGATCTGGTGGACGGCGAGAAGTGTCCATACGACGGCGGCGTCAAGGCGACATGTCATGCTGACGGCGTGCCCGACGCGCGTCCCCGGAGTTCGTCCGGCGAGGGGCGAGACCGGGGTGAAGCGGCCGTCGTCCCGGGCGCCCTGAACATCCGGTCGGCGACCGCTGACGATGTGACGGCATTGGCAGAGGTGTACCGGCGGGCATCGATGGCGAACGAGGGTGACCGCCCGTTGTACGCCGAGCACCCAGAGCTGTTGGACTGGCCCGGAGCCGGTGCTCGCGAGGGCCGCACTCGCGTCGCCATCGTGGACGGGCGGCCCGTCGGGTTCGCCACGTTGTCCTTCGCCGACGCCAGGGCCGACCTCGAGGACCTGTTTGTCGACCCAGACTGGATGCGCCGCGGCATCGGGAGAGCGTTGGTCGAGGACATCGCCGACATTGCGCAACTCGCCGGCTGGGAGGTCATCGAAGTCGACGCCAACCCTCATGCGCTCGCGTTCTACACCGACGTCGGCTTCACCGTCCTTGGCGAGGTGGCCGTCGAGTACGGCACCGGTACGAGGATGCGCCGGCACACGATGCCAAACGAGGGCACCGGCGCGGGGCACCAAGACCCGGCCGGGCGCCCCGCGTCATGACGCGATGTCAACGGGGTCCCCGACGCTGACGCTCCCGGGCGAACGGACCTCGGTCCACACGCCGAGCGTGCCGCCGTGGTGGCGGGCGAGGGTCTTGTACACGTCTACGTCGCGGTCGAGACCGGGCTGTGGGCGGGTCACCATCGTGCACCGGACGCACGCCTGGCGCGGTACCAGCTCCACGTCGCCGACCCGAAGGACCCGACCGCACCACGCATCCTCGACCCAGCCCTCGCTCGCGGTATCAACAAGGAGATTGGGACGGAAGCGGCGGGCGTGCCACTGACCGGCGGCGTACAAGCGTTCCCCATTGCGCAGGCTGGCCGTTGTGAGGATCAGGAGCGCCATGGCGTCGACGAACCGCTCAGGCGGCATCGTCCATTCGATCGGCTCACTGCTGTCGTCGGTGGGGTCCGCGAAGAACTCGGCTCTCGCGCCGGCGTCCCCCGCCGCGGCAGCCAGGCTGACCGGTCTCCCCAGCCACTCGGAGAGGAGAGCGTCCGTCTCAGGCCCAGGACCGCGGCCGGGCTCGCGGCCGGGCAGTGCTAGGTCCGGCTGCTCGTCGCCGGTGAGCGACGCAGACGCAAGCAGCAATTGCGGCTCCCGCCGGGCGGTGAGGATGCGGCCGCTGGCCTCGTCGCGGACGCCCCAGCGCCGATCGCCCCGTATGCCGTCCGCGTCGATCACCGCTCGCATCAGCTGTTCGCCCTGGAACGACTTGACGGGGTACCGCCAGATCTCAATCAGCCGAGCATCAGTCACTGGACCGGTGTGCCCCCTGCGCCGTGGCCTCCCATGATGGCGCCATCGGTCTAGCAGGCCAGTGGGCGGCGCCAAGCGCCGCTGGCGTAGCGATCGGCACGCCCGCGCATCCTTAACCCCCGTGGTCCCACGGATGTGCTGGGACAGCCCTTTCGTCATCATCCTGACGTACGGCGATCGGGAGGCAAGCGATGACTGTGACGGACGCATTCGACCCGCCGAAGGCCGAGGCCTTCGGCGGACGGTTGATGGGGATCCTCGGAGGCAGCCTGCTCAGCACCATGGTGGACATCGGCCACCGGACCGGCCTGTTCGCGGCCGCGGCGAAGGGGTGGGCAACGAGCGATGAGCTCGCCGCCCGCGCTGGGCTCAACGAGCGCTACGTGCGTGAGTGGCTCGGGGCCGTCACGACCGGCGGGATCATCGAGTACGACGAGGCGAGCGGGACCTTCTCCCTCCCCCCTGAGCACGCCGCGCTACTAACGACGCCAACCGGGATGGGCCCGGTCGCGGTGGCCAACACCGTGCTGGCCAAGCACGTCCCGCAGATCGTGCGCGCGTTCCGCGACGGCGGCGGTGTCCCGTACTCTGCGTTCGCGCCCGAGTTCACGGACGCGATGGATGCAATGGGCCGGGGGGTGTTCGACACCCTCCTGCTCGACGCCTACCTGCCGTTGGCGCCTGGGCTCAGTGACACACTCGCCCGCGGCGCCCGCGTCGCCGACGTCGCCTGCGGCACGGGCCACGCGATCGTGGTGCTGGCACGGGCGTTCCCGCGTTCGACCTTCGTCGGGTACGACCTCGACGAGCACGCCATCGCCCGGGCAAGGGCAGAGGCCGCGGGCGAGGGGTTGGGAAACGTGACCTTCGAGCTGGCGGACGCGGCGCGCCTGACCGTCGAGGTCCCATTCGACGTGGTGTGCATGTTCGACGCGCTCCATGACCAGGTCGATCCCGAGGGTGCCCTCACACATATGCACGCAGCGCTCGTGACCGATGGGACACTCTTCCTCCGTGAACCACGTGCGGCGGACGACCTGGCGGGCAACCTGGCCAACCCGATGGCGCCCATCATGTACTCGGTGAGCACCCTGCACTGCCTGACGGTCTCGCTGGCGCACGGCGGCGCCGGGATCGGCATGGCGTTCGGGGAGCAGCGAGCGCGAGCCATGCTGGCGAGCGCCGGCTTCACGGACCCCGAGGTCCACCCGGCACCCGGCCAGCCCTTCGACGCCGTGTACGTCTCGCGAAAGCGCTGACCGCTCAGCCGCTCTCCGCGAGCGTGGCGCTGAGCGCAATGAGCTGGCCGCGGCTGCGAGCGTGGAGTTTCGCGAGCAGCGACGACACGTGCGTCTCGACGGTCCGGACGGAGAGGAACAGGGTTCCCGCGATTTCGGCGTTGGACAGCCCCGCGGCGAGCAGCCGCAGCACCTCGGCCTCCCGCGCCGTGACGCCGTGACCCGCGAGCGGTGCGGGCACCTCCGCCGTGCGCCGCCGTCTTGGCACCGGCGCACCGGCGTTTCGGAGCAGCCGGCGCAGGCGCTCGCTCAACGCGACCGCGCCGGTCCGCTCGTAGATGTCCAAGGCCTCCCGCAGCCAGCGTGCACCGTTCTCGCCGCCGAGCACCTCGGCGGAAATGACGCGCATCACGGCGACCTCGAACGGCATCGGCCCTGCGGCGGACAAGATCGCCCGGTCGATCCCCTCCGGGTCGCCGGCGAGCAAGGCGCGAGCGGCGCCGACCAGCACCGGTCGCGTATGCCAACGCGCAAGGTCGGGGGCGGCCTCGGCGCGGCGCAGGACCGCCGCCGCCTCCGTGAGGCGCCCGGCGGCGGCCAACGCCCACACCAACATGCACGTCGAGTCCGCTGGCGCGACACCCGGCATCAACGTGAGCGCAGCATCGGCGGCCTCGTAGCGGCGTACCGCCTCCGCGTAGTCGCCGCTGTGCAGGGCGGTCATGGCGCGCACGGTCGTGGTGGACAACAGGAGATCGGGAGCGGGGAGCAACGCCTCGGCCTCGGCGAGCAGCGGCTCGGCTCGCTCCGGTGACACGTAGCTCATCGCCGCCCCTTGGGCGACGATCAGGAATGCGAGCTGGTCGAGACGCAGGTCCCGCGCGCGAGCGACGGCGGCGTCGAGCACCTCTAATGCAGAGACTGGATCTCCCTGTAGGACAAGCGCGGTGGCGAGCAGCTCCTCGGCCCACGCCAGCTCGACGAGCGCCCCGGCCTCGGTCGCCAACCGCACCGCCTCCCGCATCTTCACCGGCGCCTTCCCGGTGAAGAACTCCTGCTTGCCTAGCTGCAGCAGGGCGCGCAGTTCGATCTCGGTCCTGCCGCCCGCGGCGGCCTCCTCCGCCATGCAGGTCCACGTGTCGTTCGCCGCGGTGCGGTCACCAAGGAAATCGAGGGCGCGGCCCTTGATGTCGAGAGCGGTGAGGCGGGTCGCGCTGTCCACCCGGGCTGCGAGCACAGCTTCGGCGGCATCGAGGGCGGCGCGCCCGTCGCCCCGGACAAGAGCGATGCGCCCGGCGAGGACGCGCGTCAGCGGCGCGCTGGCATCGCAGTCACCCAAGAGTGCCTCCGCTCGCTCGACGAACCCGGCCTCGAGTGCCGCACTGGCCATGCGATGGCGGCGTTCCTCGGTCGCACCGCCGGATGCCGACGTCGCATCGTCGACCTCGAGCGCTTCGGCCCACCGACCCTGAGCGGCGAGCACGGTCGCGAGCGCATCGCTCGCGGCGTGCCGCGTGGGCGTCGACAGGGCAAGGTCCTGCGCCTCGAGAGCGAGTCGCTCGGCGCTCAGCGGCGCGTGCGCCGCCAGCTCGTCGAGCGCGACGCGGGCGAGGAGCTTGGCGGCGTCTTCACGTTCGCCCGCCGCGACGAGATGGCCGGCCCGCCGGACATCGGTACCCTCGCCCACCAGCGCCTCGGCGGCGCGGGCATGGAGCGCCGCCACGACCTGCGGCAGCGCGGTGTCGAGCACGGCCTGCCGGATGATGTCGTGGCGGAACACCACCGTGCCCGAGCGAATGGCCAGCAAGCCTGCGTCGGTACCCGTACGCAACGCCTGGGACACGGTTGCCTCGTCGACGTTGGCAACGCTCGTGAGCAGCCGCGTGGGCTCGGCTGTGCCGAGCACCGCGCACGCGAGCACCACGTCAGCGAGCGGGGCGCCGACACGCCGGAGGCGCGCCGTCACCATGTCCCGCACCGACCGCGGCACGATCACCGACGCTCCCCGCCAGGTCGCGGAGCCTGCGTCGACGACGACGGAACCGGCGAGCACGTGCGCGTCCACGACCTCCTCGAC
>Ga0070741_10005033_pt1 | contig 30023 bp, 22 predicted proteins | sample Coa_R1_4_FD_66440 | JGI IMG/M metagenome (GOLD analysis project Ga0070741, IMG submission 66440) | Surface soil microbial communities from Centralia Pennsylvania, which are recovering from an underground coalmine fire - Coalmine... | ecosystem: Environmental > Terrestrial > Soil > Unclassified ... | reverse complement strand
ACCGAAGATGTAGAGCAGAGCCGCCGGAAGAACTGGCTCGATGAAGATGTCGAGGGTGCCGCCGCATACCAGTCCCGTATCGTACTTAGGATCCTGGTTAAGATTGAAGGTCAGGGTGCGCGGTTTTTCCGACTCCATGACCTCGCGCGCCGCCTGCCAGACGTCGGCTTCCACGCACCCGCCGCCGATCGTGCCATGGATCGATCCATCATCCCGGACCAGCATCTTAGCCGTCTTAAATGAAGGGATCGAGCCGCGGACGTTGACGATCGTGGCTACGGCGCCGCGCCGGCCTTCCTGCCGCAGCTTTACGATTTCCTCGTAAATATCCATCCAACTTGATTATTGGGCGGCGGAGCCGCCGCGTCAATTCGCCTCTTCTTCGCCCGCCGCTTCAAATGCCTAATGCCTGGCAGAAACTTCTTATTCCCAGATTCGGAAAGGCGACCGCATTTGAAGCACATTCGATCGAAACAAGGCTTTTGCGCGACTAGCATGAGAGTTGATGACCAGATGCCGACTCAGACTGTGTGCCCTTCTGCTGGTCGGTCTGCTGTCGTCGGTTTGCGTTGCGAGTGACTGCATTGCTTTCTCCGAGGCCGGACAGCATGTTGGCAAGGAGAAGTGTGTCAGAGGCAAAGTAATCAAGGTCACGCGCTTACCTTCAGGCACGCACTTTCTGAATTTTTGCGAAGACTACCGCACATGCCCGTTCCAGGTCGTGATCTTCCGAAGCGACCTCAAGCATGTGGGCGACGTGCGGCAGCTGGAAGGCCGGATAATCGAGGTTCGCGGCGAAATCAAGACGTACGATGGCCGGCCCGAGATCCTCCTGAAGGAAGCCCGTCAACTCATGGGCGAGTCGGCGCGGATCACGCCTCTGCCCAAAAATTACGATGTGGAGAAGAAGGGCAGGTTCAGCGCCGGGAAGTTTAATCACCCGAAATCGGAGCGCAGGCCTGCTCCTCGACCGCAAGGGCGACCAATCGAAACCGAAGATCCAGAAAGCGACTGAACCGAGCTGGGCTGAGCTTTAGACCATTCCCCGACGCAACTCCTCCAAGTCGTACCTGGTACCGCGCCAGACAACGCCTTTTTGTACCAAAGTGAAATACATCGATCTGAATACCGTGTAGACAAATAGAACGCTGCTGATCGGGTGGAGGAAGAAGTAATAGGGTGGGATCGGCGACTTCGTGGACATGCCGACGTAAATCGAGAACATCGAAAACAGCGCGATGCCGTATGGGAGTCGGGTCCACCCATGGGCGAGGAAGATCCCGGCGAACGGCCATAAATTGAGGAACGCCAGCCCCACGCACGAAGCAATTGCACGCGGCCACTGGAACGAGAGTATGGCGAAGAAATTCTTGGTCAGGTTACGCACCGCGCCCATCGCGCCGTGCACCCATCGTAGTGAAATGAGATCCTCACCGAAGACGTTGCGCTGCCGGTAGCCTGCGTTTTTGACGACTTTTCCAAGCTTCATATCGTCAAGAACTTCCATTCGGAGGCGCTGGTAGGTTCCGACCGCCTCATATACATTGCGCCGGATCATGTTGAACGCACCGATTCCCATGTGATCGTCGGTACTGGGATCGGCGACCTTCCATGGCCGGTGTCCGAACACGAAGAGGGTTTGAAAGAAGGCGATCATCATTTTTTCGCCAGCGGTCTTCATGATAATCCGTGGGAACATGACGAGATGATCGGCCTGCGCTGCTTCGGCGTAGGCGAGCGACCGCCGGAGCGAATCGGGCTTAAACAGGACATCGCCGTCCGTGAATATCAGCCAAACGCCGGTCGCCTCCTTCCCTGCCGTCCACATCGCGTGGGCCTTCCCCAGCCAGCCGGGCGGAAGCTCACGAACATGGAGTACCCGCAGCCGGCGTGCAGGTTCCTGGCTGGCAGCAATGCGCTCCATGATCTCGCCCGTGCGATCGGTAGAGCGGTCGTCGACGGCGATGATTTCGTAATTTGGGTAATCAAGCCGCAAAAGGTGCTGGAGGGTTTGCTCGATATCGGCTTCCTCGTTGCGGGCGGGAACGATGATCGTCACGCGGTCGGGATGCCTCGGGTTGCGGTCCCACTCAGGGCGCGCGATATCGGCCAGCTTGGGCATTCCGAGCGCCGCATCCACAATTCGAGACGACCAGGCGAGCGCGAGTATGGAGCCGGCAATCCAGTGCAGTAGGTTCCAAGTCATTTCGGATGTGATCTGAGCTTCTGTTTTTCGGTACGTTACGGCTAATCGCCTGCTGCAACTTGCAGGTTGGTACCCGCGGGCGGTGCGAAGCGCATGCCATAAAACAATATCGCAGAAGAAAGAGCGGTGGCGACCACAGTGCTGACAAAACCCGATTCGAGCGACGAGCGGTCGGAGATTTTCCCAATTACCCACGGGGAGAGCGCGTCCCCCAGAAAGTGAATGACGAACAGATTTACTGCGATGGCGGTGGCGCGGATGTGGGCTCCGACGGAGTTTAGTATCGCGGCGTTAAGCGGAGCGGTGTTCAACAGGAGCAAGAAGGCTCCGACCGCGATTCCCGGAATCATGGCGGGACCTCGGTCGAACAAGGCAATCGCCATCACGGGTATGCCGAGTCCCATGCTTGCCGCGGAGACTAGGTAGTACGCGCCTTTGGTCCGTCTCAAAAGTCGATCACCCAGCCAGCCGCCGGCCAGGGACGCGATGGTGCCGTCAATCGCGACGATGACCCCGAACAGATTGTTGGCTTGCAGCAGGCTGTACCCCCTCATGCGCGACAGGAAGGTGGGCATCCAGACAAGCAGGCCGCCTTGAGCGAAGGTCATCATCGCCATTCCGAACGTCGCGGTAAGGAAGGCAGGATTACGTGCCAGGCCGAGCACCGATGCGCGTGCTCCGGTTTCGGCGAGGGTATCGAATTGCCCACGTTCGGGCTCCGGCATAAACAGCATGACTGTGGCGAGGAGGAACCCGGGGATTCCCGCCAGCAAAAATGGCACGCGCCAGCCATAATGCGTGCCGAAGTACCCGCCTATGGGATAACCGAGGGCAAAGCCGACGGGAATAGCGAGATAAAAAAATCCAAGAACACGACCACGTTTGGACTCGGGAAAGAGGTCCGCAACTAACGTCGGGGAAATGGTTACAAAACTGGCCTCTCCGATTCCCACCAGCGTATGGCGGACCAGGAGCTCGTTATAGGTGTGCACAAATGCGCTCATCAGGGTGACGCCGCTCCAGGCGAACGCACCTAATGCGATAATCAGCCGGCGTGAATAACGGTCGGCAAGGGGCCCCATCAACGGCGCAGCGAGGGTGTAGAAGATCAGGAAAACGGTGGTCAGGCGGGCAATCTGCGCATCATTAACGTGAAACTCCGTTTGGATCAGCGGCTGGACGGCGCTCAGAATCGAGCGATCGATGTAGTTGAGCAGGTTCAGCGCGGTCAACAGGACGAGGGCCGCGCGCGGGTATAGCCGTTTAGGCACCTCGGCAATATAACAGTACCGTCCCTCGATGCCGACTTACCGATCCGAAGTAAAAGCGGGTCCGAGACGAAGAACTACTTTTCAGGGCGGGGCCACTTTGCAACCACGACGGTCGAGATTCCGCCGCGCGGGCGAAAGTCGCCTTTCACCTCCGCCCAAACCGGGCGGGCACAACGCACCACGTCTTCGAGTACGCGATTGACCACGTTTTCCTGAAAGATGCCCAGGTTGCGGTACGACTGCAGGTACTCTTTGAGCGACTTCAACTCGAGACAACTCTTGTCGGGCATATAGCGAATCGTGATCGTACCGAAATCAGGCAAACCCGTTTTGGGACACACAGAGGTAAATTCCGGGTCGTCGACGACAATCTCATATCCGGGAAACTGGTTCGGCCAGGTTTCAATATCCGGAAAATTGGCGTCAAGCCCTGATTCAGCATGCTCAGGGGTGTAGCGAGCGTCGGAAGGCATGTGACTATTGTAATCGCCTTGTAAGGAGTAATTTGCCGGGAACCCAGATACCATAATTAAGCTCCGAAAGCCGAGCTTCCTGCATCCAAACACCAGGTAGTAATCAAGTTAATCGTATCCGCCGATGGCGGAGTGTTAATTTATAAACAGCACAGACTGTGGCAGCCCTGCGAAACAACGGGAATGGATTTTTCGCGCGCAACCGCTGGTGGTTGCTGGCGGGCGGCATTGTGCTCGCGGTCATTCTGCTGGCGGCGTTCAATTCTATACGCGGCGAAATTGTTCCCATCCGGACAGCGCGGGTGACCTACGGCGATATCCGCAGCCTCATTTCTACAAACGGGAAGATCGAGCCGGTGCAAAATTTCGAGGCGCATTCGCCCGTTGCGACGACGGTCAAGCGGATCCTGGTGAAGGAAGGAGACCACGTCAAGCGTGGTCAACTGCTTCTGGAACTGGATGACGACGAAGCCCGGACCAGTGCGGCAAGAGCGCTGGCTCAACTGAAAGGCGCCGAGGCCGACATCAACGCCGTCCAAAATGGCGGCACGCAAGAAGAGGTTTTGACCACGCAAGCGCAGTTGGTGAAGGCGCGCGCCGACCTGGACAATGCGAAGCGGAATCTCGATGCCATTCAGGCTCTCGTCAAGAAGGGTGCAGCGTCAACGGGAGAGCTGAACGCTGCGCAGGCCAGCTACGCCGCGGCACAAGCTAACGTCGGATTACTGGAGAAGAAGCTAAGCGGTCGCTACTCTCAGCCGGAAGTCGCGCGAGTCGATGCGCAGAAATCAGAAGCCCAGGCGGCGCTCAGCGCCTCGCAGGACATCTTGGACAAGTCGAATGTGCGGGCGCCGTTCGATGGGGTGGTCTATTCCCTTCCGGTTCGTGCAGGAAATTATGTCGCGCCTGGACAGTTGCTGCTGCAGGAGGCCGATCTGTCCAAAGTACGGCTCCGTGCATATGTCGACGAGCCGGACGTTGGCCGCTTGAAACAGGGAGAGCGGGTGGAGGTCACATGGGATGGACTTCCCGGCCGGGTGTGGCAGGCCCCGCTTGCCTCTGTTCCTGCGACCATCATCGTCTATGGCTCGCGCAACGTGGGTGAGATCACTACGCTGCTCGATAACGACGACTACAAACTGTTGCCCAACACGAACGTGACAGTTCAGATCGTCACCGCGGAACACAAAAATGTCCTGATCGCTCCTCGGGAAGCGGTCCGCATGGAAGACGATAAGCCTTATGTTTTCCAGGTCTCCGGTGATGAGCTGCATCGCCGCGATGTCGAGACCTCCATCTTCAACCTCACGCAGGTGGAGGTGACGAAAGGCTTGTCAGACAAGGAAGTTGTTGCGCTCTCGTCAATTAACAATAGACCTCTTCGCGATGGGCAAGGGGTGAAGGTGATTCAGTAATGATGTGGTCGGTTGTAAAATCTACAATCCTAACGGCAGCACTAACGCTGTTTTCGACTATTTTGCCGGTTACACAAGCTGACGCGACGCCGGCCGACTTGCTTGCTTTGGGCCGAGTGGATGAAGTGATTGCTTCGTCGCAGTCCCAGTTGAAGGCATCTCCCAAGGATGCGGCGTCCTACCACCTGCTCTGCCGCGCTTATTTCGCTCTTGAAGATTGGGACCATGCGATCGGTGCCTGTGAAAAGGCCGTGGCACTGGCACCGGAAAACAGCGACTATCATCTGTGGCTCGGGCGCGCCTACGGAGAAAAAGCGGACCGGGTGAATCCATTTTCGGCAATGAGTCTCGCTAAGAAGCTTCGCACGCACTTCGAAACCGCCGTCAGGCTGAATTCCAATAATGTTGAGGCACGAGCCGATCTGGCCGAGTTCTACATCGACGCACCCGGCATTGTTGGCGGCGGGGTCGACAAAGCACGGGGACAGGCAAGCGCATTAATGAGCATCTCGCCCGCAAAAGCGCATTACGTTAATGGCCGCATCGCCGAGAAGAACAAAGATCAAGCTTTGGCAGAACGGGAATATCGGTCAGCCATTGAAGCCAGTCATGGTAACGCCGGCGAATGGTTCGATCTTGCACTCTTCTACCGTCACAACGGCAATTTCGACAAGATGGAAAATGCGCTGAACGAGGCGATCAAGGCCCCGGGGAACAACGAAGTCCTGGTCGAAGCGGCCGAGATACTCTTGAGAAGCGGACGGAATTTGCCACGCGCTGGTGAACTTGTGCGCCAGTACATACGATCCGGCAACCCTTCCGAGAAGTCGCCATTGTTTGCGGCGCACTATGTGCTCGGCAGATTGCTGGAGACACAAGGCGACAAAAAAGGCGCGGCCCAGGAGTATCAGGCAGCCCTGACGCTGGCGAGCAGTTTCGGACCGGCGCGGCAGGCGCTTGAACGAGTGTCCCGATAGGCCGAGGCTTGTCGACGAATCCCGCAACATCAGTAAACCACATCACCGAGGTGAAGTCTGATGAACGCTGGTTTTCACCGCGTCGTACTCACGTTTCTGCTTGTCTCCGGGTTCCTGAATGCATCGGCTCAAACAGTAAGTTTGCGGCGCGTGGTTGAATTGGCGCTATCGCACAGCAGTGCCGCCGCCTTGGCGAGCGCCGACCAGGAACGCATGAACGCCGCCTACCGCGAGGCCAAGAGCGCATATTTCCCTCGGGTAGCTTTCGGCTCGGGAATCGGCGGCAGCTACGGCTTCCCGCTCAGCCTCGAGAACGCCGCTCCCTCATTGTTTAACGTCACCTCGCAACAGGTGCTGTACAGCCCGGCGCAGAGTTCGTTTGTCAAAGCGGCCAGAACCGACCTGCAGGCAGTGAACATGCAAGGGCGCGACCAGCGCGATGCTGTGATCCAGGATGCGGTGCTCACCTACATGGAATTGAACAAGTGGGAACAGGACATCGACTTGCTGAACACCGCGCTTGCCAACAATCAGAAGATGGAGACGATCGAGCAGGAACGAATCAAGGCGGGTGTCGACAAGCCGATTGAGCAAAGCCGCGCCAGGCTGGCATCGGCACGCGTACGGGTGAGGCTGGCGGAGGCGAGAGGTTCTGCCGACGTGCTTCGCGCGCACCTCGCTCAACTCACGGGGTTGTCAGCTGCTGAACTGGAAACCGACACGGATACGATTCCTAACTTGCCGGAGGTAAAACAGGACGAGGACCTCGCAAGCAAAGCCGCGGCAGCCAATCCGGCGGTCAAGGCGGCGCAGCAACAGGCAATCGCCAAAGAGTTCACTGCGCAAGCGGAGCATCGAGCACTGTATCCGTCCTTTGACGTCGCCGGACAATACGCCTTGCTCTCCAACTTCAATAACTACCAGGTGTACATCCAGCGCTTCCAACACCACAACGCGACCGGGGGTTTAGTGTTACGTTTGCCGTTTTTCGATACTACTCAACGGGCCCGCGCCGCGCAGGCCAAGGCTGACTACATCCGCACTGCCCGTCAAGCCGACCTGGCAAAGGAAAAGATTTCGCTAGAGACCTTGCGGCTGCAACGCGCTGTGCAGGAACTGTCCGCATCGGTCGAAGTCGCGCAATTGGAACACGACCTCGCACAATCCGATCTTGAAGCGGTGCAGGTGCAATTGCAGTCCGGCAACAGAACCCTCCGCGAAGAACAAGATGCCCGCAGCAGAGTCGAGCAGACGTACGACGCTCTGGTCGATGCCAGCTTCAATCTCGATAAAGCCCGGATTCAACTGCTCCGCAATACTGGCGAACTGGAGCAATGGGCAAAATCAGGAAGATAGTTCAGCCGTAATCCACTGCGTACCTCATAAGGCACTGGACTGAAGTGTGCCCTTGCGGCACGAACGTGCGTCCCACATCCGTGCCAGTGCAAATTCAAACTTCCCCATCTACTATTCAGCTGCGCACGACGTCTGCATGCAGTTCCACGGCAAGAGCGAGGCGTTCTCAGTGATGACCCAGCAAGATTCGGTACGTTCTGTGCGCGTTCTCATAGCGGACGACAACAAAGCACTACGCGAGGCGGTAGCCCGGCTGCTCTCGTCGGTACCGCACGTCGAAGTTTGTGGCGAGGCGGAAAATGGGCGCGAAGCATTGGAAAGCGCAGTACGCTTACGGCCGGACGTTGTTCTGATGGATGTTGGAATGCCAGAACTGAACGGGCTGGAAGTCACGCGAAAGTTGCGCAGACTGGCGCCTGCGGTGGAAGTGCTTGTGTTTACGCAACACGACTCACGTCACGCTATGCAGGCAGCGATGGATGCGGGAGCGCGAGGCTATCTTGCAAAATCGCATGCCGCCGCGCTGGTCGATGCGATTCGCACGGTGGCGCGGCACCAGCAGTATTCCAGTCTACCGATGCCAATCTCGGTAAATTAGTTCCCTGCTCTGCTCGGCGGCCGTCTTCCTCGGTGCGACTTTACTTTCCACGAGACGAGGAAAACCAGCTCGTTACTGAAGCGGCCACAAAACGCGACGGCGCTCCACCAGGTGGAGTGCCGTCGTGAGGAGCAGATCCGACTTATTGTCCGGTCGATTGCAGGAGCAGAGGCTTATCCAAGCGGAAGTTCAGCGTAGTCTCGGCTGGGACTTTGACTTCCTTGCCACGAGTTAATACTTGCGCACCACCACCGGCTGCAGCGCCGGCCACAGCGCCAATGGCAGCTCCCTTACCACCCCCGGCGATTGCGCCCAGCAGGGTTCCGAGTGCTGCGCCGCCGCCTACCATTTCACCCGTGCGTTTGTTCTTTCCAATACCCTGGTTATTGCCCCGTTGGAGATCCTGACTGCTTACAATGTACTGATGACCGCCAATCTCGATCGAATCAAGATCAAGAGTGACCGCGGCACTGCCAGTCGTACCACCGGTCGAGACTTGACGGACCACTAATGTCGCGGGCGAGCCTTTGGGGATCAATACTTCCCCGCTCGACCCGGTTATGTCCTTTTCCACCGTGCCAGAAAACTTCTGGTCAGCTCTGGCTGCGGTTGAATCGATAGCTTCGTTGGTGCGAACCACGACTTCCGTGCCGGTCGGCACCGTCATGGAGCCTCGTGTCTGACTGAACCCGACGGCTGCAAATGTCAACAGCAAAACCCAAATCGATGCCATGTATGGCACTGTTTTCATAATTTGACCTCTCATGCCGAATGGCGGCGAACCAGCCGTTCAAGTGTCCAGAGCTGCACGTCAGCCTGGGGTATCGGGTGTTCGCCGCACTACGGCGTCGATGTGTCCTCGTTACCGCTTCAGACGCGCGTTCCGCGCCGACCAAGCCCCATAATCAAGGTGATCAAGAAGATGATCAGGAAAATGTAAAACAGAATCTTCGCGATTCCGGCAGCTGCCGTCGCGACGCCAGCAAAACCCAGAACAGCCGCGATGATCGCAATTACCAAAAATACCAGCGCCCAATACAACATAGTTCCTCCTATCGGCGATGTAGGGTGGCACACCATTGCCACCAGCTATCCTGGAGCATAATCGTGCCCTGACCGTCTGCCGATCAGGCAGAGTCTGTAAATCCCCATCCACGTTTTGGTAGCGAAAACACTGTAGCCGGGAATACTGGCGCGAGCTGCTAACCGGTTCATGCCGAGCGACTTCTGTTTTCCCGCCCCCTGGCCGCCGGTTCGGGTACTTTCTTTTCGCTGTATTGCCCTGACTGGAACCAGCCCTGCAACGTGAGCGCATTCCTGATGGCGTGGCCGCCAACATCGTTATTGAAGTACACATAGATTTGGTCCAGCTTAGGCCGCCAGCTCGCGATCAGATCGGCCCATTTCACCAACATGTCGTCGGTGTATTCGCCTTGGTACCGTCCGGTTGCGCCGTGAAAGCGAATGTAGGTGAAACCGGCGGTCAACTCCGTCGGAGACTGTTCACCCTGCCAATCATGGATGCAAAGCCCTACGCCAAACCGCCGCAGCAGATCGTAGGTTTCCTGGCGATACCAGGTGGGGTCGCGGAACTCAAACACATACCGATGTTTGTTTTTGGGGAGCGCCTGGAGAAAGATCTCCAACCGTTCGGTGTTGATGTGCCAGTTGGGCGGAAGCTGAAACAAGACAGGCCCAAGCTTGTTCCCGAGCAGTTCCATTCGGGAGAGAAACGTTGCCAAGCCCTGATCGGGATCGCGGAGGCGCTTGATGTGCGTGAGGTAACGACTACCCTTTACCGCAAAGCAGAAGTCTTCCGGAGTTTGGGCGCGCCAAGTCTGGACTGCCGATTCCGTGGGCAGGCGATAGAAACAGTTATTGATTTCGACGGTTTTGAAATGACGGATGAACCAGGAGAGGTAGTCCGACGGCTTGAGCTCTTGCGGATAAAAGCAGCCCCGCCAGTGCTTGTAATGCCACCCAGACGTCCCAATAAGCAGTCGGGCCGGCATCAGTCCCTCGTGACTTAGGATGTCCGTCCCCAGACAGACCTTCGGCTCGCCACCTTAGGCAGGCCTGGGGACGGTCCACCGCACCTAGTTGTTCCTTGGATGGTGCCCTCCGTCTACAGGTTGGCATGTAGAAGAGGACCGACACAAAAACTGCACAAATCCTGTGTACGTCAGAGAGAAATGTACAATTCGTCCGTCGTGGTCTGGAAGGGCGTGAGCAGTTGGTATCCCGTGCCCGTGACAACGACCATGTCGCAGTGGCGCACTCCGCCGTACCCCTCCAAGTAGACAGCCGGCTCGACGTTGAAGACCATGCCGCGATCGAGGCACTCGCGGGAAGCGGGATGGATTTGCGGGCGGGCATTCGCAGAGATCGCAGCAAAGCCTACGCCGTGACCGGTCGAATGCTTGAATTCTTCTCCGAAGCCATGCATTGCGAGCACCGATCGAGCTGCCTCGTCCACCGTGCGCGCTTCCACGCCCGGAGCAATGGCCTCTAGCGCGGCTTGCCGAGCTTCGAACACGGCCTCATACAGTTGGCGCTGCTTGGCTTCGGGTGCGCCCAACGTGTAGGTGCGCGTGATGTCGGTCCAAAAGCCGTCGACGTAGGAATTGCAATGTATGAGAACGAGGTCGCCTGTACTGAGCTTTCGTTCACGCGATCTGGCATATGCGCCCCCAGCCTTCGCTGAATTGGGCCCGGACATGCAGAACACAAAGCCATCACTGCGGTGAGCCCCGCAGTTGGCAGAGCCGCTGCTGAGGTTCGAGCGAAATGCGGTGGCCGCCTCGCTCTCGGCCAGTCCCGCACCAAGCCGGAGCTTTCCGGCACTAAACGCTTCTTGCGCAACACGGCACGCCTCACGGATGTGATCAACTTCGACGCGAGTCTTCACCGACATCAGCTTTGCGAGCATTTCATCGACGGCAACGAAGCGTGCGCCCGAGCTACCGTGCTGCAGGATGTCCAGAAAGGTCGGGCCGTACAGATTGATCGCGACGTAAGATGCCGGTTCCGACACAGGACCCGATTCGTACCCAACCCGAGCATGGTCCAGGCCGAGCTTTGCCGCCAGCCGCCTCCATTCAACGGCGACCGCCGTCTCAAGCGGCACCAAGCGCGAGAGAGGTGAGGGTTGGAAGGTGTGAACTTCGTCAGCCCAGCCTGCCACCGTCAACTCACGCTCGTCTTCGGGTACGAGGAGGATGGTGGCCCCTTCGCTGGTGACGATCGCAAGGCTTACGCCAATAACGGGCCAATAGCCGCTCAGCAGCAGAACATGGATGGGAAGAGCGCAAACCAAGGCATCGAGTTGGGCCAGTTTCAACTCCTCCTGGATGCGCTCGACTCGCTCCTTATCCCGCATCACCTACTCTTGTACATCCGGCGTAGCAGCAACCCCCCCAACGTGAAAACCGCGCCGGTCACGACCGCAGCGCGCAACATCGATGCGCGTAGCCGACGGCGGCGCTTGTCGACGATCTCCCGCTCGGGATAAGGCTGGTCCGCCTTGTTATGCAGGCCTAACTGGAGGACCTCGGCTAGATGCAAGGCATGGCGATTTGTTTCCTGATGAATTTGCTCTTTGCAGCTGAACCCATCAGCAACGACAATCGTGTTGATCCCAGCTTTTCGGACTTCGGGCAACAGGTAGCGCTCGCCTGCCTTGATTGAAACGTCGTACTTGTCTTTTTCGTAGCCAAACGAACCCGCCATTCCACAGCATCCGGAGTCGAGGAACCGGTATTCGATCCCCATCTTTTTCAATAGCGACTCCTCGTCATCAATCCGCATGATTGCCTTGTGATGACAATGCCCGTGGATGATTGCCTTGACTGGAAGCTTCGGCGGAACATAACCGTTGGCTTTCTTCTCAAGGAACTCGCCCAGCGTGAATGTCTGTTCCATCAACTTGTGAGCCATGGGCGAATCAGGAAACATGCCATTCAACTCGTCGCGGAATACTGAGCAACAACTCGGTTCCAATGCGACCACTGGGGTTCCGGCCTCAATTTCAGGCCCGAGCGCATGCATGACCTGGAGCAAGTACGACTTTGCCATATTGAGAAAACCGTAGTCATAGAGCGGCCGTCCACAACAGAGGTGCTGTTGAGGAACGACAACCTGGAATCCCGAATTCTCCAAAACCTCTACGGCTGCCTGCGCCGTCTCCGGGAAGAAGTAGTTGTTGAAAGTGTCGGGCCACAAAATCACTTTCGGTGCATGTTCATTTCGCGGGGGTCGTTTCGCAAACCACGATTTAAACGTGTACGGTGCGAACGGCGGGATTTCCCTCTTTTGCGGAATTCCCATCACAGCTTTTGATACCGCGCGAACGCCCGGAACTTGTGTGAACAGGTTTACAAAGCCGGGCGCCGCGGACGCCAAGCGGGCCCATTTATCGATCCAGCCGAATCCATAGGCGTAGCGCGGACGTATCCGGCCTTCCCAATAGTGGGACAGAAATTCTGCCTTGTACGTTGCCATGTCGACATTGACCGGGCAGTCTCCCTTGCATCCCTTGCAGGACAGGCACAGGTCCAGCGCGTCTTTGACGTGTTCATCGTGCCAGCCGTTCTGAATGACGTCCCCATGCAGCATCTCCCAGAGTGCGTGAGCGCGGCCACGCGTGGTGTGCTCCTCCTCTCGCGTCACCATGAAGCTCGGACACATTGTGTCCTGTTCTTCCCCATGGGCATGCAGTCGGCGGCACTTTCCCACCCCCACGCATCGGAGCGCAGCGCGTGCAAAGCTGCCGTTATCCTCGGGGAACTTGAAGTGGGTTTCCGGTTCCCACGGGTGATAACCGGGCCCAAGGCGGAGGTTCTCGTCAAATCTGTACGGATCGACCACCTTGCCCGGATTCATCTTCCAATCAGGGTCCCAGATCGACTTGTACTCGCGAAATGCCTGGATGATTTCCCCGCCGAACATCTTGTACAGGAACTCGGCGCGGGCCTGCCCATCGCCGTGCTCACCGGACAGCGACCCGCCGTAGGTGGTCACGAGCGTTGTGGCCTCTTCCATGAATGATCGCCAATTCCTGATTCCCTGCTCGGTGTAAAGATCGAAATCGACGCGGCAGTGAATGCATCCCTGGCCAAAGTGCCCGTACAGAGACGGATGGTACCCGTGCTTGTCATAGAGCTTTCTGAGATCGCGCAAATATCCGCCGACCTTCTCTGCAGCGACCGCAGAGTCTTCCCACCCAGGCCAGGAATCAGGCTCGCCGGGAACGAATGCGGTTGCGCCGAGACCGGATTCGCGAATCGCCCAAATCTTGGCCTGGTCATGCCTGTCGACGAACAACTTCATGCTGGGTGGATTGGGATCTCGCTTCAGCCGGTCCATCAAGCGATTCGCGACGTCCACTGCCTCCTGCTGCGTTTCGCACCCGATTTCCACCATCAGCCAACCGTGGCCCTCCGGCAGCATGGGGAGATACTTGCGATGCGGCCCGCCTTTCTTCTTGACGTTGTCCATCAGGATTTGGTCGAGGCCTTCCAGCGCAATCGGCTTGAATTCGAGTACCTCCATGAGGTGGTCGGCTGCCTGGTACACGTCGGGATATCCGAGCAGAACGATCACGCGCTCTGGATGGTTGTAGATCAATTTGACCTTGGCTTTGAGGATCGTGATCAGCGTGCTCTCGCTGCCGACCAAGGCACGCGCCAAATTGATCTCGCCTTTTTCGTTAGGTATGAGTTGATCGAGGTTATACCCGGATACACGTCGAATGATTTTCGGGTAGCGTTGCTCGATCAATATTTGGTAACGCTGGCGCAGCGACTTGAGCTTCGCGTAGATTTCGCCTTCGCGGCCACCCTGTTTGAGGCGGGTTTCCCATTCCAGTTCTGTGAGCCAGCCGACGTGCATGCGGGTTCCGTCGTAGAGAAGGATGTCCATTTCCTCGACGTTATTGACGGCTGGCCCATTCATTTGCGCGTGCGCCCCACAGGAATTGTTGCCCAACATGCCCCCGAAGCAGCAGTGATCGTGGGTTGCGGGGTCGGGACCGTAGGTCAACTTGTAAGGACGCGCCGCATTGACGACGTCATCGCAGATCGTGCCCGGCTCCACCCACGCATACGCCTGATGCGGATTCAGTTCGAGAATGCGATTCAGATATTTCGACCAGTCCACAACAACCGCCACATTGCAGCACTGTCCGGCGAGGCTGGTACCACCACCGCGTGAGAGTACGGGTGCACCAAATTTTCGGCACGCTGCCATCGTCGCAACCGCGTCGTCGATGGACTTCGGGATCACTACTCCGATGGGCACCTGTCGGTAGTTGGAAGCGTCGACGGCGTACATGGCTTTGGACCCGGCATCGAAGCGCACCTCGCCTTCCACGTTTCTACGCAGTTCACTCTCCAGTCCACGCGCGTCAATGTCGGACGAGGGGTAGGTCTGGGCGGGTCTTAGCTGTTCCGGGGTGATCAGCGGAGAACGATTGGCCGACATTGTTCTTCTCCTAAGAAGGTCGAGCTCCGATTGGCTCCTGTTTGTTTGAAAGTTTGTTAATCGCGGAATCGCACCGCATCCTTTTCTTTAAACTCGAGTCCCAGACCGGGACGCGAGAGGTCTGGACGAAGTTTGCCGTCTACTGGCTCAAGCACGCCGTCAAAGAGCATCTTTTCTATTCGCACGTGGTCGTGAAAGTACTCAATGTGCCGCACGGGAAGCGCCGCACAACAGGGATGGGCGTGCAATGCGGGCGCACAGTGGGCGGATAAAGGAACGTGATACGTCTGGCAAAGCGCCGCGATCTGCATGAAACCGGTTATTCCGCTGCACCGCGTCGCGTCCGCCTGCAGGACGTCAACCGCGCCGGCATCCAACATCCGCTTGAAATAGTCGAGATCATAACCGTATTCTCCGGCGGCGATGTCCATAACCGCCGGGGCACGATCGCGGCACAGTCGCAAGCCCTCCAAGTCGTCAGCGACCACCGGCTCCTCGAACCAGGACACGCCGAAGCGGACGAACTCTTCTGCTTGATGCAAAGCCTGTTTGCGTGTGTAGGCTCCATTGGCATCGACGAACAACTGCGCCTCAGGGCCGATCGCCTCGCGAGCTGCCGCGATCCGATTTATATCGGCAGACGGATCTCTTCCGATCTTCATCTTCACGCAACGAATCCCCTCCCTCACCCAGCCGCCCAGTTGTGACTGAAGTTGGTCAAGCGAGTACGACGTGAAGCCGCCGCTTCCGTAAATCTCGACTTCCTCACGCACTTGTCCGAGCAGGGTGACGAGAGGCAAATTCAAACATCGCGCTTTGAGATCCCAGAGCGCGTTGTCCACAGCCGAGATGGCCATGGCGACAATCGAGGTGCGTCCTAGATTGCGGGCCTGCTGGACCATGTCAGACCAGATTGCCGTCACTGACATGGCATCTTGACCCTCGACGACCTCGGCCAACATCGTCGAGATCAAGCGCGCGGTCGCGAGATCGGCGTAGCTGTACCCAATGCCTTCCTGGCCTGCGGCACGCACCGTGACGAGGACCAGCGTGGTCTTTTGCCATTGCAGGGTGCCGTCCGATTCAGGCGAGCTGGTTGGCACCGTGTACGATGAGACGGTCACCCGTTCGATAGGTATTTTCTCGAACGTGCCTGAAGTCTTTCTTGGAACGTGGGATAGACCCTGTCGTGAGGTGATGGGGAGCGCCACAACAGGATAGAGATGAGGACTGCTGGGCGGGCGTTGTCTGCAACATCAAGGTGGACAGCGGCGGGACATATCGTATTGCGATATTCAGCAACTGGGCGGATACTGGGTCATGCGGCTTGGCGGGTATGGTTCTCAGAGTCCAGCGCGCGCTTGTGCACTACGATCCGGTAAGTCTGTTCATCTTTCGCGCCCCACATGTACTTGTAACTCTCACGTCCGCGAAGAAAATCAACACGGGACTTCCCTTCCCGCGCGGCGTCCTGCACAACTCTCTCGAGCAATAGCATGCCGGGACTGAATTCGCTGTACGCCGTATCGAAACCCTGCAGATAGCAATGCATGCCATTGTGGCCCACCAGCGTATGCAGAACGGCAATCAAACGGCCATCAAAACGGAGACCATAGAATCGAAGGAGATCGGACTCCAGCAGCCTGGCAGAAGAGCGTTTGTGGAACTCTTGAACCTTCGGATCTTCAAGAACACCAGGGCCGCCCAGTTCACCCCATCGAGAGCCATGCAAGTTGATAAGCATCGCAGTGAACTCGGGCAATGTCTCGCGCGTGGCAAGTTCCACCCGTGAAATTCCCGCCCGACGCATACGATTTTCGGCGGTCTTCAGATTTCGTCTTTGGTGACTCGGCACAATCTTGTTGAAGGGCGTACCCGGGTCAAAGCGCAGGCCTGGGCAAATCGCGCAGGGTTCCTGCTTTCCACCATGGTGCCGGTACTGGAGCAATGGTGAATCCTGCGATAGGTCCATCAGTTCCATGGTGTCCCACTCCGCCTCCCCAAGATTTTGGAAAAGCAGCGGCAGGCATTCAGTGCCAACGGCGGGATCGACCAACCAGTCGAGGTAGTCGGTGATACCCGCGCCGACCGGCGCCATTACCTGTTCGCCTGCACGCTGCCAGATGAACATCGGAGCAAGCCCAACCAGGCGGTTCTCATAACGAGCTTCGATGACCCACAACTCACGCGGGGTAAAACTCTCAATCCAGGGAAGCAGCCATTCCGGACATTGAAACGGAGTCGCAGACGGGCATCGATTCCACAGCTCTCGCCACTCCGGAGCAAGCGCGTAAAGGTCCGGCAACCTCGAGAGCCGACGAGTGCTTATCGCATCCATTATGCCGCGTGCTCCTGTTCAGAAGCGTAGCTGCTTTGCGCGGCAGAGATTGAGCGGTAAAGATGCAGATATCGTTCCGCCATCTTGATGCTCGAGAAGTTCGCTTCCGCGTATTCACGGCACACACTCGGGCTAAGGTCCCGCGCCGCGTCAATCGCCTTCGCCATGTCGTCGACGTCGTCCACCAGGAAACCTGTGCGGCCGTGTTGAACAATTTCGGGGAGCGCGCCGCGGCGGAATGCAACAACCGGGGTACCGCATGCTATCGCTTCCATGGCGACCAGAGAACTGGTCTCGGAAACCAAGCTGGGCACGACAAGGCAACGGGCGCCCGCGAGAAGTTCCTGTTTCCGTCGTCCTCCGACGGCGGCAACAAATCGATGATCACCTTTCAGCTTGGGACGAAGCACTTGCTCGAAGTAGTCGGTATGCGCTTTGTAGCCGAACACGGTACCCGCGAGAAATAGCGGAACACCGGCCTGATCGGCCGCGTCGACCGCCAGATGGAATCCTTTTTCCGGGCAGATGCGCCCGAGTGCCACGACGTAGTCTCCCTTCTCCCACTGTGGCGCGAACTCGTTCAGGCGAATCCCATTTGGTATTACTTCATAAACGTGCGCGCCCGGCGGACACTCTCGGCGTTGCGAACTCGAAACGCAAACCAGGTAAGTATCGGGTCGGCTCAGCTGAAACGCGCGCTCCGGATACCAGCTCGGCGGAAGGTGAAGAGTGACTACGACGGGTATACCTGCGCCAGGCATGTACGCGAGGAAATCGATCCCATGAAGGTGGATTACGTCGACCTCGTAGTGATTCAGCGCCCAGCAGATTTTTCTCTGGGTCTCTAGCCGGGCGAAAGCGCGCCGGTCATCGTCAAGTACAGTGCCCGTCGGAGTAATCGGAAGCAGCGTCCCGTAACACGCAGACCCGGCGGGCGCTATGACAAGCGACTCATGCCCCGCAGAGACAACGGCTTCGTCGAGAATGGAAAGTATCTGTTCGGCGCCGCCCGCTGTGTTCCGCGCGACTGGTGCGAGCGGATAGCCTACGCTTAAAACCTTTAAGCTCATGCTGCCGCTCGCTGCTCGGGGAGAAGACCGGCGGCGATCTCGCGCCATTTCTTGCCCGTTAGAGGCCAGTGCAGACATTCGTACCAGAGCGGACCGGGGTGCGGAGGCTGTGTGAAGTCGTAAACCGGAGCAACCCGTACCCTTTCCGGCTCAAGCGGAAATTCAGAGAGCACATGCCACTGCGACAAGTAGCACCCCATCATCCTTGCCTTTCGCGCGCGCTCCTCGCGGGTGAGAGTCAGGCGCACTTCTTGAGGTGCCTGCCAACTGACATTTCGCGGGAGAAACTCACCAGCAACCCGTCTCCCATTCACAGCGTGGTAGGAAGTGAATTCCAGGACGTGAGGAGGACGTACTCCGCGGCGTTGCAGCTCCCAAATTCCCAGGTGCGCAACGAGAGCAGCAGCGTCGTGGTCAGGATGTCCACCTTCGTAAGAATGCGTCATGACCAGGTCCGGGGCGATCCGTTGCGCTGCATCAGCGAACTGCTGGACCAGACGATCGATCTCGAAAATCGCTTCCTGGTCAACGGTGTTGAGGAACGAAATGCGCGACCCGGGCACACCAACCAGGGCCAGAGCGCAAGCGGCCTCTTCCGCGCGTACGAGTGCATACATTTCACGCGAACCGCTAACGTGGGGTGACCGGAGCTTCTGATCTCTCGGCGCGCCGTCAGTCAAAAAAATCACAGTTGAATCAGATGACCGGCCGAGAAACGCGGAGGCGCCGATCGTCTCATCATCCGGATGAGCAGCCAAGAGCAGAGCACGGGCGGAGAGATTAGTCTCGCCCGCTGCGATTCCCGCCAGCAATTCATTCGAGCTAAGCCGCGACATGAATTTCGCTGTACTCCCGATCTCCTTTGGAAAGTAGTTGCACTGCTTCGCGATATCCGTGGAGCGTGCCCACGTCGACGTACTTCTGGCCCTTTCTTATCGACCAGGCTTGACCGCCGCGCGAGAGATAGTCATTGACCAGCGTGCCCAGATACTGATCCTGCCGGCCGCGGCTTAACCACAGGTCGCGCAAAGCAATCAGCTGTTCTGCGGGAATTTTGAATGCTCCCCAGACCCACTTGGTGCGAGCCAGAGTTGTCTTCACCTGAATCTCCTCGACCCGGCCACAATCGTCGGCGACCACGGCGTCGAAAAGCTCAGGCTTCTCGACCGGAAAACAGAGAAACGAAAACCGGCGAGGGGGAAGCAGCGTGAATCCGCTCCTTGGGAACCACACAGTATCGGGAAGACCTACCAACACGTCATCACCAGGAGAAAGGAACGGAATTGCCGTGAACACTGCATCACAAAGACCCGCCGGATTGGATTGGATGGCATAACAGATCGAAGCTTTTCCGATCTGTCCTCCAAAGTAATTGATGATGTCGGTTTTGTTAGGCGAGATGACAAAGCAAATTCGGGTAGCGCCGCCTTCGAGCATCCTTTCGAGCAGGTACTCGCACACGGCGCGCGGCCGCTCATTCTCGCCATCCCGGCGCGTTCCCACCGGCAGCAACTCTTTTGAGAACGCGAGCGGCTGAATTCGTGTGCCCAATCCTGCGGCTGGGACAATGCCCCAAGTACTCATGCGGTCACCTCGAACAAACTAAGCAGCTCCAGGCTGCGGTGATCGGCGGTGTGCTCCTGGAGCGCGCGCTCGCGCGCCGCAGCACCAACCCGTTTGAGCTCTTCTGCGGGCATGGCGAGCGCCTGTTCCACATCGTCAGGCGTCGAAGCGATCAGGATTTCGCGCCCGGGCTCAAAGAAACTGTCGAGCCCCTCCCATTGGTCGCTGATCACCGGCGTACCACAACCGGCCGCCTCGAAGAGCCGGCCTGATGGACAAAATCCCATTTCGGCCATTGCCGCTCGTGTAACGCTCAGGGTCAGGTTTGAGGAAGAGTAGAACGACGGATGTTCTGCCGGCGGGAGGTGGCGAACAAACCAGATGTTGCTGGTCCATGGGAACTCAACGGGATATTGTGCACCGCCAATCACAAACTTTTTATTCGGACATCGCCGCGCAGGTTCAACGAAGAGGTTCTCAAGCGTGGCCTGCCGGTCTTGTGCATACGTACCCAGATACGAGAGGTCACAAGCGTAGCGAGGGCTCTGCGGAACTGGACGGTGAATGGCGGGATCAGCACAGCCGTAGAGAGCTGCCACCCGCCGAGCGCCCAAACGCGTTTGCAATTCGCCAAGCGCGGCACCACCTGTGTAGCTCAGCACCAGGTCGAAAGGTGCCAGGCCGTAAGTGGGAATGTAGTCGACGTCATTGCCGGCCCGCAGTCGATCCAAGGTAACCGGTGTATCAAGATCATAAAAAAGGCGCATGCCCGAACAGGCCTCGAGAACGAGGTCCGAAGCCGGTCGCGCGTCGGGACAGTAGGAGGTGACGATGGCGCAATCGCTCTCCTGGACCGCAGTTCGCGCTTTGGGCAGAACGTCTTCCCATTTTTCGTATAGAACCAAGTCAAAGTGATCTGGATCTTTGAGGTCGCGATGGATGGCGTAATAGGGAACGTCGCGTTCGAAAAACTGCACTTGATGGCCCTGGCGGGCGAGGGCCCTGCACAGCCCGCGCCAGATCGTTGCATGGCCGTTTCCCCACGACGAACTGACAGTAAGGCCGAAGATAACCAGCTTCATCTTACGAATCTCGGAACAGCGTTCACCCGGCGGAGGCTGCGAATCGTTTGATGAACGAATGTACCTCCGCGGCCTACCAGTACTGAATTCAGGAAACTTTGTAATCAGAGCTGGAGAATCGGGTAGAAACCTGAGATGAACTACGCCTTAGTTGCCGCCGCTTGCCGAAGCGGAAGCTTTGGACTGTGCAGGGGGCGACAGCAGCATTGAAGCGCCCTGCGAAAGCGTGAGCGCGTCGGAAACTTTCCTGTAGTCCGTGGTAACTTCCCGCTGCTGCGCATTGATGGTATGGAAAAACAACGCCTTGCCATGAATGTCAACATCCAGCAGCGTTGTGTCCCAATGCCCGTCCCCCACGTCTGCGCGCTTCACCAGGAACGTTCCGCCTTGATAGAGACGGCCCAGCAGACCCCACCCAAAATCCACATCCTTGAAAAGCTTGCCTTTCAATTCGACGAGCCGTTTTGCTTTCGGATCGACCAGAACGGTTCCCGTCATGGCATGAAAGACACGCGCTTCGTGCGATGGCGGACTGAAATCAGGATCGGGCTCAAACTTGAGCCGGATGTAGTCACCTTCTTGCCCGTCGTAGGAATAACGAAAAGCTCGAGGAAGCATTTTGAGCATCTTTATCGCTTCATCCCCATCGTGATTCTTGGCTTTTTGAACTCTTCGCTCCTGCTCAGGATTACTCAGCAAGCCATGGATACGCTTCTGCTCTTGCTGTTGCTCAGCGCCCGTGAGAGGGTGTCCATCCTGCTCTAAGTGCCGGCAAATCTCCCCGTCTTTGGTTTGCACGCACTCCTGCACGAGGTTCTTGCTGGGATCAACATGATGCTGGCGGTACATCCAGTGAGAATGGTCGTTGTCAGTCGCCTTCACTTCGTTTTCGACAACCTCACGAATGAGTTGCTGGGCAGAGACCTGTGGCTTGAGGTTTTCTGTGCAGAAAGCGAGCACCGTGGACCCGCATAACAGCCCCACACTCGCCGCGAATATGTATCTTGCCGGGCTAACAACCTTCATGGCTGCTCACTCACTCGGCATCCGCCTGGAACCCGGTTCAGGTTCAGCAACCTTGACCCGGAGTTCGGTTCATCAACGAAACGACAATACGAACCGTAAGTGCTTAAGAACAATACTGAACAATGCGTAGTTCCTAGAAGACACAACTGTATCGCCCAAGGCCGTCCGCCGGCTCCGATTGATGCGCTCGCTGTGCGGGCGAGGACGCCGGTACCTCCACGGACGCGGCGCAAGCATGGCTTTCCTGCGAGTTGTTAGGGCCGGAGCGATAACTTTCAAAACCACTGGGGAGCTCTGCTCTACTCGGCCCGAAGACATCTCTCAGAAAATCAGGGGCATCGAAGTTCGCGGTACTCGAATGGGTTAGCTCGGTGCGTGAAGCCGGTTCTGTTCACCTTTATGCGACGTGGCCTTGGAATCGCTGCGATTTTCCTGTTCATCTGCCAAGGCGCGTGGGCGCAGCAGAGCACGAAGGTCTCCTATGACGGACAGAGGGTAGCCTCCGTCGAATTGGTCGGGAATCCCAAGATACAAGTTGACCAATACAAGCCATTGCTTCGCCAGAAGCCTGGTACTCCGTATTCCACCCAGAACGTGAACGAGACGATCGCAGGGCTCATGAAGACTGGGCGCTTCGCCGACGTTCAGCTGAAGGTGACTCCGGACCCAAACGGCTTGCACCTGACGTTTACTCTGGAGCCGGCACTTTACTTTGGGCTCTTCGAATTCCCGGGAGCAACCAAACGGTTCTCCTATACCCGCTTATTGCAGGTTCTCGACATCCCTCCAGAAACGACCTACACCAAAGAATCGGTGGCGGCCGCGGGAGGAGCCCTCCAAAAATTCCTTATCAGCAGCGGCTATTTTCAGGCACAGGTCAGGATCGAGCCGCGCCTCGACGAGCAACACTTGCTCGCGAACGTTATTTTTCATGTAAATCTCGGCAAGCGGGCGAAGATCGGCGAGCTGAAGGTTTTGGGACCACCCCCCGCGCAAGCCCATCGTCTGGAGAACGATGCGAAGTCGCTCAAAGCAACGCTTACAGGCGCCTCGCTGAAACCTGGAAAGGCGTTTACCCCAAAGCGAGTCAATGCAGGCATAGCTCTGATGAAGCGAGACCTGACAAAACAGCGGCGGCTGGAGAGCCGGATCGAGTTTGATCACGCCGCCTATCATCCCGACACCAACCACGCCGATGTGATCGTACGGGCGGACCTCGGCCCAATTGTCGACATCAACGTTCAGGGCGCCCGGCTCTCTTGGATCCCATTTCTCTCCAGTCGTCGGCAAAAGCAGTTGATTCCGATCTATTCGGAGGGCAGTGTTGACGCCGATCTTATCGAGGAAGGCCGGCGTAACCTGGCCAACTTCTTCCAGAGCAAAGGCTATTTCGATGTGAAGGTGACGAAGGACTACCGGACGACGCCGGACAGGCTCACGCTGGTTTACAACATCGAAAAGGGCCGCAAGCACTCAGTACAGCAGGTGGCCTTCAAGGGCAATCGCCACTTCGATGAAGACCTGCTCATGAATGCTGTCGCCGTAAAACCACACCGCTTCTTTTTATCGAAAGGAAAGTACAGCGACAAACTGGTCAGCAAGAGCGTCGACGCGCTCAAGAACTTCTACAAGAACCGCGGTTTTGAGGACGTCAAGGTTGAGAAGGATGTAGTCGACCGCGATCCCAAGATCTACGTCACATTTCTGATTGAAGAAGGGCCACAAACGCTGGTTGAGAATCTCATCCTCCATGGGAACTACCGACTCTCAGGCGCTCAGTTAGCACCTCAAGGCGGCTTCAACCTTAAGCCCGGCCGGCCATTCTCACCTAAAGGGCTAGCCGACGACCGCGCCCACATCATGGCGGCGTACCTGGATCATGGTTTTCTCAACGCGGAATTCGACTCCCGCGTGGACCGTCTCGGCAACGATCCCCATAGAGTCAATGTTCTTTACACGGTGCAGGAGAAGCAACAAACCACAGTGGAGGATGTCCTCTACTTGGGCGCGCGTGACACGCGGCGTTCGCTTGTCCAGAAGACAACGAACATACCTGACGAAAGCGCGCTCAGCACCAGCAACACGCTTAAGGCTGAAAGCGAACTCTACAACCTCGGCATTTTCGATTGGGCGAGTGTGGACCCGCGGCGTCCTATCACCGACCAGCAACAGGAAGATGTCGTCGTAAAGATGCATGAGGCGCGAAAGAACAGCCTTGACTACGGATTCGGCATGGAAATCGCGCGCCGCGGTGGGAATGTCCCAAGTGGAACTATTGCAATTCCCGGCTTGCCGCCTGTGTCGACCGGCACGAACAATTTCACATTCTCCGAAAAAACGTTTGTGAGTCCCCGGGGGTCGGTGACCTACACCCGCAACAACGTTCGCGGGCTGGCCGAAACATTTTCTATTTCCGCGCTGTTCTCCCGCCTGGATCAGCGTGCGGTCGCAAGCTACCGGGATCCTCACTTCAAGTTGTCGGGTTGGAACTCGCTGGTGAGCGCTTCGATCGAACGCTCTACGGAGAACCCTATTTTTTCCGCTCGCCTGGCCAGGGGGAGCTGGCAACTGGAAAAGCCGCTCAACAAAGACGGATCGCGGCGCGTGCAGGTGCGGTACCAGTTTCAACAAACCAGGCTCTCTAATCTCGCGATCCCGGGCCTGCTGCTTCCGCAGGACGAGAATGTAAGACTGTCGACAGTATCGGGAACGTGGATTCGCGATACGCGCGACAAGCCACTCGACGCGCATCGTGGGTTTTATCAAACGCTGGACCTCGGCGTTACCCCAACTGCCCTCGGCGCAGACACAAACTTCCTCCGCTTGCTGGGGCAGACGTCCTACTACCAGCCAGTGGGCCCGCTCGTGTGGGCGAATCGGGTCGAATGGGGCGCGCTCAAAGGCTTCGCAGGAAACCGAGTTCCGACCAGTGAACTGTTCTTCAGCGGCGGCGAGACCACGTTGCGCGGCTTTCCTATCAATGGCGCCGGGCCACAACGCACGGTGCCGGCCTGCGCAAACCCTAACGATGCGACCAGCTGCACGAACCTGCGGGTCCCCCTCGGCGGCAGGCAGTTGTTCATCGTTAATTCCGAGGTGCGCTTTCCGCTTTACATCCTCAACGCTCTTGGCGGGGCACTTTTCTACGATGGCGGGAACGTTTACAGGGCCATCAGCGTTAGGGATCTTTATCGCAATTACACCAACACAGTTGGCTTCGGGTTTCGTTACGCGACTCCGATTGGCCCGATCCGGTTTGATGTGGGCCGGAACCTAAATCCGATCACTGGAATCAAGGCCACTCAATTTTTCATAACCATCGGGCAGGCTTTTTGAGCAAAGTTCTTCATAACCACTTGGGGCAGTTATGTCGGTAAAACGAAAACTCGGTTGGGCTGCAGGAATCATTGGCGCCCTGATTGTCGTTCTCGTCGTTGGTGGTTTTTTCGCTCTGCGGACCAACACCGTTCGGCAGTGGATCCTCGGCAAGGTTGACCAGAAGATCAGTACGTCCATCGGCGGGCGGGCGCACATCCAGAATTTCTCGCTCCACTTCTCTCCTTTGCGGGTAGATGCCTACGGCATCACGATCCATGGCACCGAGGGAAGCTCTGCACGACCTTTGCTGGTCGCGGACCATCTGCAACTCACGTTAAAGATCGTCTCGTTGCTGCACGGGAAGGTCGATTTGAACGAGATCATCGTGCAGCACCCGGTAGTGAACTTTCTTGCGCGAAAAGACGGGACAAACAATCTTCCGCATCCGCCGCAAAGCAACAACAAGAGTTCAACCAATGTGTGGGACCTGGGGATCCATCACGTCCTTCTCGACAATGGCGAAGTGTACTACAACGATTTGAAGACTCCGATGGACGCGGACCTTCGCGATCTGCGGCTCGAAGTTCGCTCACGGGGACTTTCGAAAGACTACGACGGCAGCCTCACCTACCGTGATGGACATTTGAAATACGGCAACTACGAGCCGCTGCCGCACGATCTGAATGCGAAGTTCACCGCCAATCCATCCACGTTCACACTGAAACCATTTGTTTTGACGGTCGCTTCTTCGAAATTTGAACTGAATGGCGAGGTTCAGAACTATGCCAGCCCATCGCTCAGCGGAAGTTATCGATTTACCGTACATCCGCAGGACTTTCGGGCAGCAATGAAAAATCCCGACATTCCGACCGGGGAAATCGTTCTGACCGGCTCGCTGCGGTACGAAAATCAGCCGGACGTTCCGCTGCTGAAGACTCTTTATGTCGATGGAAGACTGAATAGCCGGGAGCTGAAGGTCGAGTCAACATCCCTGCGTGCGGCAATTCGCAATCTCGCGGGCCAATTCCGGCTGGCGAACGGCAACATGGAAGCACACGCAATCGCGGCCGACTTGCTTGGTGGTCACCTGACCGCCAACGCCTCCATGCTTCACATGGACACGAAGCCGGTGGCCAAAGTCCATGCTGGGTTATCGGGAATTTCTCTGGACGCGGCGAAGGCAGCGATGCCGGGCAGCAAACTCGAGCAGGTACCGGTCTCGGGCACGATTCGTGGGACCACCGATGCGGCATGGGTGGGCAGCATTCAGAATCTCAAAGCGAATGCCAACGTCGTTCTCAACGCCGTACTGGCCAGCGCTTCGTCTGGTTCCAAGCGCGTGCCTCTGAATGGGTCGATCCACGCCACGTACGCAAAGAAGCCGAATTTGGCGACGTTCACGAATACATTCCTGCGGACGCCGCAAACCAATATCGCACTGAATGGGACGGCGGGGGATCGCATCAACTTGGCCGTTCAGCTGCACGCGAACGATCTCCGGGAACTTGACACACTCGCTGCCGCACTACGGTCGGCGCCCCCCGCGGCCGGCCAGAAAACGTCGACACCGGCCACCATGAATCTCGCGGGCGCAGCTAATGCCAACCTGCTGGTTCGGGGGACGATGAATGATCCTCAGGTCCAGGGAACATTGAACGGACAGAATCTCCAGGTCGAAACCACCGCGTGGCGGTCGCTGCGGATGCGGCTGCAGGCGAGCAAGCGCGGCGTTTCCATCCAGGATGGCTCGGTCGTGAATGCCAGGCAAGGGTATGTGAATTTCGACCTGAGCGCGGGTCTCGACGACTGGAAGTTTGAACCGACAAGCCCAATTAATGTGCAACTCAACTCGCGCGGGATTGCGGTCAGCCAATTACTTCAGCTCGCGAAGATGAACTACCCGGTCTCGGGCAATCTTTCGGCCGATATATCTCTTCACGGCTCGCAGCAGAACCCGGTTGGAAGCGGAAGCATCCGGCTGGTGCAGGCACAACTGTACGGTCAGTCGATGCAGAACCTGTCCGTGCAGTTTAGGGGTGATGGCAACGCGGTGAATTCTACGTTGAACGCCAGCATGCCTGCGGGGGCTTTGGACGCCAACGTGGTTCTCTATCCGAAGACGAAAGGATACGAGTTGCAGGTCAAAGCTCCCGGGATTGACTTGTCCAAGCTCCAGCCCGTGCGCGAACGGAACCTGGGCGTGGTCGGAATACTGAGCGTGGCCGCCAACGGGCGGGGCACCTTCGATAATCCTGAGCTGAGCGCGACTGTACAGATTCCGAAATTAAATGTTCACCAGGCCAGCCTTGCGGGTATCAAAGCCCAACTGAACGTCGCGAACAAGCAGGCGAACCTGGCCCTCGATTCTGAGGTCGCACAGTCGTATATCCAAGCGCGTGGAACAGTAAATTTGACCGGTGGCTACTACACTCGTGCCACCTTCGACACGAAGGCTATTCCTATCGAGGGACTGATCGCGTTGTACAAACCGGTGAAAACGAATGGTCCCCGTGGAGTACTCGAAGTACACGCATCGATGCAGGGACCACTCAAGAACAAAGACCAGCTGCAAGCGCAAGTCACAATTCCCACCCTGACCGCGGATTATCAAGGTCTGCAGATCGGCAACAAGGGCCCGATAAGGGTTCGATATTCGAACGCTGTGGTGACCGTGGAACCAAGCGAGATAGCTGGGACGGACACTACTTTGCGCATTCAGGGGCAGCTCCCGATTCACGGAAACGGCCCCGTAACATTGTCGACGAACGGAGTGGTCGATCTGAAACTGCTGAAGTTCTTTCAATCGGACCTAGACAGTTCAGGCAAACTCCTTCTGGATGCAAGAGCGACCGGACAACTCGGTCGCCCCACTCTGATCGGAAACATTCGCATCCAGAATGTTTCCGTTATTACGCCGACAGCCCCGGTTGGAATTGAAAACGCGAACGGTGTCCTGGACATTCACAATGATCAAGTCACGATCAGGCAGCTCACCGCCCAAGCTGGAGGTGGAAACATTTCTTTGACTGGCGTCGTCGGTTATCGTCCGCAAATCCAGATGAACATCGCCATGAGTGCGAAGCACGTGCGCATCCGCTATCAGGATACCGTCCGAACCGTGCTCGACAGCAACTTAAACCTGGTGGGTAATACCGACGCCTCAACCCTCAGTGGCAAAGTTACGGTGGAACAGCTCGGATTCACGCAGTCGAACGTCGATCTCACCAGCCTGGCCGGGGCGTTCGGATCCGGCACAGAGACAGCGCCTCCCACGGGTTTCGAGCAGAACATGAAGCTCAACATTACCGTGCAATCCTCGCAGAACCTGAATCTGGCAAGTACGACCGTCAGCTTGCAGGGCAGCATGAATCTGCACGTAATCGGAACGCTAGCCGACCCGGTGATCACCGGCAGAACCAACTTTTCGGCCGGCGATATTTTCCTGATGAACAAGCGTTTCCAGATTCAACGCGGGATCATCGAGTTTGATAATCCGACGCGCACCGAGCCGGTTCTCAACGTGCTGGTCACGACAGTGATCAACCAGTACAACGTGAGCATGAATTTCATTGGGCCGATGGACAAGCTGCGCACCAATTACATCTCCGACCCGCCGCTGCCGACCGCGGATGTGATCAACCTGCTGGCGCGCGGGCAGACGCTGGAGCAGGCGGAAGCTACGCCATCGAATTTCGGCGCCAGTTCCCTGGTGGCGCAAGGTGTCGCCAGTCAACTGAGCAGCGGCGTGCAGAAGCTGGCCGGGCTTTCGAGTTTTTCAATCGATCCAACGCTCGGCGGGAATGATCCAAATCCCGGAGCGCGTATCGCCTTACAACAGCGCGTCACCAAGAACTTTTTTTTCACCTTTGCCACCGACGTAACTTCCGCACAACGCGAAGTCATACAGGGCGAATACCAGCTCACCCGGCGATGGTCGACTTCGGTTACGCGGAACGAAAATGGCGGCTTTGCAGTTGAGGGTAAATTTCACACGACCTTCTGAGGACCTTGAGCACACAACCTAGTCAATCAAATTGCCGACCTCGCCGAATCCAGGACTACGGGATTATCGGCGACACTCGATCAGCGGCGCTGGTGAGCAGGGATGGCTCGATTGACTGGTTGTGCTGGCCGCGCTTCAACAGTCCCGCTATCTTCGCTGCCCTGCTCGACCCAGAGGTGGGCGGGCATTGGCGTATAAGCCCGACGTCTTCTTGCCGAACACAGCGGTGCTACGTAGATGACTCGAACGTTCTTCAAACCACCTTCCAGACGGACGGCGGGACCGCACTGCTGACCGACCTCATGCCGGTGGCGTCGGAAGAGTTCAAACGAACGGTGGATTGGCCAGCCCACGAAATCGTTCGCCAATTGGAATGTACGTCAGGGTCGATCCGCATGGAGGTTGACTTTGCGCCGAAGTGCAACTTTGGGTTGGAAAACGTTCGTATTCGAGACCGCGGAAAGCTAGGCCTACAGATGCACGCGGGCCGGGGCGTGTACTGGTTACGAACGAACGCACCGCTTTCGGTTTTGGAGGGACATGCCCGTGCCGACCTAACCATAAACGCCGGAGACAAACTGCTCTTCTCGTTGACCTATTCGGAAGAGGCTCCGACGGTTTTGCCCGCACTTGGTGAGTGGACTGATCAGTGTATCGACGCCTCGAATTTGTGGTGGCAAGCGTGGGCGAAGCGGTCGACATACGACGGCCCCTATCGCGATGCTGTCGTTCGCAGTGCTCTGGCGTTGAAGCTGCTCACGTACGCGCCTTCGGGAGCAGTCTTGGCCGCCGCAACCACGTCGCTTCCGGAACGGCTCGGGGGTGATCTCAACTGGGACTATCGCTA
>Ga0070741_10005032_pt1 | contig 30026 bp, 27 predicted proteins | sample Coa_R1_4_FD_66440 | JGI IMG/M metagenome (GOLD analysis project Ga0070741, IMG submission 66440) | Surface soil microbial communities from Centralia Pennsylvania, which are recovering from an underground coalmine fire - Coalmine... | ecosystem: Environmental > Terrestrial > Soil > Unclassified ... | reverse complement strand
CGCAACAGCGACACTGACGGCGACGGCCACCGCGCTGCCATCACCGACGGCCACCCGCACGGCCACGCCCATCCCCACGGCGACACCCGCGCCAACCCACGTGCCGACGCCAACGCCGACACACTAGAGGCGCAAGGCGCAAGGCGCAAGGCGCAAGGCGCAAGGCGCAAGGCGCAAGGCGCAAGGCGCAAGGCGCTGGTCGCTGGTCGCAAGGCGCTGGTCGCGAGGCGCGAGGCGCGAGACGTGGGGCGCTGGTCGCTAGTGCTTCCTGGAGCAAAAGCGTTCCGCGCCATGCTCATCCTCGCTGGGCTGCGGTGACGCGGAGGACCTACCTTATGCCCACGCCCACAACCAGCTCGGTATCAGTTGAAAATCCAGACTCATTCTTGAATGCGCCAAGTTCGTGCTCGATCTCATCCCAAGCTGCTTCTTGTTCTGCCAAAGGCAAGAACACCAACATTTGCTGCACCGCGCCAAACGATTCCCTTTCGAAGCGGACGCACTCAGCAGATGACTTGAGGCGCAATGGTGTCCGCACCGTCAATGCGGTCACGTGCTGGAAGCCCCCGCCAGGTGCCGACCCACGCAGTCCCCGTCTTCGCCTCGCGCCCAGCGCCTAACGCCCAGCGTCTTGCGCCTTGCGCCTAGCGCCTAGCGCCTTTCCCAAAGCGCGAGGCCGCCGGTGAGGCCGGCGGAGTTCGAGCAGATATGCACGTTGCTGGGCAGCTCATCCTGGTGAAGCAGGCGTGCATTGCCACCGCCCAGGTACAGCACCCGGTAGTTCCAAATAGGCTCGAGCTGGTCGACGACATTGTGTACCCGCTTGCGCCACTTCTTGGCGCCAATCCGCTTGAGCTCGCTATCGCGCAGGTAATCTTCGTACGTCTTGCCGTCCTTGAAGGGCGCATGACCCAGCTCGAGATTCGGCACCAGCTTGCCGTCCACGTAGACCGCGGCGCCAACGCCGGTCCCGAACGTGAGCACCATCTCCACGCCGCGGCCTTCAATGTCGCCGAAGCCCTGGACGTCGGCGTCGTTGCACACTCGCACCGGCTTGCCGGTCATATCCGAGAGCGCCTTGGCGAGATTGAAGCCCCTCCAGCTGGGGTCGAGGTTCGGCGCGGTGCGGGTGACGCCGTCGACGACCACGCCCGGGAAGCCGACGGACACACGGTCGAAGGCGGGCTGCTGCCGGATCATGCCCTCCAGGGCGGTCAGGACCGCAGTGGTCGTCGCGGGATGGGGAGTAGCCACCTTGAAGCGTTCACCAAGTGGCTCCGCCTGTGGACCGATGACCTCCATCTTGAGGCCGGTCCCACCAATGTCGATGGTGAGGGTCTTGGGCTCCTCACCGTTCGCTTTGACCATGGCGCCTAGTGTACGGGAATGGTCGCCTTTGGCGCCTACTCGCCTGGTGTTGCCACCACCGGCTAGGCGATGGCTCTAGGCTGTGGTAGCTGACTCCTCATCTTCGAGCTCCCAGCACTTCCCGCAGATGCCGTGCTTGCCGTTTCGCCCCACGAAGCGCCGGCAGTAGCGGCACAGCTTCGGGCGCGCCGGATCAGTATCTGTTGTAGATGTTGCCTCCGCCAACCAAACTCTCCTTCCACACGTCTGATAAAGAAATTAACGAATGGCGGCGTGGATTATCACAGTGCCATGGCCATATGTGGGGATGTTGGGAAGGACGAGGATACGAGCTAGTCGGTTCGCGGCCAGGCGCCGATGACCTTGGAGAACACGGTCAGCTCCTGCAGCTCACGCAAGGCTTGGACCACTGTCGGGTCTTCAGGATGAGCGTTGAGGTCGACGAAGAACAGATAGTCCCAGGCCCGGCGTTTCGATGGCCGTGATTCGATCTTCGTGAGGTTGATGCCGGCGCTTGCGAACAGCGCCAGCACGTCGCGCAGCACGCCCACCCGATCCTTGATGGAGAACAGCATGGCCATGCGGTCGCGTCCGCTGCGCTGCGCCCAGCGGGGTCCGATCACCAGGAAGCGGGTGACATTGCCGGCGGCGTCTTGGATCCGCGGCTCGAGCACCTTCAGGCCATAGGCAGCCGCGGCGAGTTCCGGGCCAATGGCGGCGGCGTTCGCTTCGCGGGCGGCCTGAGCCGCCGCTGCCACAGTGCTCGCCGTTTCCACCAGCGTCGCCTTCGGCAGATGCGTGCGCAGCCAGTTCCGGCATTGACCGATGGCCTGTGGGTGCGAGTACACCACCGTCACTTCGGCGAGCGTGCATCGTGACATCAGCGCCTCGTGAATCTCCAGGCGGAACTCGGCGCACGCTTTCAGCTCGCTGTCCACAAAGGTGTCCAGGGTGAAGGTCACGGGGCCCTCGGTCGAGTTCTCGATGGGCACGATACCGTAGTCGCTGCGCCCGGCTTCTGTCTCGCGGAACACGTCGGGAATGGAGGCGACCGGGATAAGCGCCGTGGCGCTGCCGAACTGGGCTAGGGCAGCCTGATGCGAAAAGGTTGCTTCCGGGCCCAGGAAGGTGACCTTCAGTGGCGCTTGCAGGCTGCGACTGCTCGAGATGATCTGGCCGTAGATGGCGCGGACGGCGTCGGCCGGCAGCGGTCCGGCCGACCGCTCCAGCAGCCGCTGATACACCTGCGCCTCTCTTGCCGGATCGTAGGCAGCATGGCCGGCGCGGGCCACCGAGCTCTTGGCATGGCCGATCTCAATCGACAGCTGGGCCCGCTCGTTCAGCAGGGCAAGAATCTTGTCGTCGATCTGATCCACCCGAGCGCGCAGCTGGTCCAGCGCTGCCGGATCGGCCGCCGCCGCGGGTTCGGGTCGCTTGTCAGGCATTGAGCAGCTTTTGCAGCACGGCGTCTACCACTTCGTCGGGGACGTCCTTCGTGACCTCGACCGTCCCGATGGCCGTGGGAAGGACCCAGTTGATCCGGCCGGCCCGCGTCTTCTTGTCGAGCGTCATGGCGTTGCGCACGGCTTCCCAGGCGAGACCTCGCGCTGCATACGGGAGGCCCAGGCAGCGGAGCAGCTCTTTGATGCGCTCACAGCTTGGGCCTTCGAACTTGCCGGTGGCGACGGCGATCTGGGCCGCTCCGGACATGCCGATGGAGATCGCCTCCCCGTGCAGCAGTGCCTCGTAGTTCGTGGCGGCTTCGATGGCATGCCCGATGGTATGCCCAAAGTTCAGGATCATCCGCAGCCCCGCCTCGCGCTCATCCTCGCCCACGACCTGGACCTTGAGCTCGGCGCACCGCTTCACGATGGTGTCCACGATGTCCTCGTCCTGCTTCAGCACGTCGGCTTGACGGGACTCGATGAGCTCGAACAGGCCGGCATCCATGATGACGCCGTACTTCACGACTTCGCCCAGTCCGCTGCGATACTCGCGTGGGGCAAGGCCGGCCAGCAGCGCCGGGTCGATCAGCACCAGGCTGGCCTGGTGGAAAGCGCCGATGAGGTTCTTGCCCAGCGGGTGGTTGACGCCCGTCTTGCCGCCGATGCTGCTGTCCACCATAGCCAGCAGCGTGGTTGGCACCTGCACCAGGGGCATGCCGCGCAGGTAGGTCGCGGCCAGGTAGCCGGCCAGGTCGCCGACTACTCCTCCTCCCAGGGCCACGACGATGTCGGTCCGTTCGGCGCGAGATTCGGCCAGCCAGTCGTACAACAGCTCCAATGAGCGCAGGCTCTTGGTCTGTTCTCCCGGGGTCAGAATGTGGACGCTCGGCTCGAACTCGCACTTGGCCAGGATCTCGGCCAGCGGTTGACCGTAGTGCGCGTATACGTTGCGGTCGGTGACAATGAACGCTCGGCCAGTGAGCCCGGCTTGGCGCATTGCCTCGGCGATATGCGCTACTGCGCCCCGTTCGGCTCTGATGAGTGAGGCAGCCATCAGCCGGCGGCCAAGCAGCTACTTCTCGGTGGCATACGTGCGCACGTAGGACTCGTAGCTGCTGCGAACGTGATCCAGGTGGTCGCCGCCGAACTTATCCAGGAAGTTCTGGGCCAGCACGATGGCGACCATGGCTTCGCCCACGACGCCCGCTGCCGGAACCTGACAGCTGTCCGCACGTTCCACGTGGGCGACCGCCTCCTCCTTGGTGGCGATATCGACCGACGTGAGCGGCCGCGTGAGTGTGGAGATGGGCTTGACGGCCGCGCGAACGACCAGCGGCTGACCGTTGGTCATGCCACCCTCGGTCCCGCCGGCGCGGTTGCTCACACGGGACCAGCCGCTCTCACGGTTGTAGCGGATCTCGTCCTGGGCTTGCGAGCCGAACAGGCTGGCGACCCCAAAGCCCTCGCCAATCTCGACGCCCTTGATCGCCGGAATGCTCATGATCGCGCCGGCGATCTGGCCGTCCAGGCGGCGGTCGAAGTGCATGAAGCTGCCCAGGCCGATGGGCATGCCCCAGGCGATGACCTCGAAGGCCCCGCCAACGCTGTCCCCTCGCTCCTTGGCGCCGTCGATGGTTTTGACCATCTCCGCCTCGGCGGCCTTGTCAAAGCAGCGCAGCGGCGATTCGTCTACCTCGTCCCACGGCCATTGAGCTGGATCGGCCGGCAGATCGAGCTCACCGATGCCCACCGGGCCGATACGCACCACATGGCTGCGCACGCCGATGCCGAACTGATCGAGCAGCGCACGGCAGACCGCGGCCACGGCGGTGCGGGTGACGGTTTCTCTGGCCGACGAGCGCTCCAACACCGGCCTAACGTCGTCGAAGCCGTATTTGATGACCCCCGCCATGTCGGCGTGTCCTGGGCGCAGGCGGGTGATCTTCTTGACGCTTTCCTCCACCGGCTTCTCGTCCATGATGACGGTCCAGTTGGGGTTGTCGGCGTTGCGCACCAGCAGCGTCACCGGTGAGCCCATGGTGAAGCCGTGGCGCACGCCGGACAGGAACTCCGCCGTGTCCGTTTCGATGAGCATGCGTCCGCCGCGGCCATAGCCGCGCATGCGCCTGGACAGGTGGCGGTTGATGAGCTCGGCGCTCAGCGGAAGGCCTGCCGGCAGGCCTTCGATGATGGTGGTGAGAGCCTTGCCGTGCGATTCACCGGCGGTGAGAAATCTAAGCATGGGCAGCGATCGCCTCCTCCGCCGCTCGGAACATCACGTCCAGTGGCGCCTGGCGGCCCGTCCAGATCTGCAGCGAGATGGCTGCCTGGTGAACCAGCATGCCCAGTCCGTTGACGGCGCGACCTCCGCCACGGCGAACGGCGTCCATGAGCCTCGTCACGGGCGGATTGTAGATGAGGTCGTACAAGTCGATGCCCTCCGGCACGGCCTCGTCGGGCAGCGGCGAGTCACCGGCGCGTAGGCCCGCTGAGGTGCAGTTGACGATGAGGTCGCAGGCCTTCAGGCGGTCCGGCATGGCGACTCGCGCACCGATGCGCTCGGCCAGCAGCTTCGCCCTGTCCTCCGTTCGGTTGAGGATCCACAGCTGGCCGGCGACAGGCCGGAGGGCGTGGCAGACGGCGTAGGCCGCGCCGCCGGCGCCCAGAACCGCCACCCGTTTGCCGCCCACTGGCCCAAAGCGCTCTTGCAGGTCGGCGAGGAAACCCGGAGCATCGGTGTTGTGGCCCGTGAGCCGCCCCCTTTGGTTGACGATGGTGTTGACGGCGCCGATGGCCTGGGCTTCGGGGCTGAGGTCTGACAGGTGCGGCATCACTGCCTGCTTATGGGGCACAGTCACATTTACCCCCAGCCATTCCGGCCGGCGCAGCTCGGCCATGAAGGCGGCCAGGTCGGCCGGATCGACTGCGCGCGCTTCGTAGCCGATGTCCAGGCCCAGGGATCTGATGGCCGCCCCCTGAATCGCTGGTGAAAGGCTATGGCCGACGGGAAAGCCGATCACGGCCAGCCTATTGCCCATTGAATCGCTCCAGATCGGCCCAGAAGCTGGGATAGGAGATGCTTACACACTCGGCGTCGTCGATCGTCACTGGCTTCTTGGCGGCCAGTCCTGCCACCGCCCAGGACATGGCCAAGCGGTGGTCGCCGTAGGTCTCGAGCGTCTCGCCGCCGTCCAGCGAGGCATCCCCATGAATGATGAGCCCTTCGGGAAGCTCCTGCACCTGCACGCCAAGGCGGGTGAGGCCGGCGGCAACGGCCGCCAGCCGGTCGCTCTCCTTAACTCGCAGCTCGGCCGCGTCGGTGATGGTGGTCGTGCCGTTGGCCACGGCGGCGGCTACCGACAGGATAGGCACTTCGTCGACCAGCCGCGGGATCATGGCTCCGCCAATGGACGCGCCTCGGAGTTCGCTGTGTCTGGCCAGCAGGTCGGCCACCGGTTCGCCTCCCACCGTTCGAGGGTTCAGGATCTCGATCTGCGCGCCCATCTCCCGCAGTACTTCCAGCAGACCGATGCGGGCCGGATTTATGCCCACGTTGGAAACGTGGACGCTGGCGCCGGGCGAGACGAGCGCGGCTACCAGCCAGTAGGCCGCCGACGAAAAATCGCCCGGCACTTGGATGTCCACCGCGTGCAGCTCCGAGGGTGGATGGACGGTGATGCGAGGCAAATCGAGATCGACCTGGACGCCCTGTGCTTGCAGCAGGCGCTCGGTGTGGTCGCGGGTGGCCAGCGGCTCGATTAGTGTCGTGGGCGAAGTGGCGAACAGCGCGGCCAACAGGATGCAGCTTTTGACCTGCGCGCTCGCCACGTCGGGCTGATACTCGATCCCTCGCAAGCTGCCGCCCTGGATTGTCAGCGGCAGCGTATCGCCGAGGACCTGCGCGCCCATCAGGCGCAGCGGCTCGGCAATGCGGCGCATGGGCCGCCGGCTCAGCGACTGGTCGCCTTCGAGAACGCTTCGGAATGGCTGACCGGCCAGGATGCCGGAAATCAGCCGCGCCGTCGTTCCTGAATTGCCGCAATCCAGCGCCGCTGCGGACGCGGTCAGACCGCGCATTCCCTGGCCGTGAATACGAATCAGTCTGTCGGCGACCTCGAAATGGATCCCCAAATGGCGCATGCAGCGGATGCTCGACAGCACGTCCTGGCCGAGGCCTGCGTCATGCACCGTGGCGCCGCCCTGGGCGATGGCGTTAAACAGCACGGCTCGGTGGGAGATGGACTTGTCGCCCGGCACGCCGAGCCTGACGTCCGCATCGGACTTAGCCGGAAGGATGCGCATGGGAGGCATGTCAGCCCTCTCGGCCGGGCACGATGAACAGGCCGGCCTGCTTCGTGTCCTCGGCGCGTCTTCCCGCGCGGCTCTTGCCCCACAGCTGGCGCGCCTGCGCCGCCTCCTCGAAGCGGCGCTCGATGCCGGGCGAGTCCAGCTCCTGTCTGAACAGCTCCAGCTCGTGGATGAGTCGATCGATCATCTCGCCTATGGCCCGGGAATTGAAGTTGCAGATGTCGGCGTGCATTGCCGCGGAGCCCAGGGCGATCCGGGTGCTATCTCGAAAGCCGCTGGAGGCTACGGAGCCGGCCAGGTCCGCCAGTTCGGTGCCCAGGCACTGGACCAGGGCAGCTGCCGTGACGAATGGCAGATGCGAAGCCGCGGCCACAGCTCTATCGTGGTCCTCGGCTGAGATGACCAGGGAGCGGGCACCAACGGCTCCGACGAGCTGTTGGGCTTCCGCTAGCCCCGCTTCGTCGCCGCCTACGAGGCAGTAGGTGCAGCCGCGAAGTAGGCCGGCGTCGGCTGCCGCGACTCCCTGAACCTCGCGGCCGGCCATGGGATGGCCGCCCACGAAGTGAATCGAAGGCGGCAGCAGCTCGGCGGCCCAGGCCATGACCTGGGCCTTGACACTGGCTACATCTGTGACCACGGTGCCCGGCCTGGCTGCGTGGGCGATTGCGCGAAACAGGTCGGGCATGGCTCGAATCGGGCTCGCGACTATGACCAGCCCCGCGTTCTCGATGGCTTCCCGGACAGTGCCGGCAAAGAGATCGATGGCGCCGAGGGCCAGCGCCGATCTGAGCGACGCTTCTCTCGGGCCCCAGCCGACCACAGTCCACCCGGCCGCTCGCAGAGCCATGCCGATCGAGCCACCGATGAGCCCTAGCCCCAGAATGGCGGTCCGCTGCGTCATCGCTCCCCGTTTCGACTGCCAGGCACGATATGCGGGCCCTTTTCGGGCACCCGCTGCCGCCCTGATAGGCACGCCTGGAGGCCGCGGCTGCTCACGCCATCGCGAGCGCCGGCTGGCCGACCTTGCGTCCCACGGCCTGACCCACCTGCCGGACCTGCTCCATGGTCTTGCGGAAATTGTCGAAGGTCAGCGACTGCGGACCGTCGGACAGGGCATGATCGGGACTGGGGTGCACCTCGATGATCAAGCCATCGGCACCACACGCCACGGACGCCTTGGCCATCGGCTCGATCAGATGCCATTTGCCGGTGCCGTGGCTGGGATCGGCGATGACCGGGAGATGCGACAGTCGCTTCACGACCGGAATGGCGCTGAGATCCATCGTATTGCGGGTGTAGTGCTCGAACGTCCGAATCCCCCGCTCGCACAGCATCACCCGGTGATTGCCGCCCTTGAGGATGTATTCGGCGGCCAGGAGCCACTCCTCGATGGTAGCCGACATGCCCCGTTTGAGCATCACTGGCTTGTCGATCTTGCCGACCTCATCCAGAAGGTTGAAGTTCTGCATGTTTCGCGCGCCAATCTGCAGAATGTCGGCGTATTCTGCCACGAGCGGCACGTCGGCGGGGGTCATGACCTCGGTGATGACCTTCAGCCCGGTGGCCGCTCGGGCCTTGGCGTGCAGCTTGAGGCCCTCCTCTCCCAGTCCGCGGAAGCCGTAGGGCGACGTACGAGGCTTGTATGCGCCGCCACGCAGGAAGCGGGCGCCCTGCTGGGCAACGACCTCGGCCGTTCGCATGAGCTGGTCTTCGCTTTCGATGGCGCAGGGGCCGGCCATGACTGCCAGCTCCTGGCCGCCGCCAATGGGCACGCCATCGACGTCTATGACGGTATCGATGGGGCGGAATTCCCTGCTCGCCTGCTTGAAGGGCTTGCTGATGGGGATGACGTTCTCGACGTTGTTGTAGGCAGAGAAGACGTCGATCAGCTCGGCATACGTGTGGCCGACGACGCCGATCACGATTCGTTCTTCGCCTTCGGAGATGTGGGGCTTCAGACCTTCGGCCGCCATGCGTTCCAGCACGTCGTCCACGTCCTGCTGCGTTGCCTGGGTGCTCATGACGATAATCACGCTGTTACTCCTTAGAAATCGGCGCAAACAAAAAAGCAGAGGGGACTCCTCTGCTTCGCGGCATGGGCGCTGCTTGCGCTCTGGCTAGTCCGAAGGACCGCGCACACCCATGCCGCTACTAAAGCTTTCGTAATGGAAACGGCTGGGCGTCATTGCCAGAGAAGCATACGACACGTTTGGCGCCGGATCAAATCGAACACGCTGCCCGCTTGCCATGAGAGGGCGGCCAAGTAGCCGCCCTCTCATCCGAAACGGTTGCGAGATCAGGGATTGACGACGACTCTGCCCGTGTAGCGATAGGTAACCACCGTCGAGCCGCTGACTGAATCCGTGCCATACACGGCATCCACCGACGAGTGGTACGTGTAGGTTCCGGGCGTGTTCATCTGCTGGGTGAAGCTCTGACCCGGCGCCAGTCCGCCTGAATCGAAGGCGGGGTTAATTCCGGAATCAACCACCACGGAGTGAACTTGCGTGCCCGTGTTCGTCCAGGTCACGCTTTGACCGGCTTTCACCGTAAGGCTGCTCGGCGAGAATCCCGCGCTCTCGTTGATGGTGATAGCAGTGTTGCTCGCTGGTGCCTGGGCCCCGCTGGATGGTGAGGCCGGTCCGGCAGCGGCTGGAGCGTTGCTCACGGTCACCGTATAAGGGCCGCACCGGTATCCCGCAGTGCTGTTGCCATTGAGGCAATCTGTCGCGGACGTGAAAGAGTACGTGCCGGGTGCCGTGAAGGTCAGGCTGCTGCTCTGGCCGGAGGACAAGCCGCCGGTGTCGACCGGCACCGGGTTGCCGCCGCCAGTCGTTGTCGCCGTGTGCACGTTCGTGCCCTGATTCGTCCAGGTCACCGTGCCGCCAATGGCCAGGTTGACGTTGCCGGTCGAAAAGCCGCTGTCAGTGATGGTCACTGTCGCGTTTTGCTGGATGCCCGCAGTGCTGGCGGGCGCGGCCGGCGCCGGGGCAGGGGCCGGCGCCGAAGCAGCCGGTACCGTGGGACTCGGCGGCGTGTTGGTGGCCGTAATGGTGTAGTCGGTGTTGCAGTTGAAGGTCACGCTGCTGTTGCCGCTTTGGCAATCAGGCGCCGAACTGTAATGGTAGACGCCGGCGAGCCCCAGCCCGGCCGAGTTGCTCTGTCCCGTCGCCAGGCCGCCGGTATCGAACTGCAGCGGAGCCGAGCCTGACGTGGCGGTGTGTACGTTGCTGCCCTGGTTCACGAACGTTACCGTTCCGCCGACGGCCACTGCCGCCGTTGGCGGACTGAAGCCTGTATCGGTGATGGTGACGGTTACGTTGGAGGGCAGGCTTCCGACCGCAGCCGGAGCTGGCGCGGCCTGGGGCGCTGGCGCTGGGACGGCGGGTGCTGCCGGAGCCGCACCGGCCGCGGTAACAGTCACGGTGTAGTCCACGCCACAGTTGAAGCCGGGCTTGACGACCCCGTTGTAGCAGTCGGCGGCCGAGCTGTAATGGTATACGCCGGCGAGGCCAAAGCCCATGCCCGCGCTCTGACCAACGCCCAGCCCTCCGGTATTGATCGGCAGCGGCGCCGAAGACGACGTCGCATCGTGCGTGTCGGTGCCCTGGTTTATCCAGTTCACCGACCCGCCCACGGGAATGGTCACCGTAGGCGGGTTGAACCCGTTGTCATTCACCACGACGGTGACGTTTGACGGGGCCGCCGCCAGCGGTTGGGCTGCCAGCGCCAGCCAGGCAGTCATCAGCCCGACGGCTGCTCTCGAACATACGACCTTCATTGAGCGACTCCTCCTGTGCCTTCCAGGTCCGTTGGACGTTTCATTCAATGTGAATAACCGAAAAGAGGCGCCCAATGCGGTGAAGTTCCGGTTAAGAAACTGAAGGAGTATGTTGTATCGCTATTGCACGCTCACGCTGCCGTTGAACTTGTACGTCACCACGGTCGACTGCGTGGCGGGATCCGTCGTGTACTGCGGCTCAGTCGAGGAGTGGTAGCCGTAGATAGCCGGAGCAGGGAAGAGCTGGCTGAACGTTTGGCCAGGCCCCAGTCCGCCCGAGTCGAACGATGGGATGATGCCCGGGTTGCTGACCACGGAGTGAGTCTGGCTGCCTCTGTTGATCCAGGTCACCGTCTGGCCGGCCCGTATCACCAGGCTGGCCGGCTGGAACCCGCCGCTGTCGTCGATGGTCACCGTGACGTTGCCAGAGGACGTGGTGACGGGCGTTGGCGCAGCCTGGCCCGGTGCGCCGATGACGTTCACGGTGTAGGTGTGGCTGCAAGCAAAGCCCGGGTTGCTGTTTCCGTTCAGACAGTCGGTCGCTGACGAGTACGTGTAGCTGCCCGAGTTGCTCATGGTCAGCGTTGCGCTCTGTCCATTGGACAGGCCGCCGGTATCGAACAGCGGCTGCAGGCCTGTGGACGTGGCCGTATGCACGTTGCTGCCCTGATTGGTCCAGGTGACGGTGCCTCCGGCCGCGACGTTCACGGTCTCCGGATTGATGCCAGAGTCAGTGATCGTTACGCTCGCGGACGCCGGGGCCGCGGGAGCCGATACCGAGACGGGTGCGGCAGGCGCCGTCGAGGAGCCTGTCACGACTATGCTGTAGGTGGCCCCGCAGTTGAACGTACCGCGCAGGGCGGTCAGGCAGTCGGCGCCGGAGGTGTAGTTGTAGGTTCCGGCGCTGGGGAACGACAGGCTGACGCTTTGCAGAGCCCCAATGCCGCCTGTGTTGAACTGAATCGGCGAGCTGGCGGTCGACGCCACGGAGTGCACCGATCCACCGCACGATGTGCCCGTGCCACCAACGGGCGTGGGAGTTGGCTGCGAGCTCGAGCAGTTGCTCTGGTTGTACCAGGTCACCGTTCCGCCCGCCGCGATGGTCACCGTTTGAGGGCTGAAGGTGCTGTCGGTGATGGTGACGTTGGCAGCCGAGGGAGCTGGCCCGGTGAGAGGCGCGCTGGTGGGGGCGGGCGCCGGAGCTTCCGCGGGCGCCGCCGGCACGACGACGACTGTGAAGCCGGTGGTGCAGTCGAAGCCGCTGACGTGGTTCCCGTTCAGACAGTCGGTCTCGGAGGTGTAGGTGTACGTGCCCAGCGTCACAAATCCGCCAATCGTCATCTTCTGTCCGGAGCCCAACCCGCCGGTATCAAAGGGCATGGGGGCGCCACTCAGCGACGAGGCCGTATGGACGTTGCCTCCGACGTTCAGCCAGGTCACCGTCCCGCCCGATTGGACGCTGATATTGGCTGGCGAGAAGCCGCTGTCGCTGACACTGACCAACACGTCGCGGGGTGGGGTATCAGCGGCAGCGGAAAATGGCTGGCTGGCCAGTGGCAGCAGCACGGCCGCTGCCGCCAGCGCAAAGTTGCGCAGTGGGCGCTTCATGTCGAACCTCCGGAACAAACGAAGTGCGGAAACCAGTTCTCGACTGAACATAACGGACTACAACGCTTCAGCGTGCGCTTGGATATTGAGCGTACTCGGAAAGTATGAAGGTTCCGGGATGGCTAGCGGGCTGTGATCTGCCGGCCATCTCCGGATTGCAGCGCTTCCTCTCGGTAGAGTCCGAAGGCTTGGAACACTGGCGTGTCCTGCACGGAGAACAGCACGGCGTCGTGCGACGACGTATTTGCGTGCTCGTGCCAGCTCCAGGTCGGGACGCAGAAGAAGTCGCCCTGCTTCCAATTGAAGCGACGCCCGTTGATGACGCTCCAACCTTCACCTTCGAAGACGTGATAGACCTTGCTCGCCACCTGGCGCCGAGCACGAGTGTGTATGCCGGGCCGGATTCGTTGAATCCAGCAAGCCAGGGTGGGCAGCACAGGTCCGCCGGTGTGCGGATTCACATATTCGAGGGCGATGTCGTCATATGGCGTCGCGTCCTCGTCGCCGAGCGTCTGCAGCCGGGTCGCCGTTTGGGACCACTTGTAGTTGAGCAGCCCGGGGTAGGCTTCCGGCGCGGCGGAGATCGCCGGTCGCAGCTGGCCGAGGCCATGGCGCCGTTCGGAGGCATTGATCCCCAGCGGCGGCTGCCTGTCGCCCTTGAACGGTTCGAAGAAGACCCCTTCCAGGTCGCCGACCAGCGGCAGGTCCAGCCCGTCCATCCAGATCATTGGCTCGCTGCCTTCATGTCCGTGGTCGTGCCAGGTCCAGGCAGGCGTGAGCACCAGGTCGCCGCGCTCCATGAAGCACTTGTCCCCATTGACCGTGGTGAAGGCGCGGCTGCCTTCGATGATGAAACGAATGGCGTTCGGAGTGTGGCGGTGGGCGGGCGCGATCTCCCCAGGCTGCAGGTACTGGACTGCCGCCCAGATGGTGTGGGTGGTGGCGTATTTACCCTCTAGTCCGGGATTGATGAACGCCAGGACGCGGCGCTCGCCACCGCGCTCGATTGGCACGAGCTCTCCGGCGCGCTGGCACAGCGGCCAGTAGTCGTCGCGCCGCCACAGCCAGGGGATAGCTTTACTGGCCGGCTCGCGAGGCAGGAGCTGGGCGGTGACGTTCCACAGTGGAGCCATGTGCTTGGCATCCACGTCCGCGTACAGCTTGCGCAGCTCTTCTGTCAGCTCCAGTTCAACGGCCATGGCCCGCCTCCGCAAATCTTCCGCACCATCGCGGCGTGCTCAGCATCAGTCTAGCGCCGCGTCTACAGACGTTGCTCGACCCAATCGATCGCCTCTGGCGAGCCGGTTAGCAGGAGCAGTCCTGCGCCGTCCGGATCCCGATGTGTCCTGGCCACGCCGCCGGCTTCGCGCACCAGCAGGGCGGGTGCGGCCGCGTCCCAGACCTTGAGATCGGGATCCACCATCAGGCTCGAGCAGCCGCCGGCCACGAGGGTGTGGCCAAAGGCGTCGGTAAACGAGCGAAACAGGTGCAGGGAGTGGTCGAGGGTGTCGTACAGCGCGCCGCGGCCGGCCGCTTCGAAGGCGTAACGATCGCCATGGCAGACGAGGCTCCGGGCTGGATCGAAGCCTGGGGCCACACCCAGCTGGGTGCGGCCCTCCCAGGCGCCGCCACCGGCCACCGCATGCAGGCGGCGGCGCAGTCCCGGTAGGTCTATCACGGCGAGGACCGGTTCGTCATTCCGGCACAGCGCGATCAGCGTGGCGAACAGCGGCAGACCATGGATGAAGGACAGGGTGCCGTCGATCGGATCGACCAGCCACGTCCACTCCCCGGCACCTTCGCTGCCATGCTCTTCACCCACCAGGGCATGGCTGGGAAAGGCCGTGCGAATAATCCGCCGGATGATCGCTTCGGCCTCGCGATCGGCTGCAGTCACCGGCGAGTCATCGGCCTTGGTCTCGACCTCGACTCCGCGGGCAAAATGGGCGCCGATCAGCTCGCGAGAGGCATCCGCCGCCGCCAGCGCCACCTGCAAAGCGCCCTGCGGCAGCTCCGCTTCCATGCCATCAGGCTAGCAGCCATGAACCACTTTGCGGTACCGTTGGCAGGGTGATCGACCTCGATCAGCTTGGCACCCGCGTGCGGGACGAGTTTCAGGTGCGACATGCAGCCCGCGAGAAGGGCCTCGCGCTGCACCGAGACGTTATCCGCAACTCCGCCAATGCCATTCGCGCGGCGCATCGCGGCGAAGCCGACACGGCCGGCACGCTCATTGCCGACGCCCAGCGCCTGCTCCAAGAGATCGAAGTCGTGCTGGGCCCGCATCCGGAGATCTACTATGCCGGCTTCATCCACGATTGTCAGAAGGAGTTCGCCGAGGCCAACCTCACGGTTGCCCTGCTGAGCGATCGGCCGCTGCCCGATCCCGACGCGCTGGGCGTCCATCTGCCGGCGTATTTGAATGGCCTGGCGGAGGCGCTGGGTGAGGTTCGGCGTCATCTCCTGGATCTCGTCCGGCAGGGGGCTTTGGACCGCTGCGAGCCCCTGCTGCAGCGGATGGACGACATCTACATGCTGCTCGTCACTATCGACTATCCCGACGCCATCACGGCCGGCCTGCGGCGCTCGACCGACGTTGCGCGTGGAATCCTGGAGAAGACCCGCGGTGACCTCACAGTCGCCATCCGCCAGCGGGATCTCGAGCGTGCCCTTCGCTCGCTGGAGGACAAGCTCAGCAGCTGAAGCGGCGGCAGTCGATGGCTGCCTGACAATTAGGGTGGGCTTCACGCCGCGTTTACGTCATAAACACGCCCGCTGCCATAGGCTGGGAGCATGGACGGACTGGCTCTCGGGCCCCGCTTGTATCGCCCAATGGTCCTGAGCGCGTCATCTCCCGAGCCGCTTGGTCCGTATAGACAACAAAGGACACTTCTGGTCATGCACCGGCGCTCGCGCTCGACCGTAAGACCTCTGGGGCGGCAAGCCTTCGTAGCCATTGCCGACAAAGATGCCCCGGCGTTGGGTCGCGGGGCGGGAAACCCGCTTGACATTGAGAGCCCCTCCTGTATGTTGGGGAACCAACATTCGATCACGATCCGGGAGTCGTTGGGTCCGAGCTGCTTCGACCGCACCGTTCAACGTCTCGATGATGAGACGTCGGAAGGATCGGCTGCCGCTGAACACCGCCTGCTCGGAACGGGAACAGGCCCGGATCTTGCGTTTTTGCTCGTGCTCCGCGCAACGGAGGGTGGGGGAGTAGCAAGCATGAGGTACGTGAGTATGGAAGAGCCACCACACTTTTAACGGTAGGCGCCGCCTCAACCGTTGACCCCGATATGCGGAGCGGCATCCAGCCCCGTGAACCGCATTTCGCCTCGGCGACAGCGCGACTACCGAGCTGACAGATTTGCACTTATTTAGAAGATCTGTATTGCTCGATAGAGCAGAAGGTTGGAAGCTCAGTGGCAACCGTACCCAAAGAAACGGCCTCATCTTCTCGTCCCTCCCTCATCGAGATGCTCGACGCGCACAGCAAGCGGGTGAACGCCAGCAGCTGGGAGGGCAGCTTTCGGGAGTATTTCGAGAAGGTCATAAGCAATCCCCAGCTCGCGCAGCTGGCTCATTCCCGCATTTACAACATGGTGCGTTCGCACGGCGTCGAGCTCGATGAGGAAGCCGGCACCGAGCGCTATCGCTTCTTCGAGAAGGAGCTGTTCGGTGTAGAGGACGCGATCGCCAAGGTGATGGAGTACCTCAAGGCGGCGTCGGTGGGGTCCGACGTCGGCAAGCGCATTCTCATGCTGTACGGACCGCCCTCTTCAGGCAAGAGCCAGCTGGTGATCTCACTGAAGCGTGGGCTGGAGGAGTACACCCAAACCGAGGAGGGGGCAGCCTACGCCATCGCGGACTGTCCAATGCACGAGGAGCCTTTGCATCTCGTGCCGCACTCCTTGCGCCCCGATTGCGCTCGGGAAAACGGCATTCACATCGAGGGTGAGCTATGCCCGGTGTGTGCGGTGAACCTGCGCGAAAAGTACGACAGCGACTTCTGGAAGGTCCCGGTCAAGCGCATCTTCTTCTCCGAGCGGGAACGCTGCGGCATAGGCACCTTCGTGCCCTCCGACCCCAAGTCGCAGGACATCACTGAACTCGTGGGCTCGATGGATTTGGCCAAGGTGGGCGAGTATGGCGCCGAATCGGACCCCCGTGCCTATCGCTTTGACGGCGAGCTCAACATCGCCAACCGCGGAATGATCGAATTCATCGAGATGCTCAAGGTGGACGAGAAGTTCCTGTACGTCCTCCTCACGCTGTCTCAGGAAAAGAACATCAAGACCGGCCGCTTCGCCCTCATCTACGCCGACGAGTTCGTCATCGCCCACACCAACGAGACCGAATTCAAGGACTTCATGGGCGACAAGAAATCCGAGGCCCTGCAAGATCGCATGATCGTCGTCCGCATGCCGTACAACCTCAAGGTCGGCGAAGAGGTGCGGATCTACGAAAAGCTGCTGCGCCAGGCGAACGTTGCCGGCGTGCACATCGCCCCTCATACGCTCGAGGTGGCCTCCATGTTCGCCGTGCTGTCGCGGCTGGAAGAGCCGAAGATGCGCGGCCTGAGCCTAGTCAAGAAGATGCGGCTGTATGACGGTGCCGACGAGGTCGAAGGCTTCCGCAAGAAGGACGTCAAGCAGATCAAGGAGCAGACCGAGCGAGAAGGGATGGACGGTATTTCGCCGCGGTTCATCATCAACCGCGTCTCCTCCGCGCTGACCCATGCCGGGGTGACCTGCGTGAATCCGATCGATGCGCTGCGCTCGATCAAGGATGGCCTGGACTCCCATTCAGGCTTCAGTCGAGAAGACAAGGACCGCTACGCCGGCCTGATTGCCGACGCTCGCAAGGAGTTCGACGAGATCGCCAAGAACGACGTTCAGAAGGCGTTCTTCGTGTCATTCGAAAACGAAGCCCGGACACTGCTCGACAACTACCTGGACAACGTCGAGGCCTATCTCGACAGCACCAAGATGCTCGACAAGATCACCGAGGAAGAGGTCGAGCCGGACGAGAAGCTGATGCGCTCGATTGAGGAGAAGATCCAGGTCGACGAATCGGGCAAAGACGCGTTTCGCAACGAGATCTTCCGCAAGGTCGCGGTGGCGGAACGATCCGGCACCAAGTTCGACTATACGACGCACGAGAAGCTCAGGGAAGCCATCGAGAAGCAGCTCTTCGATGAGCGGCGCGACACCATCAAGCTCACGGTCAGCACTCGCAATCCAGACCAGGAGCAGCTCCGCAAGATCAACGAGGTCGTGGACAGCCTGGTCCAAAACCAGGGTTACTGCACCTCGTGCGCCAACGAGCTGCTGAAGTACGTTTCTTCACTCCTGGCGCGGGAGAAGTGAGCGGGTTATCCAATGGTTGTCACACTCGCCAGCACCATTCCCTGGGACCTGCGACGCCGTGGTCTCAAGGACTCTATTCGTCACGATAGGCGTATCAAGGAGGCCTTGAAGCAGAACCTCAAAGACCTGATTGCGGAGGAAGCCATCATCACCTCCGATGGCAAGAAGCTGGTCAAAATCCCGATCAAGTACCTGGACCAGTACCGCTTCCGCTTCGGTGATGACCGGCGGCGCGAGGGTGTGGGCCAGGGCCCCGGGCAGGTCGGCGACGTGATCGCGTCCGATCCGGGCGACGGCCCGCCCGATGGCATGGCCGGCGATCAACCGGGCCAAGAAGTGTACGAGGCCGAGGTGTCGCTCGACGATTTGACCAGCATGATGCTCGAAGACTTCGCGCTGCCCTGGCTGGAGCAGAAGGAGCAGGAGCTGGTCAAGACGACGTCATATCGGTTCGACGATCTGCGCAAGCAGGGCCAGCTCTCCAACTTGGACAAGCGGCGCACGCTGGTGGAGAACCTGCGGCGCAATGCCGTGACCGGGAATCCGCGGGTCGGTTCGATCTCGACCGACGACCTGCGCTACAAGGTGTGGAAGGAGCACAAGGAGCTCCACAGCAACTGCGCTGTGTACCTCCTTATGGACCGGTCCGGCTCGATGACGACTGAGAAGAAGTACATGGCCAAGAGCTTTTTCTTCTGGCTCGTGCGCTTCCTGCAGCTGAAGTACCAGCACGTGGAGATGGTGTTCATCGCTCACGACACCGAGGCCAAAGTGGTGCCGGAGCAGAACTTCTTCACTATCTCCAATAGTGGCGGCACCAAGTGCTCATCAGCCTACGAGCTGGCGCTGGACCACATCCGCAAGCACCACCCTAAGGCGCGCTGGAACAGCTACGTCTTTCACTTCTCCGACGGTGACAACTACAGCGACGACAACGAGGCCTGCAAGAAGCTGATCCTCGAGCTGCTCGAGGAGACGCAGATGGTGGGCTACGGCGAGATCAGCGAGGCGGACGATCGCATCTACGGTCGCGACGGGCGCATGCTGTATGGCGGTTACCGTATGAGCACCCTTCACCAGGAGCTCTCCGCTCTCGACAACCCACGGTTCGTGACCGTGATGATCCACCAAAAAGAAGACGTCTACCGCGGGCTGCAGGAGTTCTTGAAGACGCGGCCGGAAGTGGCCGTATGACGCCAGCCGAAGCCCGTGACCTCGAAACGAGGTTCGAGGACATCCGGCGCTTGTCACGCGACGAGGGTCTCGACTTCTTCGACACGCACTTCGAGATCGTGCCCATGGATGTCATGCACGAGATCGCTGCCTATGGCCTGCCCACGCGTGCGCAGCACTGGTCGTACGGCAAGGTCTACAACCACCAGAAGATTCACGGCGAGATGGGCCTGAGCCGCATCTACGAGATCGTGCTCAACAACGATCCCTGCTACGCGTTCCTGCTCGATACCAACTCGGACGTCGCCAACCTCCTGGTGGCGGCTCATGTGTTCGGGCATTGCGACTTCTTCAAGAACAACGAGTGCTTCCACGGCAGCAATCGCAACATGGTCAACGAAGCGGTCGATCATGCCATTCGTATCGATAAGTACATCGACAAGGAAGGGCTCGATGCGGTCGAACACGTCATGGACATTGGCTTCGCCCTCGATCGCCACATCGATCCCAAGCTGGGGCACAGCCGTAAGCCTTACCCACGCAGGGAGGTAGTCGAGCGGATAGTCCACGAGGACGATTACGCCGATCTGTTCGGTGAGGAAAAGCTGTCAGTCGAGCGCCGAGTCCTGGGCGACAAGATTCCGCCGCATCCTGAGCGCGACCTGCTCTGGTTCCTGGCGAACTACGCGCATATCGAGCCTTGGGAGAAGGATGTCCTCGAGATCATCCGTAAGGAGTCCTATTACTTCTATCCACAGTTCGAGACCAAGATCATGAACGAGGGCTGGGCCAGCTACTGGCACGCCTACACCATGGAGCACTACCCGGATCTGAGCCCCAGCGAGACGATCGACTTCGCGCACCTGCATGCTGGCGTCGTGCACCCTGGTGGTCGCTTCCAGCTCAACCCGTACTACCTGGGCTACAAGCTGCTGGTCGACATCGAGCGCCGCTGGGACAAGATGCACGAGGCCGGTGAGAGCACGGTTACCGGGCGGGAGAAGCTGTTCGAAGTCCGGCAATCGGACAATGACGCGTCCTTCATCTCCAACTATCTCACCGAAGACCTGGCCGTCGAGATGAAGCTGATGACCTACGGCTACTCCGATCCGGACGACTCCGACGACGGCGACATCGAGATCAAGAGCCGCGAGCTGGACCGCATCGTGAAGTCGCTCATCGCCTCGAAACTGAATTACGGCGTACCCAAGATCGTGGTTTCGGAGGTGGCTGGAGACCGCCTGTACCTGGAGCACGTTCGCGGTGATTTAGGGCCGCTGGACGCGCACTATGCCCAGAAGACGCTGGAATACATTCACGATCTGTGGAAGGGGCCGGTCGAGCTGGCGACATGGCAGGACGGCAGGACGGTGAAGCTCTCTATCGGACCTCACGGCTTCGAGTCCAAGACCGTCGAGGCCTGACCGTCCTAAGCTCGGGATATGCTCTCGGTTAGTCGAGATGCGAACCCTGGTGCTGTATTCGAAGCCGGGCTGCTGTCTGTGTGACGAAGCCAAAGAGAAGGTGGGCCGGCTGCGGGCCCGCGGGTACGAATTGGAGCTCGATGAGCGCGACATCACCGCCGACCCGGCATTGTTCGAACGCTATCGGCTGACCATCCCCGCGTTCGAGCTCGACGGCCGTGTGCTGGAGGCGCCCATTTCCGAGTACAAGCTCGAGAAGCTGATCAGGGGAGAGTAGGGCAGCTGTTTCGTTGGCCCTAGCCGTTCCCACACGCCCCTGACTCTCGCCGCACGCAGCTGCAGGCGATGCCGGTGAAGGGATTGCTCGCGGCGATCTTCTGGCTGGACGCTGCCGTCTGCGACCAGGAGGCCGCCCACTCCTTCTACGTGGCTGGCGAGCAGCTGCCCTTGTGCGCCCGCAGCCTGGGCTTCTTTCTGGGCTTCCTGCTGGCCGGTTTGGCCATAGCGGCTCGAGGCGGGCCGGTTCGCGCTGGCTCCATGCTGTGGTTCGCGGGTCTGGCGCCGATGGCCGTCGATGGAGGGAATTCCTTCCTGGGCGAGACCGTGGGCCTGGCGCTCTATCCGGAAACGAACCTCTTGCGGCTGGTGACGGGACTGCTGTGCGGCTGGTCGCTGGCCAAGCTGACGCAGCCAACGCTCGCACGTCTGTTGAATCCTCACCTGGCGCTGGTGATTGTCGCCGGATGCGCGCTCGCCTTGCTGCTGGCGGCCCCATATGTCTTCCTGGCGCTCGCGGGAACGCTGGGTGTATTGGCCGTGGTCGCCACTGCTGTCCTGCTCGCCCGCCCGCTGCAGGCAAGCCAAGCCTGGCTGCTAACGCTGCCTGTGGTGGCAGTCATGGCGCTGGTCCGGCACACGCTGTACGTCTCGTCCTAGCACCATTGGGACGAACCGCCCACTTCTCAGGCGTCCCAGTTTGAGCCGTGGTATTCTGACGCCCACGAAATCAGCGTTGCCGCTTCTGCGCGGCACAATGCCCAGTTCCGGTTCGGTCAAGCGGAGGGCCTGGCAGCTTGCGGTCCTCCTCTGTCTGAGCTCCTTGCTAACAGGATGCCGCGGTCTGGTCATGAGCGCGCCGCGACCGGCGCCCGCTCCGGTGGCCGTCCCGGCCCAGGTAGCTCCCCTAGGCCTGCCGGTACGCCAGCCCGAGCCAGCGCTCGCGCCTGAGCAGGCGCCAGCCCAAGCTCCTCCCGCGTATCTTCTCTATCAGCCGGCGACACTGGCGCCAGCCGGCCCCGTTCGGCTGGTCGTCGCGCTGCACGGTATGGGCGGAGACGGCCTCGGGATCGCGCAACCGTTCTTTGGGCTTGCGGAAAGCCACGGCTGGCTCCTGGCGGCGCCGACCTTCGATTACGGTGACTGGCATGACCCCATCCGTGTTCGTAGCGACGACATTGCCTTTGGAGCCGCTCTCAACGCTCTCATCGCGGACGTGCCCCGGCGCTCGGGGCGGCAGGTGCTGCCTGGGGCTTTCCTGATTGGCTTCTCACGAGGCGCGCAGCTGGCCGATCGCTACGCGTTTTTCCATCCCGAGCATCTGGCGGCCGTCGCGTCGCTGTCGGCAGGGACGTACACGCTGCCTCAGCCTGGCGGTGACCTCAAAGGGGACGGCGGCCAGGAGCCACTGCTGCTGCCGTTCGGCACCGCGGACATGCCGGCGTGGCTGGGCCATCCCCTAGACCTCAATGCGCTGCGGCAGGTGCCCTTCTGGTTGAGCGTGGGCGCTGACGATACCAACCCGGCGGACCTCCCACCCCAATGGGACGGGCTTCTCGGAAAGACGCGAGTCTCGCGGGCGCAAGCCTTCCGGAAATCGCTGGAAGCCGTCGGCGTCAAAGCCAAGCTGGCCATTATCGACGGAGCCAAGCACGAGCTTACGGCGGCCATGGCTCACGGCGTCGATCAGTTCTTGAGCGGTATTTAGCTCCCGCCGGCCATGGCCGGCACTATTGAGACTTCATCGCCGGCCTTGAGCGGCGTGGCCGGGCCTTCCAGGAACCGCACATCGTCGCCGTTGACGTAGATGTTCACGAAGCGGCGAATCTCGCCCTCCTCGTCGCGCAGGCGCTCCCCAATGCCGGGATACTGGGCGTCGAGGTCCGCGAGGCAGCCGCCCACGGTCGTGGACTCCAGACTGACCAGGCTCTGATCGCCCGTGAGCTTGCGTAAGGTACTCGGGATGAGAACTTTGATGGCCATTGTTACCCCTCTATGACGTCGCCTTCGACCGGATCGACCCGTACGCCCATGGCGGTGACGGAGGCGATGGCACCGTCGATGGCATCCTGCGCGCCCTCGAGCTCCAGCACGACCCAGCCTTTGTCCTTAGTGACGTTTGCGCGCCTGATGTTCGTCACCAGGTTGTGCTGCATGCTCATGTTGTGAATGACGGGTTCCTTGATGAGCATCGGCGGGAAGGTGAACTTGACCCGGACCCGGGCCATGGCGCTCAGTCTCCGCTCCCAGCGAACGCGCTGCGTCTCGCTTGCCCTTGCCACACCGTCACGCGACGGCCGCCACGTTTGCGGGATGATCGAGCTTGCAGAACGCTTCCTCGAAAGACGTCAGCGTTGGTCCTACCTGGATTGCCGGAGCGACCTGGTCGGCTACGGCCTCCTGTGTCTTGAGCCCGTTGCCGGTAATGTAGGCCACCACCAGCTCATCGCGGCGAACCTTGCCGCTGGCGATGAGCTTCTTGAGGCAGGCGATGGTCACTCCGCCGGCGGTTTCGGCGAAGATGCCCTCGGTTTGCGCCAGCAGCTTGATGCCGTCCACGATCTCCTCATCCGTGGCGGTTTCGGCGGCCCCACCCGATTCCTCGATGATCTTCAGGTCATAGTAGCCATCGGCTGGATTGCCGATGGCCAGTGACTTGGCGATGGTATCGGGGATGACCGGCTTGACGTTGAAGGTGCCGTTGAAGTAGGCCGTGGCGATGGGTGAGCAGCCGAGCGCCTGGGCTACGCTCATGCGCGGCAGCCGCTCCGGCAGCAGCTCGGTCTTGGCGAGCTCCTGGAAGCCCTTCCAGATCTTGGTGAACATCGATCCGCTGGCAACGGGCACGACGACGTGGTCGGGCGCACGCCAGCCAAGCTGTTCGGCGACCTCGAAGGCCAGCGTCTTGCTGCCTTCCGCGTAGTACGGTCGCATGTTGATGTTGACGAATGCCCAGTGGTAGCGGTCGGCGATCTCGCTGCACAGGCGGTTGACCTGGTCGTAATTGCCGTCAACCGCCACGAGCACCGGATCGTAGATGGCGGCGCCCAGGATTTTGCCCGCCTCCAGGTTCGAGGGCACGAAGATGAACGAGCGCACGCCCGCGCGAGCGGCATGCGCCGCCACGGCACCAGCGAGATTCCCGGTGGACGCACAGCTCAAGATCTCGAAGCCGAATTCCAGGGCCTTGGTGGCGGCGACCGACACCGGACGGTCTTTGAACGAGTAGGTCGGATTGACGCAGTCGTTCTTCAGGTAGAGCTGATCGAGGCCCAACGCTTCGGCCAGGTTCTTGGAACGGACCAACGGAGTGAGCCCGGCGCCGATATCCACGAGCTGATCGTCAGGTTGGACCGGCAGGAAATCCTTGTACCGCCACATGCTGCGGGGCCCGGCCTCGATCGCCTTGCGTGATGCACGCTGGCATATCACCTCGTAGTCGTACTCGACTTCGAGGGGGCCGAAGCAGAATTCGCATACATGCAGCGCCGTTTCCGGGTAACGGCGCGCACACTCCTTGCATTTGAGGCCGACTATGTGATTTTTTGCCGCCAGTTTGGTCACCTCATAGAGTCGCTAGGCGCGAGGCGTTAGGCGGAGGGTCATGGCTCGCAGCGATCAAAAAAGCCTCTCGCTGCCGAGAGGCTGACACTGACTTTGTGCCTGCCTCTCATCTCGCGACAGCTGTCGCCGGAATTAGCACCTACCCCCCGGCTTTTGGCCAGGGCGGTTGCTGGGCTTCAAAGGGCCGTATCCCTCCACCTCTCTTGATAAGAGCGCTAGGGCCTATGCGATTGTGAAAGAACTGTGGTGAAGTGTAACAGAACGGGCTGGGGTAGGACTGTCGAGATCGCGTCACTCGAGGAGCGCATTACCGAGGCATCGAGCCGGACTGGAAGGCTGCTTTCGCAGTCAGGAGCCGCCTCGGGGAGGCTCAGCTCCCTAACGTCTCCGCGGGCTGTGGCTGGTGCTCATCGAATTGCGAGCAGAAGGCGTTGTCGATCTCGCAGCCCTGGCATTCGACTTCGATCGTGGAATGGGTCACGCCAAATCGCTCCCGCAGGAGTTGCTTGATCCGGCCCAGCGTGGCCGCCGTGTCACTGGTCCGTTGGTCCTCGACCAAGACGTGGCAGCTCAGCACGCGCATTTCGCTGCTGAGACTCCATACGTGCAGGTCATGAACGTCCTGGATGCCGGGCACATGGAGGATCTGTCGAACCATCTCGGCCACGTTGATGTCGCTGGGCGTGGCCTCCATGAGAATCCGCAAGGCTTCGCCGATGACCTGCCAAGCGCCAAAACAGATCAGCACGGCGACGACCAGTCCGGCGATGGCGTCGAGCTGATAGATTCCCGAGATGGCAATCGCTGCCGCGGCCACAATGACCGCCGCGGAAGCGGCGACGTCGCCCAGCACGTGGATCAGGGCGCCGCGGAGATTGAGGTTGATCGGGCCGGAGCGGGAGAGGTGCCAGGCGACCGTCACGTTGACGAGCAGCGCGAGAGCGGCGACGCCGAGCATCAGGGTCCCATTCACGGTCTCGGTCGTTTGGAAGCGCATGTAAGCCTCAAATGCAATGAACACGGCGATTCCCAGCAGCGCCGCCGCGTTGAACAGGGCCGCGAGGATGCCGATACGCTGATATCCGTACGTCCGCCGTTCATCGGCCGGCCGAAGAGCTTGGCTGGCGGCGAACCAGGCCAGACCCAGGGCGAAGACGTCGGTGAGCATGTGCCCGGCATCCGCCAGCAGGGCCAGGGAATGTGCGGCCAGCCCGCCGAAAGCCTCAGCCAGCAGGATCGCCGAGCTGGCCAGGAAGGCTCCCTTGAGCCCTCCTATGGCAACGGTCTGATGGCTGGACGATTGGTGGTTATGCATCTGGCTGTTCAGGCGCTCACGACAGCTTAGTTGTAGCAAGGGCCTTCGTTATAATGCCGCACAGATACTGCGGTTGAGGTGCTACTAAGGGCACATACAGAGGCTGCTTCTATAAGGTAATAGTCGGGCAGCATGCGAGCGGCCTTGGCTGAGAGCGTGCTGGTGCTCAACCAGAATTTCGAGCCGCTCAACGTCTGTTCGTGGCGGCGCGCATTCGTCCTGGTGGCGCTCGATAAAGCCGAAGTCCTCGAGCTTGCGCGGCATCCCATCCACACCGCGGCCGCTTCGTATCCGCGCCCGGCGGTGATTCGGCTGATGTACATGGTTCGCCGGCCTCGCTCGGTGGTGAAGCTCACGCGGCGCGAGGTATTCATCCGCGACAACTTCACCTGCCAGTACTGCGGGCAGCGATCTCGCGAGCTGACTGTGGACCACATCATGCCCAAGCATCGGGGCGGCCGGCATTCATGGGACAACCTGGTGAGCGCCTGCAAGTCCTGCAACCATCGCAAGGGCGGGAAGACGCCCGAAGAGGCGCGGATGCTGCTGCTCCGGCCGGCCAAGGCACCGAACGTGCCCTACCACTACGCCATCTATCAGCGAGCGAATGGCTACATCGATCAGCTGTGGCTCAAGTTCGTGCCCGGCTTGGCTGACATGGCCGGGCATACGGAGGAAAAGGCGAGCTGAACGCTACCGTTCGATCGTCCTAGGACTTCGGGGCGCCGTCTAGACTTTTTGACCTGAGCATCTAAGCTCTCCTCTGTGAAGCGCCAGCGGTCTCGTAACCGCTCCAGGGCGCGCATTGCGTCGCAGTCCGCGGCGACAACGGCGCTCCTGGAGGTGGAACCAAGCTCTCCCGCGGTGCCCAGAGCCGGCAACGGTATGGACGCTGCTGCTTCATCCGTTGTCCTCCCCCGCCGAGCACCGGCCCAATCCCTCCTCTCCGCTTACTGTGAAGCCAGCATTGAGGGCTGCTGGCTGGTGCTGGTGACGCTCACGCCGGTGTTCTTCAACGTCGCGTCCGGAAGAGGGTTTGAGCCGGACAAGCTGGCGCTGGTGCGCCTTCTGGCGCTGGTGATGGGGGCCGCCTGGCTGGTCAAGCTGCTGGACGGGCGCAAAGATCGCGCAGCCACGGCGGCGGAGCTGTCGCTGTTCCGGCATCCTCTGATGTGGGCAGCTGGCGCGCTGGCGGTTGCATACCTTGTCTCGACGGTGTTCTCGCTGCTGCCGGCGATCAGCTGGTGGGGCTCTTACACACGGCTCCAGGGCACCTATACCACGCTGTCCTACATGCTCATCTTTGCCGCCGTGGCCGCCCACCTGCGCCGTCGGGAGCAGGTCGACCGCCTGCTCGACGCGATCTCCGCCGCCGGCTTCGCGGTGGCCCTGTACGGCATCCTGCAGCATTTTGGCGCCGATCCCTTGCCATGGGGTTCGGGCGCCATTGGTCGAAGCGCGTCGACCGCCGGAAACGCGGTATTCATGGCCGGCTATCTGGGCATGGTGGTGCCGCTGAGTATCTATCGGGCTTACGGCTGCTGGTTTTCTGGGGGCTTGTATGCAGGGCCCTGGCACTGGCTACGAAGGGGAGTGTGGCTGGCGGTGGTCGTTTCTGAGGTCTTGGCCATGGTGTTCAGTCTCAGTCGGGGCCCGGAATTGGGCTTGGTGGCGGGATTGGCTTCGTGGGCGGTGGTAGAACTAAGTAGGCACAGGCCGTCCTGGCGTGGGGCAATTTCCGGAGCGATCGCGCTTCCGCTGCTCCTGGCCGCGTTGCTGAATGTGCCCCGAGGACCGTTACAAGCTGCCACGGATCTTCCGGGGATTCGATTGGTCAGCCAATTCGTGGAAAGCCGTGGGCAATCGGTCAGTATCCGCGTCGAATTATGGAAGTCTGTCGTTGCGGCCATGGCTCCTCACGATCCCATCCGGACTCCGCAGGGCCAAGATGACCGGTTCAATTCGATACGGCTGATCGTTGGTTATGGTCCTGAGGTTACTTATGAAGCCCTCGCCCGCTTCCTCCCAGAAGAGCTCATGCACCTGGATCCCGAGCAGTGGGACAGACCGCACAATGAAACACTTGGGTCGCTGATTTCTACAGGAATGCTGGGCGCTCTTGCCTGCTTGGGTTTGTTCGCCTCAGCTTTCTATTGGGCATTTGAGTGGCTTGGGTTTGTGCAGTCCAACCACAGATGGCTTTACTGGTGCACAGTGACACTGGGAGTTGCTGGTGGTGGAGTAGTGGCAGTGCTGGGTGCCGGTGCGCCATACGTCGGAATGGGCCTTTCCGGAGGTCTACTTGCCGCGGCAATTGCGTGGCCATTGTTGGCAGGCGGCCGGGAACGAATTAAGGGTGCGGGCTTGCAGCCCGGGCTCCTTGCGGCGCTTGTCGCGGTGCTCGTGATGCACTTCGCTGAAACCCAGTTCAATTTTGTCATTTCGACTACCGGGCTTCAATTCTGGGTGTCGCTTGGCTTGCTCTTGGCGGTTTGTAGTGGCCGTATCGAAGATGACGTGATTGCTCTCCCTTCGTCTCCAGCTCGCAGTACCAGGGTGAGCGGAAGGTCTAGATTTCGTGGCCGTGGTGTCGACCGCGCTGGCCCTATCCTGTACTCACCCGTTCTCGTATGCACGGTGGTGCTGATCGCGCTCGCATATGACTTCGGGCGGTTCAGGCCAGGCGTGATCGTTCTCACATTGTTCATACCTTCGCTCCTCGTCGCTGGCATTCTGCTTGGAGATGATCACCGAGCGGCCGTCATGAGCTGGTCAATAGCGGGCTTGTCCACCTTGCTGTTCGGGCTTTATGAGCTCGTGGCGCTGAACGGACTCATAGCCGGCCCGGGTGGCGACTTAAGTGCGACGGTGACGAGCCTGCTGATCAACACTGGGATGTACTGCGGGCTCGGGGTTGCTGCCCTGTTGTTGGTCGCTTTCACGAGCGGTTGGACTTTGTCAGGGAGCCGAATTTGGAGCCATGGTCTAAGGTTGACTCCGGCGGCAATGGTGTTGGTAGTCGCAGTCGTGACCGGCTTTTACTGGAACATACGACCGGTTCAGGCGGACATGTTGAACAAGATCGCAGGATCGGCCGCCGCCGACCAGGAGTGGGATCTCGCATTGGCTCTTGGCCGCGAGAGTGTTATGCGTAGTCCCGGGGAAGCGGAGTTTTATACGCAGATGGGCAGCAATGATGTGCTTGCGGCCGGCGCCGCCACGGATCCGGCAGTTCAGAACCACCTGATGGAGTCGGCTCTCGAGGCTTTGACGACAGCCGAGCGGATCGATCCGTTGGATCCACTGCACATTGACAACGTCGCCAAGTTCTGGCAGCACTCGATTGTGCTACAGCCGAACGATCCTCGAACGGAAGAGCGCATCCAGACCGCGACGGCCGACTTCGACGCCGCTCTGGCGTTGAGCCCTTATGGGCCTGGCCTGGAAAAGGACCGGCAGCAGTTCCGGGAGATGTTGAGCTTGGTGCTGGGGCGGGACGAGGTTGCGCCCTAAGGGCTAACCTCGCAGTGAAGAGTGAGGAGTGCCACCCGTCCTCACCAAGAGGCGGACCAGATGTATGAGAGGTGGCGCAAGCTCGCAGTTAAGCGTGCTATTCGCCCTTCCGGAGCCTGACTCAAAGCGGACGAGTTTGGCGCCGTAGGAAGCCTGCTAGCTGGCAGCGGCTTGCGAAGGAGACCTTGGCCGACAGTCGGGCCCGGCCCATTGAACTGGCCAGCCCAACTCCGAGGGACTGCCGACGAAACGAAGCTGCGCTAGGGGGATGACCATGCGGAGCTTCTGCAGGGCGCGCTCCTCGATGTGCTTGACCCTGGCGTCGGATAGGCGGAGCTTGCGGCCCACTTCCGGCCGGCTGTAGTTGGCGCCATCACCGAGACCAAATCTGCAGGCCAGAACCTGCAGCTCCAGCGGCGTGAGCAGCGTCAGCGACTCGCACACCTCGTGAGTCAACGCATGCTGCGTGGTGGGGTCGATGGGCCGCAGGCCAATGGCTCGGATCACGCCGTCGGCGAGGGCGGCCTGCTGCTGGTCGTTTGCCTGGAGGGACTCATCTATGTCTGCAATCACAACTGACCAAGCTCCCGGTTGGCGCGGGATCCCCACTCATCCGCTGCCCGAATAATGTTCAAGTGAGTTCTCGGCCAAAGTGGTCTGGGACTTGAGCAAGCGTGTAGTGCTTAGACGTGCAGAAACGAAGGAGGGGCGGTCCGCGCTGTGCGGACCGCCCCTCCTTATGGAGTCGAAGCTGGAGGCCTAGCTGATAGAGCTAACGTTGCTGTAGGCGTAGTTGCTATTAGCGGTGGTGAGGATAGTGGCGCCGCCGACAGCGATAGTGTTGGTGTTACCGGAACCCGTTGGCACGGTGACGTGGACCGC
>Ga0070741_10005031_pt1 | contig 30033 bp, 31 predicted proteins | sample Coa_R1_4_FD_66440 | JGI IMG/M metagenome (GOLD analysis project Ga0070741, IMG submission 66440) | Surface soil microbial communities from Centralia Pennsylvania, which are recovering from an underground coalmine fire - Coalmine... | ecosystem: Environmental > Terrestrial > Soil > Unclassified ... | reverse complement strand
CCTCGTCGCTCTTCAGTGCTGCCAGAGAGAGGCTGCTGCAATGGGAAGTGTCTCCCGCTGAAATCGAGAAGCTCGATCAGACGAGCAAGGCCATCACGGATCTCACCATCTCTTCTCCGGTCTCGGGCTACATCACGCAGAAAAACGCACTGCCCAATATGTACGTCCAGCCCGAAACCATGCTGTACACCGTGGCTGACCTTTCCGACGTTTGGGTCCTCGCCCAGGTATTCCAAAGTGATGCGGGCAAGATCAAGCCGGGTGATCCGGCAGAGGTCACGGTCGATGCGTATCCCGGACGAGTCTTCAACGGGCGCGTGGAATACATCCTCCCGCAGCTGGACATGAACACGCGCACGCTGCCAGTGCGATTGGTGTTTGCGAATCCTGGTCTGAAGTTGAGGCCCGGAATGTACGTGAATGTTCGCGCGAAGCTGCCAATGGGACGGCAGTTGGTCGTCCCGGCCAGTGCAGCCTTTCATTCAGGGACCAAGAACCTGCTATTCGTCTACGGCGGCGCAGGCAACATTGAACCGCGCGAAGTCGAATTGGGGCCTCAAGTCGGCGATGAACTGGTGGTCACGAAGGGCGTCAAGGCACAAGAACAAATTGTCACTTCGGCAAACTTCCTGATTGATTCCGAAGCGCAATTGCAGGCGGCTGCGGGTGCGTTTATTCCTCCTCCTCCCGGTGCTGGTCAAGCGGCTTCGATGAATGCTCCAGCGCAACAGCAAGTGAATGTGGAATTGACGACTGATCCCGATCCTCCGCACAAGGGCAGCAACATGGTTCGCGTGAAACTGACTGGGCAAGATGGGAAACCAATCACGGGAGCAAACGTAAGCGTGACCTTCTACATGGCGGCGATGCCCGCCATGGGAATGGCCGCGATGAAGACCGTCATCAATGCCAGCGACAAAGGCGGCGGAATGTACGAAGGCAAAGGCGATCTCGGCTCCGGTGGCACTTGGCAGGTCACTGTCAAGGCGCAACAAAACGGACAGACGATTGCCAACAAGCAGCTGACGCTCAATGCCACGGGAGGTATGTAATCGTGATCTCCCGAATCATCGAGTGGTGCGCACACAATCGATTCCTGGTCTTTACCGCGGTGCTTCTGCTTACGCTGGCCGGAATCTGGTCCATGGGCCATGTTCCCCTCGACGCCCTGCCCGACATTTCAGACGTACAGGTGATCATTCACACCAATTGGGAGGGCGAACCGCCCAACATCATCGAAGATCAAGTCACCTACCCGATCGTCACTGCGTTGCTGGCTGCGCCGCGGGTGAAAGCGGTACGCGCGCAGACCATGTTCAATGACTCGTACGTCTTTGTTGTCTTCGAAGACGGGACCGATATTTATTGGGCCCGTTCTCGGGTTGTGGAGTACCTGCAGACGATTGCCAGCCGGCTTCCTGCGGCCGTGCATCCCGCCATTGGCCCCGATGCTACCGGCGCCGGTTGGGTCTATGAGTACGTGCTCGTCGATCGCATCCACAAGCACAGCCTTGCCGATCTCCGAAGCATTCAGGATTGGCACCTGCGTTATCAGCTAGCGACCGTTCCGGGTGTGGCCGAAGTGGCGAGCATCGGTGGGTTCGTGCGGCAGTACCAGGTCAATGTCGACCCTAACAAGTTGCTGGCATATGGCATTCCGCTTTCGACAGTTATCGAGCGCGTGAAGTCGAGCACGAATGAAGTCGGTGGGCGTGTACTCGAACTGAGCGGCACGCGCTACATGGTTCGCGGCTTGGGCTACCTGAAATCGCTGGACGATCTGGCGAGCGTGCCCGTCATGGCAAAGAACGGAACGCCTGTATTGATCAAGGATCTGGGCACGGTTTCCTTCGGCCCAGACATCCGCGAAGGCGTTGCTGAGTGGAACGGCGAAGGTGAGATCGTGGGCGGCATTGTCGTCATGCGGTATGGGCTGAATGCTCTCAATGTGATCGATGGTGTCAAGAAGAAGCTGGCTGAGATCAAAGGATCGCTGCCGCCGGGAGTCGAGGTCGTCTCCGGTTATGACCGCGGAGGACTGATCAGCGAATCGATAAGCACCTTGAAACATAGCCTGATCGAGGAGGCGATCATCGTTTCCCTGGTCATCATTGTGTTTCTGTTTCACTTCCGTTCAGCGCTGATCCCAATTCTCACCTTACCCATCGCGCTCGCGATCTCTTTCATCCCGATGTACTACCTGAACGTCAGTTCCAACATCATGTCGCTGGGCGGGTTGGCCTTGGCGATTGGAGTCTTGGTGGATGCCGCCATCGTCATGGTGGAAAACGGATACCGGCATCTTTCCGAACGCCCGGCACCGGGTGGAGAAGCATTCGGGGAGATGGATTCCTCGAATGGACCAGTGCTCGAGAAACAGACCGAGGGAAGAGGAAGCAAACCGAGTGAGCGAGCCATGGAACGAGAGCGGGTGCGCATTCTCATCGACGCCGCGAAGCAAGTCGGACCTGCGCTGTTCTTCTCGCTCTTAATTATCGTGGTCTCTTTCCTCCCAGTGTTCCTGCTGGAAGCGCAAGAAGGACGTATGTTCCGTCCCCTGGCATGGACGAAGACTCTGGCGGTGGGCTTCTCGTCCCTATTGGCGATCACGCTGGTTCCCATCCTGATGGTCATTTTCATTCGAGGGAAGCTGCGGCCTGAATCGGAAAATCCGGTGTCAAGAGTTACGCAGGCACTCTATTTGCCGGTTTTGCGAGTCTGCCTGAAATACCGCAAGACGACGTTGTTGCTCAATCTGGCGTTCCTCGTGGTGACGTTTCCCTTGATGTTCAAGATGGGCAGTCAGTTCATGCCGCCCTTGTTTGAAGGTTCATCGCTGTACATGCCCACGGCCCTTCCCGGTATTTCGATCACGCAAGCTTCGCAGCTCTTGCAGGAGCAGGACCGGATTCTGCGATCTTTCCCTGAAGTTGAAACCGTCTTCGGCGCGGTCGGCCGATCCGACAGCGCCACCGACAACGCTCCCCTCGATATGTATGACACCACCGTAATGCTTAAGCCGCGCGAGAAGTGGCGGACGGGGATGACCTACGAAACGCTCATCCGCGAGATGAACGAGAAGCTCCAGTTTCCGGGGCTCACGAACACCTGGACCATGCCGGTGCAAAACCGCCTCGACATGGCGCTGACCGGAATCAAGACGCCGGTTGGCATGAAGCTTCAAGGTACGAATCTGGAACAGATCCAACAGCTCGGGGCACAAGTGCAGCAGATTCTGTCGGGGCTACCACAAGTGCGTTCCGTTTTCGCCGAGCGTGTTTCGCAAGGTTTTTACATCAATGTGGAAGTCAATCGTCCAGAAGCGGCGAAGTATGGCTTGACCATTGCGGACGTGCAACAAGCGGTGGAGTCGGGGATTGGAGGCATGAATGTTGCCGAGAACATTGAAGGGCGCCGCCGCTATCCGATCAACGTCCGGTATCAGCGCGATTTCCGTGACAACGTCGAAGAGCTTAGCCGGGTCTTGATCGCAACACCGTCCGGGGCACAGATCCCAATTTCCGAAGTGGCTAAAGTTTCTTTCTCACGCGGTCCGGCGATGATCCGCGATGAAGATGGCCAGCTCACGGGATATGTCTACGTTGATCTCAACACCAGCGACTACGGCGGTTTCGTAAACCAGGCCAGCAACATGCTTCGCCAAAAGCTGCAATTGCCTGCGGGATACACCTATCAGTGGTCTGGCGAATACGAATTCCAGCTTCGGGCGAAGGAACGGCTGAAGCTCATTTTGCCTGTGGTGTTCTTCGTGATCTTCCTGCTCCTGTACATGGTTTTCCACTCTCTAACCGAGGCCATGGTCCTGATCTTCCCCACGTTCTACGCGATGACCGGGGGGCTGATCTTGCAGTGGCTTCTTGGCTACAACTTCAGCGTCGCCGTGTGGGTTGGGTATATCGCCCTATTTGGCATTGCGGTTGAAACCGGGGTTGTGATGGTTGTTTACCTCCATGAAGCTTTGGACCGCCGCTTGGCAGCAGGCAATCCAGTTACGGAGGCTGACATCGAAACCGCGGCCATCGAGGGCGCTGTGCAGCGGCTCCGGCCAAAGCTGATGACGGTCTGTGCTGTTCTCGCCAGCTTGATTCCCATCCTCTGGGCGAGTGGTATCGGCTCTGACGTGATGAAGCCCATTGCCGCTCCCATGGTGGGAGGAATGATTACGTCAACCATTCACGTACTGATTCTAGTCCCGGTTTTCTTCGTGTTGATGAAGGAGCGGGCGCTGCGGCGGGGCACGCTGCGCCCGGAACCGGCGCAATAACGGAGGTGAAGCGGAATCCGATTGTGGCCAGCACCGGGAATACTCCGTGACTTTAGTGAAGAAGGCAGCCTTCCTTCAGACTCTGGCTTAGGCCGACGCCCTTGCGCTTCGTTGCCTTCAGCTGCATCAGCAGGCTGGGAGGGGACTAGCACCCGCAAGTTGTCGAACACGCTCGGCACACGTACCGATCCTCTAGCAGTGCCGGAGGCCCTTCCGGCTGCTGGTCACTCCAACGGGCCTGATCGCAACCGATCAAAGGTGAAAATCGCAACTCCACGCAGCACGGTGACGAGGGGCGCGATTGGCAAGGCGCCCCCAGATTTATCAAGCTTCTGATGCCTCCCTCGCAAAGCCGAAAGGTCTCCGTTCCTGCTAGCCTTGCGGCCTGTAACCGATCTGATCGTGGGGAATCGGTATTATTTGGGGCTGGTTGGTTTGATACCGTCGATGGAAGCAAAAGAGACCGGGAGAGGATCGACCGAACGACTTCTGATCGAGAGGGTTCTGGCAGGAGAGAAGGACCTCTTTCATGACTTGATTCGGCCGTACGAACGCGGGGCTTTCCTGATGGCGTATTCGATCCTGCGCAACCAGGATGACGCGGAAGAGGTCGTGCAGCAGGCTATGCTCAAGATCTTCTCGCATCTCGCTGAACTCGCGGAAAGAGACAGGTTCAAGCAGTGGGCGATGCGCGTGATCGAAAACGAGGCCAGGATGTACCGGCGTAAGCGCCGCCAGCATCTCTACGAACCCATTGACAACAGCTCCACCGAAGGGTTCGAGGAGAAGCCGTTTCATCCACGCCAATTCGCGGACTGGCGTGACTTGCCAAGCGACATCGTGGAACAAAAGGAGGTGCGGGAAGCTGTCGCCAAAGCCCTGGGGGAACTGCCCGACATCTACCGCGAAGTGTTCGTCCTCCGCGACATGCAACACTTGGATGTCGCCGAAACGGCGGAGGTTCTGGGTATCGGCCAGTCCGCCGTGAAGACCCGGCTGCACCGGGCACGCCTGATGCTGCGCGACACCCTCACCCCAGTCTTCGCCAAGCCTAAGGTTTCGATCTGGGAACGCTGGAAAGGAATGAACCCATGGTTAGCTGCAAAACGATAATCGCCAACCTCTCGGCCTACCTTGACCGGGAGAGCGCGCCGGAAATGCGCCAAAAGATCGAGCGCCATCTCCGTAGTTGCCGCCGCTGCTCTGCTGTTTATGACAGCACGCGAAAAATGCTTGTCATCACGGGGGACGCGCGCATCTTCGAGATTCCGGCGGGGTTCAGCGAACGACTGCACAGCTTCCTGGACGCGACGCTTTCCAGGACGTAGGGCTCTATCGGATCGGCGGTTCTCTTCGGAGTGTCAGGGGCTGAGAGAACTTCAATTACTAGGGCATCTGCGGAAATCAGTGACTCCGCGATTCCTACAGAAACGCAAAGCGCATCTGGGAGGGGCTCGGCACATGCGTGAATGGGTTTGGTTACTTACTTTTCTGTTGATCTACCTCGTGGCTACGCAATGGCTTCTTCCTAAGTTGGGTGTTCCCACTTGAAGAGGCAATGGTTGCGCCGAGTCTCGGCGCGATCCAATTCCGGAACGGAAAGCCTCAACAGACGTTACGGTTACGGTCCCTGAGAAAAGAGACTGATGTCGTTTGGCCGTAACCTTCTCGCCGTGCGCCTCCACGGGTCACGGCAGCAGGGACCGCAAAGCGACGTCGATCTTGGCGCGATCGAAACCGACGATCACCGAAGCGTCAATCACGAGAACGGGGGTGGTCATATACCCAAGCTTCTTTAGTTCTTCCAAAGCGAGCCCGTCCTTGGTGATGTCCTTGTCTTCGAATTGGATGTTCTTTTGCGAAAGATACTCTTTCGCTTGGCTGCAGAACATTCAACCGGGTTGGGAATAAACTACGACTCTCTTCATACTGACCTCACAGCGGCTGTCCAATTCCAGCCGACCGGAGCGTGCTTTCGTCCGGACCGCGCCCCGAGCAACAGTCAGCCAGCATTCCGTCCACGGCGATCGCTGGAACAGAGCGGACACCAAGCGCCATTGCCCGTTCTGCGACCTTCGGCTCTTTCATGTCCAGCACAGAAATATCGCATGAGGAACATGCGATACTCCGGACAAGCTGGACGGCTTTGTCGCATACGCCGCATCCCGCGCTGAAGACTTCAACTTTTCTCTTTGCCATGTTGGTTTCCTCCTGCAACAGCTGGACCGGTGTTGCCGCACGAATGGCACCTCGTCGTGTCGCTTCTACCAAGCATTGTCATGGCTGAGGCGAAGACCAGGACTGCCCAACCTGACCATGCCAATACATTCCTGGCCAGAACAAACTTTCCCAGCATGATTGTCACAGCCCCTGCAATCCCCAGCAGGATGGGAGCGTATCCGTTCGTCCGACGCTTCACAAACAGGATTGTCAGTGCCAACAGGAGCGCCACGAGGTTCACACACAGGAGATATGCGCCGTTGGTCAGGAATGTCAGGCCGATTGCGCTCAACACTGATGCGAGTACCGGCACACATGCTGGACATGCCACGGCCGGGATTGCCGATAGACAAATTGCAGGCAGCATGCCCAGCACCATCCCCTTCTTCTCCACCATTGCTGCACCATTTCCTTCCCAAGAGCCGCTCCGCGAGTTGCCGTTATTTCGCAACCACACCCTCGATCCGCACAGCCACAGATCTCACCTTCTTGAAGTGCCATTCCGTCCTGGTTTGCAATGATCCATTGAGCGTTCAATCAGGCCGCAGATGACGTCGCCCGGCACTGCACCATCCGGCGAACTCTTCCACTCTGTCAGCGTTCTAGCGATCTCACTGCGAAAGCGACGCAACCTCTGAATCTGCGCGTCCGTATTCGAAAGATGCCGTTGCAGCATGGAAATGACTTCTCCGCATGGGCAGGTGCCTTGTTCTCGGAGACGCAAGATTCGCTTTATCTCTTCGAGCGAGAAGCCCAGGCTCTTGGCGTGCCGTATGAGTTGCACGCGGCGAAGGTCTGAAGTGCCGTAGACGCGGTATCCCGAACCTGTGCGCGCGGGCTTGGGCAGCAGCCCCGCTTGTTCGTAGAATCTGACTGCCGGCACGGTCATCCCGACCTGTTCTGCCAATTCGCCAATCTTCATGAAGACCACTGTAAACCCTCTAGTTAACTCTAGAGTCAAGCAAGAAATAGGCCGGAAAAACATGGGTTTTCCAGTGCCCCACAGGATTCCCTCGATCACAGGAAGTTACGGAACTTTGCAAATCACTGGCCGCTTGGATTCCTGCCAGGCGGTAACCTTCCGCGTCGTCACGCATCGTGGATAGAGGGCTGGAATTCCCAGTCCGAGCCCAAAACCACACACGCGGAGGTAAACCAGTGAAACGCTCTCTGTTATTAGCATTAGCAACTGTTCTGCTATCGAGCCTCAGTTTCGCGGCGCCGAAGGGGAAAACATTCAAAGGGGAGATCATGGACAGCCAGTGCGCCATGAATGCTTCTCACGCGGAGATGCTGAAGAAGGAAGGCATGGGAGACAAGGATGCCAATGATCCCATGGTCAAGAAGATGTGCACGGAAAACTGCGTAAAGATGGGCGGCAAGTACGTGCTGTATGACGCTGCCTCAAAGAAAGTCTATCAACTCGATGACCAGGCCAAACCTCAGCAGTTCGCCGGCCAGAACGTCAAGGTCACCGGCACCCTCGACAAGGACACCATTCACGTCACAGACATCGCGCCTGGTTCCTAACGCTTCGACCGGGAAGGGGGTTGGCCCGTCTAGGTCGGCCCTCTTTCATCGTAGCTCTTTGCCTGGAGCCATAGCTTTTTCTCTGGAGGCCACGTCCTGATGAGAAGGTTTGTCATGCTCGCCACAGGTGCGCTCGCGCTCGTCGCAGCGATCGCAGTGGCGGCGTCGCGGTTTACGCTCAGTGCACTTCCGGACCCAGGGCAAACGGAAACGCTGTTGGCCACCCAAGCAAAGCACTACTTGATTCGAAGGAGCAGTCGCAGCGGCATTCCACCCGCCCCTGCCCAGCGCGAAGCGGCTATCAAGGAAGGCGAGCGACTTTTCGGCACGGAATGTGCCGCTTGCCACGGAATGAGCGGCCGCAATCTCACCGACGCTGGGCGGTGGATGTACCCTCGAGCCGCAAATCTAGCGTCGCACGACACCCAGTCATATTCCGACCAAGAGATTTTTTGGGTTATCAAGAATGGCATTCGATTTAGCGGCATGCCGGCTTTTGGAAAGGTCGAGTCCGACGACCACGTTTGGGATCTGGTGTTGTATTTCCGCACCCTGCCACAGAGGGCCCTCTAACATTTAACGAACTTTCGCGGACTGACGATCTGCGTACTGCTACGAGGGACTGTGGGGCCGGCGTTTCTGATTGATGTGTGTCTAATCGCGTTCGAAGACTCGCGCGATCTCGTCTCGAACTGGGGGCGTGAGCGGCTCTACAGCTCCACTCCTCACGATCGTGATGCCCTCGCTCGACGGACGCACCTCACCAATCACGACAACCGGAACGCCTGTGGCGTCAATGACCGTCAGGACCGAGTCCGCTTTGTCCGACGCGACGGCGATCAGCAATGCGCCCGACGCAATCAGTTTCAGCGGATCGAGCGCGAGCGCGTTGCAAATCATGTCGGTTTCGGGAAACACGGGAATGTGCTCGCGAATGACCCGAAGCCCGAGACCGGCGGGCGCCACCAGTTCGAAGAGCCCCGTCTCAAGCCCGCCTTCCGTCGGATCGTGCATCGCGTGCACGACCTCGCCGACATTGGCTGCAGAGAGCCGCACTCACGACACTGATGCCGGGCTCCATCAGGAAACGAGCGGCCCGCGCCAGAAGGTCGGCATCAACCCGTCCCCGCAGCCGTTCGGACCTCTCTCGTGCGAGGATCGCGGTGCCCTCGATGGCCACACCGCGTGTCAATAGGATCAGATCGCCGATGGCGATGCGAGTCTTCCGCACAAGGCGAGTCGGGGCGACCTCGCCGAGCATCTGACCGATCAGAATCGGGCGGTCGAGGCCTTGGGTGATTTCCGTGTGCCCGCCGCCGAGCGTGACGCCCAGTTCCTCGCACGTGGTCCGCACATCGGCCATGATCGTTTCGGCCAGTTCGGGCGTCGTGTGGTTCTCCGGAAGGAGCGTGACGACGAAAAACCAGAGCGGACGCGCGGCCCAGGACGGCCACATCGTTCGCGTTGACGTGAACAGCGTAACGCCCGATGTGATCAGTGGCGAAGGTAACGGGATCGGTCGCGACGACGAGATAGCGATCTCCTACGTCGATGACGGCCGCGTCCTCGCCAATCTGGGGTCCAATGAGGAGGCGCGGATCATGCTTTGGCAGATGCCTCAGCAATGATCGCAAATGCTCAAGCGGAAGTTTGCCGACTGGAAGAACCGTCTTCGGTTGGCCGCATCTCATGCGCTCACGCTCGTTTCCACTCCATGAGCCGGAGCCCTTCGACCACGTCGCCGCCAAAACTCCCGTTCACCGTCTGGACCGGCATCGTCTTGAGCCGCTTTTCCGCGGAGGCAGGGGAGGGAAGGGCACAGACGAAGGAGAACATCGTTCAATCGCACATGCGCCCGACACAGAGCAGGAAACGCCCCAGGGACTGCCCATTGTGGGCAAGCATTCGCCGCCACTCATCCAGGGTAACAGCCGTATGGGTAGACGCACTTGTACTGATCTGTACCGGGGCAATCATTGAAAATCCGATCCCATATTGCCACGCTAGCAGCCAGCTGATGAGTGTAATTTGCAACACCGACGACGGATTGGATGAAACCTTCGACTACCGGCAACCTGCGATTGCCTGTCCGGTTGTCACAAGGCCCTCAAGATACTTAGTCTGCCCGTTGGCGCGGCGAAAAAACTGCACCGGATTTTGCACCGACTGCTTGCATCCGGCGCTAACTGGGGGCTACTGGCCATTCTCAGGCGGGTCTTTGGAAGTAATTGAGGTGAAAGGCAAAAGCTGTAGTATCAGCAATTTGTAGAGAATGGCTAAAGTGATGGCATCAGATGGTGTGTCTGCCAGTTCCACCACTTCCGCACGTTACAAAATTCTAGATCCAAGAGCTACTTTCACCTGAGCGACGACGGCTAAGGGTAGACTAATCGCACCTGGTGGACGGTGTCGTGCCCCGCAATAGCTGCAGTTAAAGGCTTCCGTGTGCACAGCGGTACCGCTAACCTGTAGCGCGCACCGTGAATTCCAGCATCGGATCGACATTAATCTTACCATGGGGGAGCTTTCCCCGAAGACGTGGTTGTCATGCCTGAAGCTGTCTCATTGAGAGCGATTCGCGGCGAGTTCCGGCCCACTCTGCGGCTGGCCCTGCCGCTGGTTTTCGCCGAAATCGGCTGGATGAGCATGGGAGTCGTGGACACCATCATGGTTGGACGCCTGCCCAACAGCGCCGTCGCCATTGGTGCGACGGGGCTTGGCCAGAGCCTCTACCATAGCGTGGCCATCTTCGGCGCAGGATTGTTGCTCGGGATGGACACGTTTGTGGCCCAGGCGCATGGGCGGGACGATATCCGGGATGCCCGCCACTCGCTGGTCAACGGCTTTTTCCTGGCCCTGGTGCTGACGCCCGTCCTGATGCTGCTGGTGTCGTTCTGGCCCATGCTCATGCGCAGATTTGGCGTGAGCCCGGAACTGATCGAACCGATGCGGCCATTTCTGAGCGCGCTGAACTGGGGCACGCTCCCGCTGCTGGCTTACTTCGGCCTGAGGCGCTATCTGCAGGCCGTGCACGTAGTGCATCCCATCATGTTTGCCCTGATCTCCGCGAACATCGTAAATCTGGTCGGAGACTGGGCCTTGATCTACGGGCATCTTGGGTTTCCTGCCATGGGCATCACCGGATCGGGCTGGTCAACCTGCGCGGCACGAATCTACATGGCGTTGGTCATGCTTGGCACGGTGGTGTGGGTAGAGTCCAAGCGCGGGCTCACGGAGTGGATGGAGGAGATTCGCATTGACTTTCGCCGGGTGTGGGCGCTGCTTGTGCTTGGGATGCCGGCAGCCACTCAGATCCTGCTGGAGATCGGAGCCTTCTCCGGCGCGACGGCACTTTGCGCGAAGCTGGGCCCGGTGCCGCTCTCGGGGCACGAGATTGCGCTTAACTGCGCGGCTTTCACCTTCATGGTGCCGCTCGGCATCAGTTCGGCGGCGGCGGTGCGGGTTGGGCACCAACTCGGGCGAGGGGACCCCAGGAAGGCGCATCTCGCGGGCTGGTCGGCCATTCTACTCGGGGCGGGCTTCATGGCCTGCATGGGACTCGTATTCGTCGCGGTTCCCAAACCTATTGCCCGGATGTTTTCGCCGGACGCAGAAGTCATTCGGGTGGGAGCGAGATTATTGCTGGTTGCAGCTGCGTTTCAGTTGTTCGACGGCGTGCAGACCGTCGCGACGGGAGCTCTGCGCGGCAGCGGAGATACACACACCCCGATGTTTGCCAATTTGGTTGCCTATTGGTTGATCGGGCTGCCTGTAGGGTACCTGCTCTGTTTTCGATTCGGCTGGGGCGCACTGGGCGTCTGGGCCGGCCTTTGCATCGGGTTAGTCATCATTGGCAGCGCTCTGTTACTTACCTGGCATCGTCGTCTCAGGTGTGAGACCCCGGTGAGTTTGCGTTGCTCCTGATCGTTGTGGCACGCATTCATGTTGGAGGTGCTGCACACGCCTGTTCAGACTTTCTGTGTTAAAGGATTGCCACGGTGGTTCGCATCGTCTACCTGGTTCATCTAATTTGCCATGCAGCTTCAGTTCGCAGTTTCGGTTCTAGATCTGGTGGGGATGCGGCCGGGCGAGTCGGCCGGCGAAGCGATCGCAAGATCGGTAGACCTGGCTCGAAACGTCGAGCAATTGGGCTTCACGCGCTATTGGCTGGCGGAGCACCACTCGATTCCCGGGCTGGCCTGCTCCGCGACCTCGATCCTGATTGGACACGTCGCAGGAGCAACGAATAGGATTCGCGTGGGCAGCGGCGGAGTGATGCTTCCAAATCACGCACCTCTCGTGGTTGCGGAACAGTTTGGCACCTTGGAGGCGCTGTACCCGGGACGCATTGACCTGGGACTGGGGCGCGCTCCGGGCGGCGATTTTCACACCATGCGGGCGCTGCGGCGGGACCTGCAACAGAGCGGAGAAGATTTCCCGGGCCTGCTCCAGGAACTCCGCAGCTATCTTGGCCCGGAGAGACCCGGGCAAGTGGTGAAAGCCATCCCGGGGCAGGGCAGCAATGTTCCAATCACTCTGCTGGGGTCGAGCGACTTCAGCGCGCGACTGGCGGGAAGTCTCGGGTTGCCGTTTGCCTTTGCCGCGCACTTCTCGCCTGAGTATCTGCAAGCCGCAGTGCGCATATATCGCGAGTCCTTCAGGCCCAGCGAGGCGCTCCGGAAGCCCTATTTGATGGTGGCAGTGCAGGTGATCGCAGCGGAAACCGACGCAGCCGCACGGCGCCTGTTCACGACTCCGCAACAGAGATTTCTGCGCCTTATCAGGAATCAGCCGGTGGAACTGTTGCCCCCCGTCGATTCGATGGAGCCGCTATGGCACGAGCGGGAGCGGGCGGCCATCGAGAACAAACTTGGCGCCGCAATCGTCGGATCAGACGCAACCGTGAGGGCGGGATTGCAGAAGTTAATCGGGAATATCGGGGCCGATGAAGTGATCGCGGTCACCGACACCTACGAGCACGCGGGCCGGGTTGAATCCTACCGGCGGTTGGCCAGTGTGGCCAAGACGATTGAGGCCGTGCCGATTGAAGTCTGAAGCCGTTTTCGACTCAATATTTGACGATGGCGGCAAATGACTTGGGATCGAGGCTCGCGCCGCCGACCAGGGCGCCATCAATCTCTTCTTCCGCCATCAGCGCCTTCACATTTTCCGGCTTGACCGAGCCGCCGTACAGAATGCGAAGCTTGGCGGCAAAATCTTCGCCGAAGGCTTTGGCTGCTTCCCCGCGGATCAGGGCATGGGCCTCGGACGCGAGTTGGGGAGTTGCGGTTTTACCGGTGCCGATTGCCCACACCGGTTCGTAGGCGATCACCAGTTTTGCGGCTTTCTTGCTTGAAATAGCGTGAAAGGCGCGCAGACACTGGCGGCGCAGCACGTCTTCCGTTAACCCAGACTCGCGCTCTTCCAACACTTCGCCAACGCAGACGATGGGCACGAGCCCGGCTTCGAGCGCTGGCTTCAATTTCATGTTGACCGTATCGTCGGTCTCGCCGAAATATTGGCGGCGCTCGGAGTGGCCGATGATGACGTGAGTGCATCCGCAGGCAAGAAGCATGGCGGTGGAGACCTCGCCAGTATAGGCGCCTTCTTTTTCCCAGAACATATTCTGGCCGCCGATAGAGACCCTCGAGCCTTTCGCGGACTCCACCGCGGCATGAATGTCAAGGAAAGGCGGACAGACCGCGATCTCGTCGCGATCGTGGTCCTGAACCATAGGCAGGAAGTCGCGGAAGTAGTCGCGTGTCTGGTCGGGAGTTTTGTACATCTTCCAGTTGGCGGCCATCAGCTTTTTTCTAGGCATTTATGACTCCGATATGAAAACGTCGTAGGGGTTACCGGATGCTGGTTTCCGTTGCGCCCGGGCAACGGTCGTGAAAACATCGAGAGTGGCTTTGTCGAAAAGAATCATCGCGACGAACACTAATTTCTTGGCTGCGCGAAGACACTCGATCAGGGTTGGAACGGCAACCCATGCGGCTTTCTCGACAGGATATCCATAAACGCCGGTTGATATCGCCGGGAAAGCGATGCTGTGCACGCCTAGCTCGTCGGCGATCCGCATCGACTTGCGGTAGGAATTTGCAAGCGTTTCGCTTTCGCCGGAGTTGCCGCCGCTCCATATGGGACCAACAGCATGGATCACATATTTGTTTGGAAGACGTCCTGCCGTGGTTGCAACCGCTTCGCCTGGTGGGATTGAGCCGCGCTCAGCGCGGATGCGGCAGCAGTTTTCAGCGATCGCGGGCCCCCCTGCACGATGGATGGCGCCGCAGACTCCGGCGCCGGGGAGCAGGTCGGAATTGGCGGCGTTGACGATGGCGTCGGCGAAAGGGCATTCAACGATGTTGCCTCGGAGCAAGCGAAGTAAATCGGGATCGCCCACTTGCACATCAACGACATAGTCTTTGTCGCGCGGCAGGTTCATCAGGAGGCCAGCAAACCAGATCCTTCGTTCCGCTCAGAATCACAATGATCGGGCGTTACAGCTCACTTTTTGTCCGTCAACGCTTCCACTCCTGGCAATTTCTTGCCTTCCAGGAATTCGAGCGAAGCTCCGCCGCCGGTTGAGATATGCGTAACCTGGTCGGCCACGCCGGAAGCTTTGATTGCGGCGACCGAATCTCCGCCGCCGACGATCGAGGTGGCGCCGGGATTGTCGGCGATGGCACGCGCGATCTTGAACGTTCCCTTCGAGAAGGGCTGGACTTCGAATACACCCATGGGCCCGTTCCAGACGATGGTGCGGGCGCGCGAAATTTCTTCGCTGAAGGCCTCAATGGTTTGCGGGCCGATATCGAGCGCCATCATGTTGGCTGCAATCGGACTGCCCCCATTTACGACGTGGGTCAATGCATTGGCGTCTATGCGATCGGCAACCACGTGATCCACGGGAAGCAGGAACTTCAGTTTGTGCGTCTTGGCTTCCTGCAACAACTGGCGGGCGAGATCGAGTTTGTCCTCCTCGACCAGGGACTTTCCGACCTGATCGCCGTGCGCTTTCAGGAAGGTGTACGCCATCCCGCCGCCTACGATCAGGGTATCGACCTTGTTCATCAGGCTTCGGATGACGTTGATCTTGTCGCTGACCTTGGCCCCTCCCAGGATTGCGACAAAAGGCCGCTCAGGGTGTTCCATGGCCTTGCCGAGGTATTCGAGCTCCCGCTGCATGAGCAAGCCGGCTGCGGATTTCTGCATGAAATGTGTGATCCCGACCGTGGAGGCGTGGGCGCGGTGCGCGGCGCCGAATGCGTCGTTCACGTAGAAGTCGGCCAGGGATGCCAGCTGCTTTGAAAATTTTTCGTCGTTGGCTTCTTCCTCGGCGTGAAAACGCAGGTTCTCCAGCAGCAGGGTCTGGCCTTTCTCGAGCTTGCCTGCCATTTCTTCGGCCTCGACCCCGACGCAGTCGGGGCAGAACCCGACGTTTTCTCCGCGGGCCAGTTCTTTGTCGAGCAGCATGCGCAGGCGCTCGGCCACCGGCTTCAGGCTCATCTTCAGGTTCGGCTTACCCTTGGGACGGCCCAGGTGAGAGGCCACGATCAGGCGCGCGCCGTGACGCAGGGCATACTCAATGGTGGGCAGGGTTTCACGGATTCGCGTGTCATCCATCACCCGGCCATCGTCCAGAGGAACGTTGAAATCCACGCGCATGAAGATGCGGCGGTCGTTCAGCGACAGATCACGAATGGAAAGCTTGGACATAGCTGGTTGTCCTCAACAGTGCCGGATTGTGACGCGGGCGAGGGCGCCCGCGTCATGCCAGATTCTTACAGGCCCTTGCTGCCAATGTAATTGATGAGGTCGCGGACGCGGCACGAGTATCCCCACTCGTTGTCGTACCAGGAGATCACCTTTACGCAGTTGCCGCCGACCACCAGGGTCATGGGCGCATCCACGATTGAAGACCGCGAATCGCCCTTGTAATCGGCCGATACCAGTTCGTGCTCCTCGTAACCCAGGTAGCCTTTTAATGGGCCGGACTCGGACGCTTTCTTGAGGGCGGCATTCACCTCTTCTTTTGTCGTCTTCTTTTCAACGAAGGCGACCAGGTCCACGACGGAGACGTTGGGGGTCGGAACCCGCATCGCGAAACCGTCGAGTTTGCCGGCCAGGTCGGGAATCACCAGTTTCAGCGCCTTTGCAGCTCCGGTCGAAGTCGGAATCATCGAGAGAGCGGCAGCGCGGGCACGGCGCAAATCCTTGTGCGGGAAGTCGAGAATGACCTGATCGTTGGTGTAGGAGTGGATCGTGGTCATGGTGCCGCTCTGAATTTTGAAGTTGTCATTGACCACCTTGGCGATCGGCGCCAGGCAGTTGGTGGTGCAGGACGCGTTCGAGATGACATGATGCTTGGCGGGATCGTACTTATCCTCGTTCACGCCGAGAACCAGGGTGACATCTTCGTTCTTGGCCGGGGCCGAGATAATGACCTTCTTGACCGGGCCGCGCAAGTGTTTCTTGGCATCTTCGGCATTCGTAAAACGTCCGGTGGATTCGATTACGACTTGGGCGCCCACCGACTCCCAGGGCAGCTTGGCGGGATCTTTCTCCGCGAATACCTTGATGGTCTTGTTGCCGACTTTGATCGAATCCTGCCCGGCGCTGATATCAATGGAAAGATTGCCCAGAATCGAATCGTACTTAAGAAGATGAGCCAGGGTCTTGGGATCGGTCAGATCGTTTACGGCAACGAAATCGAGATTGGAATCATTCAAGGACGCGCGTAACACGTTGCGTCCGATACGTCCGAAACCGTTGATGCCTACTTTAATTGCCATGTCGCCTCCGCGAGAAGATAGAGACAGATGAATTCAGGAGCCTTAGGGGTAACCCGAAATGGTAACAGGGGGACCGAGTCAAGGTAAATGTCCGGGGCCACAACGGCCGGCCAGCGCATTCTGCTTCATGGGCAGGCATACGTCCCGGATTGCTGCACGCGAGATGCTTCGGCCTGCGGCTCAGGATGACGTCGTTCACTCCGTCAGCTTGCAACCGCAATCGGCAGGCGGCACGTGAGCGCTGAGGAAGCTGGCCGCACGGGTGTAGGCGTCGATTTGATTTTCCACGCGAGCGAATCCATGACCTTCGTTCTCGTAGATTTTGTATTCGGCGGTCCCACCCTGCTTCTTTACGGCATCAACGACCTGGAGTGTTTCAGATTTCGGGCAGCGCGGATCATTGCCGCCCGCCAGAAGCAACAGCGGAGCCTTGATCTTGTCTACAAAGAAAATCGGGGAACGGTCGTGGAACAGGTCTTTATTGGTGACCGGATCGCCCATGGTAGCGAGATCCATCTCGCGCAGGACCGGATCTTCGTTTTCGATTTCGGTGAAGTAATTCACGAAGGGAACGATGGGCACGCCTGCGGCCCACACTTCAGGAGCCTTGGTGACGCCCATCATGGTGAGATAACCGCCATAGCTTCCGCCCATCAGAACGAGTTTTTTGGGATCGAGAAATCCGGTCTGCTTGATCCACTCCGCAGCGGCGATGACGTCGGACAAATCGCCTCCGCCCATGTCGAAAAGGTTAGCCTGCTGGAACTCCTTGCCATACCCGGTCGAGCCGCGATAGTTGGGCGCGATGATCATGTATCCCCGGTTGACCATGTGCTGCACAAAACGATTGAAGGAGTTCATGGTTTGCGCGGTAGGGCCGCCGTGTACGTAAACAATGGCCGCGTTCTGGCCATTCCGCTGCATGTTGTAGGGCACATACAGAAAGGCCGAGATGGTCCACTTGCCGTCTTTGCTCGGGTAGTGGACGAGATAAGGTTCGACCATGTCTTGCGCGCGAACGCCGGCCATCAGGGAGTGCGTGACTTGATGCGACTGCCCGCTCGCCAGGGTATAGACCCAGACGTCGTTCGGGGCGGTAGGCCCGTTGTGGTAATAGAGCAGGTGCGCCCCGTCACGGCTGTAGGCAGTTTCTGAACCCCCCAGCGAGTTCAGGCCCTTGGGCAGCGGCAGGGGCGTGGTCTTTCCCGTGGCTAAATTGTGCACGTAGATGTCGGTATTGCCGTCCACATTTGCAGACCAGGTGACTGACTTCCCGTCGGGAGAGAAATTCCCGCCATTGATCTCCCATTTGTCATGCGTCAGCCAGGTAATCTTCTTCGATGCAATGTCGAGGACTCCAACGTTGTCGTAGCCGTTGGCGGCGTTTGAAGTGAGCAGGACCGACTTGCCATTGGGAGAGATATCGTTTGCAGAATAGAGTTTCTCGCCTTCATGCGGGGTAAGCAGCGTGCTGTTTCCGGATGCGACCTCGGCGATGAAGATGTTCGAGTCCGTGCCCTTGGCTTGTTGCTGGGTGTAGACGATGAACCTGCCGTCCTTGGACCAGATGGGACTGACGTTCATCTTGTCTTTGGGCGTGTTCGTGGTGAGGTGTTTGGTGTCGCGCATCAGGGTGTCGAAGACATCGATCTCGAACACTGACGATGTCCTGGGCTTCACCATGAAAGCGAGATAGCGTCCGTCGGCAGACCAGGTGGGATTTTCTTCCGCGATCTCGCGAGTCCTGGTGACGTTTACGACCTGGCCGGTCTTTGGCGAGACAAAAAAGATGTCCCACTGCTCATCCCCATCGTAGTCGGACATGTAAGCGATCCACTTGCCATCGGGCGACCAGGTGGGGGAGGTCTGACGCTGGTCGCTGACCGTAAGTTGCGTAGGCCAGCCTCCGGCGCTGGGGACGACCCACAGATTATTTCGTCCGCTGATGTTGGAGACGAACACGATGCTCTTGCCATCAGGCGACCAGGACGTGCCACCCACCGCGCGCGTCATGTAAAGGCGCTCGATGGACAGGCTCTGCTGGTTCTGTTCAACCTCGGCGCTGGTCTTACTTTGGACTTGCTTGGGATCGGTAATCGCCTGGGGAACCGGCAAAGTCTGGGCAAGGGAAATCGTGCTCATAAAGATGACGATAGTAAATGAGATCAGAGTGCGCATGACAGGGTGTGCGGAAGAAAGAAGTGTAGCAGAGCCCCAAACGAGGTTTTTCGGCGTAAAATGCCGGGCCGGAGGCCGCATCATGTTCAAGCCCAAAGGACCATACTGCCAGAGTTGCGGGATGCCATTGTCGAAAGACGAAAAAGGTGGGGGCACGGAAGCTGACGGGAGCAAATCTACGGCCTTTTGCAGTCACTGCTACGCAGGCGGTCGCTTTACCGAGCCAGACCTGACGGTCGATCAGATGGTTGTAAAAGTGCGGGACAAGATGCGTCAGATGCACATCCCCGGGTTCCTGGCGAAGGGTTTCACCAGGGACATCCCGACCCTGGCGCGCTGGAGTAAGCCGTAGTTACGGGTGCGCGTTCTTGTGGATGTCCACGGTGCTCCAGGTCTTATCGGCGGCGTGGCAGATATTTTCCAGCGGACACTCTGCACACCTGGGGGAGCGCGCGACGCAGAGTTTGCGTCCATGCCAGATCAGCTGGTGAGAGAAGATGGTCCACTTCTCGCGCGGGAGGATCGCCATCAGGTCCAGTTCAATCTTCTTCGGATCTTCCTGCTTCGTAAGCTCCAGGCGACGCGACAAGCGCTGAACGTGCGTGTCCACCACAACTCCATCATTCCTCTTGAACCACGTGCCGAGCACGACGTTGGCGGTCTTGCGCGCGACCCCCGGCAAAGTGAGCAGGTCCTCCATGTTGTCCGGGACCTTGCCTCCGAAGTCGCTGACGATCTTCTTCGCAGCCCCTACCACCGACTTTGACTTGTTGCGGAAGAACCCGGTCGAACGAACATCAGGCTCGAGATCTTCGGGTTGCAGGGCCGCGAAATCCTGCACCGTGGGATATTTCCTGAAGATGACCGGGGTCACCTTGTTCACGTTCACGTCCGTAGACTGGGCGGAAAGGATCGTGGCGACCAAGAGTTCCCAGGCATCGTTGTGAGTGAGCGCGCAGGTGACGTCGGGATAAGTCTGGTCCAGGCGCCTCAGGATTTCCTGTACTCGCTGCGGCGAGGTCGATCCCGCAGTCTTTTTGTTCTTCGCTGGCTTTTGCGGGAATTTCCGGATCTGCTTGGGCTGCCGGGAGACTCCTCGGCTCTGCTGGCCGCGGGGTACGCTGCGCGCGCCTTCCTGACGTCCGGTCTTTGCGGGTTGGCGGGGAGCGACGCCGCGTGTCATGGCTGCCTCGACGTCCATCTTATCAAGACTTCCGAAGCAGATGACGGCTGCACTTCGGTAACCGGCCAGTCATTGACGCGCTGTGAGCGTCCCGGTACTCTGAACCCAACCTCCACCACAGGGAAACGAATATGGCAGTGAAGTCGATCCAACTCGGCCAGGTGTGGCGCAGCGATGCCGACGGCCAGGATTATCTGGTCACAAAGGTTTACAGCGAAGTATTTGCACAGTATGCCATGCTGCGGCCCGCAGGCTTGTCCGCTCCAGATGCCAACACGGTTCGGGTCAAGGTTATCAAGGACGCTTCCGGTGCGGGCCTCCCCGGGTACACATTTACGCAGGAAGGTTCCTTCTAGCGCCATCGTCGCGATTTCTTTCCTCCTGTATCCTTGTTGAGATGACCGAGAAGATCCTGGCAGTCCTGTTTGTATTCATCAAATCCATGATCGGCGCCGCTGGATATGGCGGGATCGTTCTGCTGATGGCGATCGAATCCGCCTGCATTCCTCTGCCTTCCGAACTGATCATGCCGTTCGCCGGATACCTGGTGTATGAAGGACAGCTGAACTTGTGGTGGGTGGCGACGGCGGGTGCGATCGGATGCAACCTGGGATCGCTGGTGGCCTACGAAATCGGATACTACGGCGGGCGTCCTCTGGTGGAGCGATACGGGCGCTGGATTCTGATGGGTAAGAGAGAACTGGAGTGGGCGGATCGCTTCTTTGCGCGCTGGGGATACCTGGCGGTCTTCGTTGGCCGGTTGCTTCCCGTCATAAGGACCTTCATCGCATTGCCCGCGGGAATTGCCCGCATGCCGCGAGGCCGATTTCACATCTATACGTTTCTGGGATCATGGCCCTGGTGTCTCGCGCTGGCTTACCTGGGAATGAAACTGGGTGAGAACTGGCGCTCACTCGGAAAATACTTCCACCAATTTGACTTCGTGATTGGCATCCTGCTGGTGGCCGGAATCGGGTGGTTTGTGTGGTCACACTGGCAGAACCGGATGCAGGCGGCGGAATGAGTATTCACATTTTGATGAAGTGATCCCGGGCCAGGGAGGGCGAAGGATCTCGCGTGCCCGACTTGAATGCCTGGCAGCGCACGCCAGATCCGTCGCCCGGCTGAACTGCGCCGGGCTTCGGGATGACGCTGGTTGTTTAGGTTTGGGCTTCAGTTCACCGACAGCTTCCACATGTCCGAAAAGATTTTCGTGGTATTGAAAATGTCTCCGTCAAAGATGAGGAATTCGCGGTGCGCCGCGTCCCACACCGTGCCCAAGCCTTCGCGCCTGGTAGGACTGGCCGTGGGCGAGAGCTGCGTCCAATTGAGGCCGTCCCATGCCCAGGTGGTGTTCTGATCCACGCCCACACTGCCTCCACCAAAAACCACTACCTGATTCAGTTGAGGATCGAAGGCGCCAGTTGTGAAATAGAGAGGCGGCGGGGTAGTTGCGGGGTTCCGTTGGGTCCAGTTCGAGCCGTCCCAGGTCCAGGTGTTCTGAACGACCCAGATATCGGAAATTCCTCCAAACAACACCACGTTGTGGCGGACCGGATCGAAAACTGTAACCGCGCCGCTCCTGGGGTAAGGAGTGGTGACCGGATTCAGAAGGTTCCAATCGGTGCCGGTCCATTGATACATGCTGCGCGAATAGAAGCGGCCCTGGTAGCCGCCGAACATGTCAACGTGGCCATTTGCCGGGTCCACGAACAGCATGGGATTGGTCGCGCCGGTGGGCACCGTGTGAGGATTGGCTTGGGTCCAGGTGGAGGTCGCGCCGTCCCACAGCCAGGTGTCGTTCAGAAACGTAAGTCCGACGAAGCCGCCGAACAAAACGATCTTTTGAATGTTCTTGTCATATGCCATTGCGGCAGCCGCGCGGGGGCTGGGCGCAACGCTGGTCTGCACCTGCGTCCAGGTTGTGCCGTCGAAGGTCCAAGTGTCGTTGAGTTGTCCAGTTGCGTTGCTTCCACCGAAGGCAACAATCTTTTTGCTGATAGGATCGTAAGCCGTCGCAAAAAACGCACGGGCGGGAAGCCCCTGGGCCGGAGACACCTTGGTCCATGTAACCGTCGCCGGATCGGCTGCAAATGACAGGGTTGCGGTTGCGAGCACGAACAGGGCTGCGAGCGCTGTGCGGTGCCAGGATCTGATGCGATGGTTCTGAAGCATTGCTTGCTCTTTCTCCTTGTGAAACCGGGCAGTGTATCAGGGCCGTTGGATTCGACAAGGAGTAAGAAGTTCCACGCGCAAAGAAATTTTTGAATTGCTGAACATCCGCAATTTGTAGTGTTAGACGCGTTGCCAGAATCATTCAGCCGGGGAGGCGGAAGATGAAAAAACTTGTGATGCTGTCAGTGATCATGATTGCGACGATGTGCCCATCGCTGCTGAAGGCACAAACCCCAGCGGGGAAGGGCCAGCCCTTTGTGGTCGAGTACTACTACAAGACGAAATGGGGACACGCCGACGAGTTCCTGCGCCTGTTCAAGAAGAACCATTACCCGTTGCTGAAGAAGCAGGTAGAGATGGGACGGATGCTGAAAGTTTGGATGGACCAACCGCGCTATCACACTACCGAAGACGGCCGATGGGACTACCGCGTCACCATTGTTTTTGCGAATGCCACTGTCGCCAACGAGCCGTTTGATGAAGACGCCCTAAAGAAGCAGCTATGGCCCGACCAGTCGACGTATGAGAAAGAAGAACAGCGGCGGTTTGAGATTCTCGAGGCGCATTGGGATCTGCCGGTAAAGACTCTGGATCTTGAAAAGTAGTACCAGGTAGAGATCCAAGTGACCGCTTAATCAACCTTCAGCGCCTTTGCCACTAGTTTTTCATGCCACTTCCATGGGAGTAGGCGCTTCAGCCAGAGTTGTACGTGCGCGTCGCCGCCTACGAGATAACGCAGGCGCGGAGAGGGATCTTGGGCGATGCTGGCGATCACTCGCGCAACTTCGATTGGATCTTTCTTTTTGAGTTTCTGGACCTGGTTGCGCATGCGCTCTCCGCGCTCGCGGTTCGGGGATGAGCCATCCATGGTTTTCCTGCCGAGGATGGCATTGCGCGTCCATATGTCGGTTTGATAGGAACCGGGCTCAACCAGGACCACCTTAATCCCCAAAGCGTTGGTTTCAAGCCGCAAAGCCTCGCTCCAACCCTCCAGGGCAAACTTGGAAGCCGAATAACTGCTGATGCTCAATGCCGCGTGCAGACCGCTGATCGAGGACACCATGATGATGTGTCCGGACCGCTGCTTGCGCATAACCGGCAGGACGGATTGGGTCAGCGCGACATTTCCAAAGAAGTTGGTCTCGAACTGGAAGCGGATTTCGTCGAGAGCCATGTCTTCGGCAAAGCCTGCCACGGCGAAACCTGCGTTATTTACGAGCACGTCGATGCGACCATAATCGCGGACGACCCCGGAAACAAACTCCGGGAGGGATGCGAATTCAGTGACATCGAGGCGTCGAACATCCATCGGCGAGCCTAACCCCGCTGATTGAGCGGCTTCGTCGAGGCGGGTGCGCCGCGCAAGGTCGCGCATCGTGGCCACCACGCGGAAACCCTGCTTGGCCAGTTCAACTGCTGTGAGGAGGCCAATCCCACTGGATGTGCCGGAGATCACTGCAATTTTTTCAGGCATAGGTTCTGATGTTTTGGAACGTTTGTATCATGGAAAAGGTTACTTACGGCGAGCGTAACCGCCGTTCTGTTGCGGGAGGTCACGATGAGACCCTTCTCGAAAATCAACGATCGGAGAGCCGCTTATTTCGAACCTTACCCGTCCCTGGAAGTGTATGGCTTGTTTGCGACGTTGGTGCTGGCCGGCGCCGTGGCGCTGATCATCGGCTTGCTTGCGATTCGGTGAGTAGCTGGTTGGCCAGATTGGCGAACATCGAGAACGGCGAGGACATCTGTGGCCGTATCAACCGGACTTCGCGCATCACGCACCTTCCTCTCCGCTTAATGTTCTGTAGCAGCGGTTCCGGCGCATTCTTTTCCGTTTGAGGACGCTTGGTTGCAAATCACTCGGCAATACGAGAACATATCCGTTTGCCTTACATCTCAAATTCTCATAAGGAAGCAGCCAACCAATGGCGAAGCGGCAAGTGTCGAAGTCTGAACCGAAACCGGTAAAAACCGAGAAAGCAATGCAGAACCCCAAGGGCAAGCTGGGCGTCATGATTCCCGGCATGGGGGCGGTTGCCACCACATTTGTGGCTGGCGTTGAGGCGGTGCGAAAGGGGTTGGCGAAGCCCATCGGGTCCCTGACACAGATGGGCACGATCCGCCTGGGACGCCGCACGGAAAGCCGGTCTCCGCGGATCAAAGAATTTGTGCCGCTGGCTGCGCTGGACGATCTGGTCTTTACCGGTTGGGACATTTTCGAGGATGACATGTACACGGCGGCCCGCAAAGCGGGCGTGCTTGAGAAAGAGTTGCTGGACCAGGTGAAGCCGTTTCTCAGCACCATCAAGCCGCAAAAAGCCGTCTTCGATCATAACTACGTCAAGAAGATTGACGGGCCCAACGTCAAGAAGGGCAAGAACAAGATGGAACTGGCGGAGCAGGTACGCGAGGACATCCGCCGCTTCCGGAAGAGTTCAGGCGCAAGCCGGCTGGTGACGATCTGGTGCGGTTCGACGGAATCGTTTATCACGCAGACGGGAGCACATCAAACCCTGAAATCTTTCGAGAAGGCGCTCACGCAAAATGACGAGAATATCGCCCCCTCGATGGTCTATGCATACGCCTCGCTGATGGAAGGCGTGCCGTTCGCCAATGGCGCACCGAATCTCACTGTTGACATCCCGGTGATGCACGAACTGTCGCGGCGCAACCAGGCGCCGATCTGCGGCAAGGATTTCAAGACCGGACAGACTCTGATTAAAACCATCCTTGCGCCGGGCTTCAAAGCCCGCATGATCGGTTTGGCGGGCTGGTTCTCGACGAACATCCTGGGCAATCGCGATGGGGAAGTGCTCGACGACCCGGGCTCGTTCAAGACCAAGGAAGAGTCGAAGCTTTCTGTGCTGGAACACATCCTGCAACCCGAGCTTTATCCTGAGCTTTACGGCAAATTCACGCACAAGGTTCGCATTAACTATTATCCACCGCGCGGTGATAACAAAGAGGGTTGGGACAATATCGATATCTTTGGGTGGCTCGGTTACCCGATGCAGATCAAGGTGGACTTCCTGTGCCGGGACTCGATTCTGGCCGCCCCCATCGTGCTCGACCTGATTTTGTTCCTGGATCTGGCCCAACGCAGCAGCGAACTCCAGGGAATCGGAATTCAAGAATGGCTGAGTTTCTACTTCAAGTCTCCGATGACCGCTCCCGGGCTGTATCCGGAACATGATCTGTTCATCCAGTTGATGAAACTCAAGAACACGCTTCGCCACCTGAAGGGCGAAGAACTGATCACGCACTTAGGGTTGGAGTATTACGACTAGGAGGGGCGGGGCGCCCGTCATTCCATCGGCACGATCACGGCGTTCTATTTCTCGTCGAATTCCATCGAGGTGCGCACCATCCCAAAGTCGAGCCGGATTGAGCACTTCTTGGGAGCGATGTGGCCGAAATAAATGAACAGGCTTTTTTGCATTTCCGGTAATTTCTCGACTTCCATGGGCGCGCGCACCAAGTCGTGCTGCTCGTCGTAGGCTGCACCGGCAGTTACGTTCTTACTCACGATCAGGGTCCAATTGTTCTTTTCCGGCAGCAGGTAAACGTTGTAGGCGCCGGTTGGGATCTCCTTGCTGTTGACCGTCAAGATTCCCTCAGTGAAAAGGGCCATTGGGGTTCCGCCGGGAGCCCAGACCTTGCCTTGCGGCGGCGGATTCTTCTTGTCGAATGTGGCCGGCGTGTAGCGAATGGTCATCTGCTTGTCATCGCTAAAAGTACAGACCGCGGCCTGGGACAGCGCGTCCGAGTCCTGGGCGAAGACAGGTCCGCAGACGGCAATTTCCGACAACAGCAGTATGAGGACAAATAGCTGGCGCATGACTCCCCCGGAGTGAGCTTTTCTATGACAGCTTTTTCTCTTTTTTGTAGTCGTCAAACTTTTCAAGAAACCGGACCATATCCGACTTCTGCAAATAGTACGGTGTGGACAGCCGGAGTTTCGAGGGCTCTCCACCGCGAATACGAATCTTGTGGTTCTTCCAGAGCCAACTCTCCAGTTCCGCGCGCTGAATTGGAGGGACGTTCACCGTCACAATGGCGCAGCGCAGGTCCGGATCGGGCGAGGTCCAGGATTCTGCGCCGCGCTTGATCATCTCGCTGAGCAGGAAATTGGCGCTCTCACGGTGGCGCTTTTCAATGCGATCCATGCCGATCTGGTTGGCCATCTGAATGGCCGCGCGTAGTCCGGCCAGAGCGGGCACGTTGGAAGAGCCGATCCGTTGGAATCGCTCCGCGCGAATTTTGCTGTCGTCCCAGCCTTCGGTGGCGATGGTGTTCCAGAGCCGGTCAATCACTTCATCCCGTACGTAGAGAAACCCGGATCCCTTCGGAGCCTGCAGCCACTTATGCGGGCTTGCGGAATACATGTCACAACCCAGTTCATTCAGGTTCAATTGCATCATCCCGGGCACGTGAGCGCCGTCGACGGCCGACAGAATGCCCTTGGAGCGAGCCAGGGCGCAGATCTCTTTAGCTGGCAAGACCACTCCCGTGACCGTGGTGATATGGCTGAAGAATATGATGCGTGTCTTCGGCGTAATCGCGTCGTGAAACAGGTTCAGCGCCTGGTCCGCATTGGCAATGGGCTTGGGCAAGGTGATTTTCTTTATGACGATGCCGTAGCGTTTGGCTTTGACTTGCCAAGGCTGCTCGCCGCCGGGATGCTCCTGGTCAGTCATGAGAACTTCATCGCCAGCCTTCATATCCACCCCGTTGGCGATGTAGCTGTTGGCCTCGGTCGCGTTGCGAAGCAGGGCGATCTCGTCACGCTTGCAACCGACGAATGCAGCCAGCGGGTCGCGGAACTCATTCCAGGCCGCGTATCCCCAGATGGGGTAGTCCTCGGGATCCTGCTCGTCCAGCTTTTCGCTCTTGGTATAGCTCTCGAAGACAGCGCGCAAGACGGGCGCGGGGCTCGACCCGACCGTACCGTTGTTGAGGTAAACGACGTCTTGCGGAATGAGAAATTGCCGGCGAATTTCCGCCCAGTATTTCTCGACGTCTTTGCGCTGCGCAGGCGGTTCCGGCAGCGAAGGCGGAATAGTTTCGAGTTGCGCGAGTAATGCGCGTGGCACAGCAAGCGCAGCAGCAACACCGGCCGTGGTTGACAAGAAACGCCTGCGGTCGAGCAACGAGAAGCCCTCCAATACCGGAACGCGCCATGTTACGACCGCAAGCAGGGTTCCTCAAGTACAAATGGCACAGCAGTTGAGGGATGTGATACCGCAATGAACTCGGTTCGCGTCAAATATATTGAAGATGACGGTTCAAGGGGTAACCATATTCAGAATCAAGGCGTCCAACCGAACAGGGAAATCCCGGGCGTAGTTTGGCCGCGCGCGTATAATCGAAGCTGGAAGCGCCCGGATGGCAGGAAAAAGGGAGTGGGTCATGAAGCGTAATCTGTTGGCATTGGCCGCTATGTTACTGATGCTGGGGTGCTTGGCACCCTCGGCTTTTTCGCAAAGTCCGGGGACGAGCCCTGCGGACCCCAATGCCACAAGCACCGCCCCGAGCGACCAGACGGGAGCGTCCAAGGTCCCCAAGGTGCAAGAGGCCGACCCCGAGAAGGTAAAACATAACGGCGGCAAGGGCGACGTCGAGGCAGTGGGGAACCGCAATGTCGGCTGCAATCGCGGCCTCGGCAACTGGTATAGCGTCGAGAAGCAGATCGCCATGGGCAAATCCTATGCCCAGCAGGTGGAGTCCACGGTGAAACTGGTGCAGGACCCGGTGATCACGGAGTACGTGAACCGTGTCGGACAGAACCTGGTACGCAACTCGGACTCGCAGGTTCCATTCACGATCAAGGTCATTGATTCCGATGAGATCAACGCTTTCGCGCTGCCGGGAGGCTTCTTTTACGTGAATTCGGGCCTGATCCTGGCCGCGGATGAAGAGGCGGAACTGGCCGGGGTCATGGCGCATGAGATCGCGCATGTCGCGGCTTGTCACGCTGCCCGCGAAAACACCCGCGGCAACCTCATGAACATGGCGTCGATCCCGCTGATTTTCGTGGGCGGCGGCATCGGGTACGCGGGGTATGAAGCGGCGGGGCTGGCGTTGCCCATGACCTTCATGAAGTTCTCGCGCAACTTCGAATCCGAAGCTGACTATCTTGGCCTGCAATACATGTACAAGACCGGCTACGATCCGCAAGCGTTTGTCAGCTTCTTCGAGAAGGTGCAGGCGCAGGAGAAGAAAAAGCCCGGTACGCTCGCCAAGGCGTTTTCGTCGCATCCGCAGACTCCGGATCGAATCAGCAAATCGGAGGAAGAGATCAACCAGATCCTTCCGGCCAAGGCGCAATACTTGATTTCAACCTCGGAATTCGACGATGTGAAGGCGCGCCTGGCCCAGATCGAGAACCGGCACAAGATTATTGACCAGAAAGACAAAAATAAGCCGACACTGCGACGCACCTCGAGCACCGATAAAACGCCGGATAGCGGCAAGGGAAGCGATGACGACCATCCCACGCTCAAGCGGCGCCCGGACGACAACAACAATTAAGGTAAAGATTGCGACCTCACCCGGCGGCTTCGGCCGCCGGTTTTGTTTTGGCGCCAAGGAGTTCCAAATGAAAAGAGCCGCGCCCGATCGCGGCTCTTCAACAACTTCAACTCTTTGATCTTCAGGCAGCCTGTTTGGTGGCCAGTGACCGCACCCGGGCGCTCGAGGTGGCGTTGGACGTGATTCTCATCTCTTTCCAGTCGTAAGGCATCTCTTTGCCACAGTCGAGACAAACGACATAGGTGCCGGTGAGGGAAGCCGCTGCGTTGCGTCGAGAACCGGGACGAACCGAAATTGGAAAGCTGTAGTGTTGGTGCCAACACCCGAAGAACGTATTGAACAACTTCGCCAGCATACCCACCTCCGCGCACAGCGAGCTCTATTTGGCTCTTGCCTGGGCTTGTTTCGGGGGAGCCTTCTTAACCGAATTCAACTACTTAGATTCCACTCCGGCTAAAAAGGTTCGACATCTGTACACGCGTCATAACCCGCCAAAATGGCTCACGGAATAAGCCGCTTTTTATCAGCCGGTTGTGAGTTGCTGAATGGGAATGGGAGCAAGGCAGGTCACGCGCCACGGGCTCGGCAACCTGCCAGATCAGGAAAAGATTTGCGCAGAAATGTCGTTAGACGCTCTCAGGGCCCGGTTTCTTGCGGGAATGGCACTTGGAGATGATGGCAGAGCGAAGCCGGGTGCGGAGATCGTCGGGCAGTTCGTAAAGCTGCGAATCGCGATAGATTTCGATAGTTTTCTTGGTTGTGTCGCAGACCACATAGCAGTTGTGGCACCAAGCCAGATGATCCTCGAGTTCGGCCTTGGTGCGGGCGTCAATGACGCCGTCCAGGTAATTGGTCAGCTCTTGCAGGAATTCAGAGCATTTCACTGTTTGCCATCTCCGCTCTCACGTTTCTGAAAGTAACGGCTCAGCCGTTCTCGCAACTGCAGGCGCGCTCGTAGAAGGCGCGACTTGACCGCCGGGATGCTGAGTTCTAATGCGTCAGCTGTTTCCTCGGTTGAAAGCCCTTCCACATCTCGCAGGACAAACACCGTCCGAAAGCTCGGGGGAAGGCCCTGGATCGTGCGAGTCAAGATCTCTCGTAACTCGGCCTGGTTATACTGCTGTTCCGGGTTCGGA
>Ga0070741_10005030_pt1 | contig 30038 bp, 27 predicted proteins | sample Coa_R1_4_FD_66440 | JGI IMG/M metagenome (GOLD analysis project Ga0070741, IMG submission 66440) | Surface soil microbial communities from Centralia Pennsylvania, which are recovering from an underground coalmine fire - Coalmine... | ecosystem: Environmental > Terrestrial > Soil > Unclassified ... | reverse complement strand
TCGTGGTGGGCGCGGTCTCGACCGACGTTCAGTCTGGGCTTGCGACGATGTGCTACCTGCCCGGGATGGAGACGCCGGAGCGCGAATGCTGGTACATCAACATGGGCGCGGTGGACAAGACCTTCTTCACCACTGACGCGATGGTGCGCGCGGCGAACTTCTAGTCCGCGAACGATCCGACGCACTGAGGGCGCGGCTCTCCCAACGCGGGAGCCGCGCCTTTCTTTTGGGTGCGTGACCCTCTTGTCAAACATCATCCGAAAAATCACCCCCGAATCATCATCTGAAATTCCCCCCTCTGGTTTAGTTGCTGTTGGGGGAGCGCGAGGGGGAGGATTCCCCCTCGCTGCACCCAGCAAGCTAACAAGCTCCCGCCAGAAGGTTCGGCCCGGAGGCCGCGGTCGCGTGCATGAAAAAGGTTGAGGTCCGCATGGAGCGGGCCGTGTCGGGCCTCGGTGGGCGAATGGCTTGCGCCTGTGGGGATGGTTTTCAGCCTTTTGGATCAGGCGGGCGGGCGGCGGGCGGTCAATCCGGACCGGCTGGTCCACAACGCCGACTACTCCATCAGGAGAGCCTGCCGAGGCGGTATTGCGGATAGGGCAAATCCCTGCCGGACGGCGTCAGGAGCGGGCGAAACGGGTTGAGATGCGCCATCAGGATTGCTTTTTGAGCGGGGCTTCGGCGCGTTTTGCTACATAAGATGAACATGCGGTCAGAATGTGAATATCTTCAGTGAACATTAGAAAACGATTCGGTCAATATTAGTGTATTGACGTTTGAAGATGATTCGGTCTAATGTCCGAACACTACGACGTTGATGCGGAAAAACAGCCGCATAAAAGTACAGAGGAGGCCGCGTATGCTCAGATTGACCGCCAGGAAGTGGCTGCAACCCTTATCTGGCGCAGGTTTGGCGGCGCTAACCGTTTTGACCTTTAGCGTCCCCTGCCTTGCCCAGGTGAAGCCAGGCGATTTTATAACGCCTGAAAACGCCTATAAGGTGAAAGCTCTCGTCTCACCAGGCGTCTTCTACAAGGTCGAGCGCGGCATGTCGATGAAGGTCGTTCCCACCGAACGCGTCGACTGGCCGCCCCCCTACAAGGACGCCACCGAAAAGTATTCGGCGCAGGTCCGCCTCTCCGAGGACCATCGGAGCCTCGTCGGTTACGTCGCCGGACAGCCTTTTCCCCTAATCGACGTCAACGACCCCTACGCCGGCACCAAGATCGTATGGAACCTCGTCTATAAGCCGTTCTATTCCGACGACTACGACCTGCGTTTTTACGATTGCGACACCGAGTACCAGGCCAAAGGAGCCCAAACCAAGCAGGTCGAATACTTCCAGATAGGCCACTATATGGGCTACGACCTCGTGGGACGCACCGAAGTCGAGCCGATGCCGATCGATCCCGACTTCAAGGTCACCCGTCGCCTCTGGATCTTCGGCCTCTATCCGGTGCTTGCGCCGATGGAGATTCGGGGAGTCGGGTTTATCCGCTGGCGGTACGAAGGACCGAACCGCGGCGATGACACTTGGAGCATCGGGTCGGGCAGCCGGCGTGTGCGCCGGGTCGATGAGTCGATCCTGAGCTCGGCATCCACCTCCGGAACCGCCGCCTTCTCCTGGGATCCGGACCATTATTCCGGGTTCAACGCCAAGACCGAGGAGTACGACTACAAGCTTTTGGGCGAGAAGAACATGCTCGCCACCGTCCATGCGGCCCATTCGCCCGAGGTCCGATGCCCGACCGACGGCGGCTCGAGCGCGTGCCCCGAGGACTGGGAGATCCGCCACATGTATATCGTCGAGGCGACCCCGCGTCCCGGCAAAATCAACGCGATCGACTCCAGAACCGTCCTCTATGAGGACTCGGAAGTCTGGTTCAACCCGTACATCGACACCTACGATCGGAGCGGGCGTCTGTTCCGCAGCCACATCTACTGGGTGGCCAACCGCGACCGTCCGGTGCCGGATGCGAAGGTTGCCATCTACCCGTTCAAGCGGCTGTTCGTGGTGGGCGCGGTTTCGACCGACGTTCAATCCGGACAGGCGACGATGTGCTATCTGCCGGGCATCGAAACGCCCGAGCGCGAGTGCTGGTACATCAACATGGGCGCGGTGGACAAGAGCTTCTTTACCACGGATGCATTGGTGCGCGCGGCGATCCGCTAGTCGTCGGCATACCAAATGTTCCCCAACGAACCGGCGCGGTTTCACCGAGACCGCGCCGGTTTACTTTTTTTGGCGGCCCGTAATAACGAACGTGCGCGCCCAAGGGCCGGGCGTCGCTCACTATGCCGGCAGATTCGGTTCTCAGGTGCCGGGGGCGGCTTTCGGCGCGGGAGCGGGCGGGCGTTTTGATGCCTGACCCTTCTGGCGGAGCTGGAGCAGGAGCTGGCGGAGCTTTGAGGGGTTGATTGGCTTCTTGAACAGCGCGCCTTCGAGTCCCCGCAGGCGCGCTCGTTTAAGGATGTGATCCTTGTCGTAATAGAAGGCGGTCATCAGGATGACCGGCAGCGACGGCATCTCATCCTTCACGCGCAGATAGAACTCGTACCCGTCCATCTCCGGCATCACGACATCCGAAATGACCGCATCGACCTTGACGTTGCGCAGGATCCCGAGCGCGCTCGAAGGACGGGTTGCCCGATGCACCACGCATCCTTCGGACTGCAGGAGATCTCCCAGCGAAGTCACCACCGTAAGATCGTCGTCGAGCACCAGCACCGACATCCCGGCGAGCGGTGAACCGAAGGGGGGAGCGGGGGACGGCTCCTGCTCGCGGGGCGGCGTGGGCCTTGGCTCCTCGCGCGGCGACAGATCCGCCATTCGCTTGCCCGCCAGATAGTCGCGGGTTTCGTACACGCCCTTTCGCGTCATCTCGTCGAGCCTGCGCACGATCCCCTGGACGCGCTGGATGCTGGCGCGGATCGATTCGAGGCGCTCGTTTTCGACCACCTTCTCGGATTCGCTCAAATGGGGCTCGACGCATCGCGCAAGCAGTTCGAGGTTGTTGGTGATGGATTCGAGCGGGTTGTTGATCTCGTGCGCGAGGCTCACCGCGATCTCGCCCGCCGTAGCGAGCTGTTCGCGCCGGCGCATCCGCCGTATGTCGCGGGCAAAGCCGATCGACCCGATCTCGGCGCCGGAATCGTCATGGATCAGCGAGCCGGAGATTGCGATCGGGATCATCTCGCCCTTTTTGTTGAGAAAGCGGGTCTCGTAATTGGAGATTCGCCCCGGCGTCTCCGACTGCCGCATCGCCTTCATCACCCGTCGCGCCTCCTCGATATCGGGATAGATGCGGGTGCAGGGCTGTCCGATTATCTCTTCGGGCGCGAAGCCGAGGTTCTGACGGGCGCCGTCGTTGTAGTAAATGATCGTTCCCTGGCGGTCGACGGCGATGATGATGTCGGGGGAGCTTTCGACCAGGCGTTGCAGATATTTCGGGTCGAGCGGGAGCATCTGGATACTATTATACAACCGCGAAGTTACCGCGACCGGGGGTGGGGAAGGGCTTATTTCCCGGCCCGGGGGCGGAATTTCGGCAGTGTCACCTCGTCGGTCATCGGTTCGAAGACCGCCTCCACCGGCATCCCGATCCGGATGTCCTGGGGTTTGATCCCGACCATATTGGAGATGAATTTCGGCCCCTCCTCCAGCTTGACCATCACCACGGCGTACGGAACCTCCGGGGCGAAGGCCGGATGATACACCTGGTGCATCACGTTGAAGCTGTAGATTTCGCCGCGCCCGCTCACGGGAACCCATTTGGCCTTGGCGGACAGGCACCTGGCGCAGAAGGAATGGGCGGGAAAATGCAGATCGCCGCACCCCTCGCATTGACGCACCATCAACTGCCCGCGGCGGGCCGCCTCATAGAATTCCGCCATATCGGGCGTGATCGTCGGAACCGGCTTTGCGACTGATGACATAGTTAGCGTTCCAGCGGAGATTGTTATGGCAGGCTTGAAGCCGGCGGATTTGGGGTCGCATTTGCGGCGCCGGCTTCGGGCCGATGCTCGTCTATTTCAGGGATTCGCTCCCAGGACCAGGGTTGAATGGGTGGATAGGATTCCGCCGTTGCCGGAAATGAGCCCGATGTCGTGTTTGGGCACCTGGCGCCGTCCCGCTTCTCCTCTCATCTGCACGATTCCCTCCGCGATCGGCGTCATCCCCCACATATAGAACGAGCTCAACTCGCCCCCGCCCGTGTTGACCGGGAAGGATCCGTTGGGACCTATCCGCCCGCCTTCGACGAACGGGCCGCCTTCGCCTTTGGCGCAGAAGCCGTAATCCTCAAGGGTGATCAGGACGGTGAAGGTGTAACAATCGTATAGTTCGGCGAAATTCACGTCCTTGAGATCGATTCCTGCCATCCGGAACGCGATCTCCCTGGCCATCGGAGCGCCTGAGGTAAGGGTATCGACGGGATCGCCGCCCGGATGCCCCTGCCCCATCCCGAGGATGTAGACCGGCGGATGCTTCAGGGTTCGGGCGCGTTCGGCGGAAGTGACGATAACGGCGAGGCCGCCGTTGGAGACGAGGCAGCAGTCGAACAGATGGAACGGCTCGACCACCCATCGCGACGCATGATAATCGGCCATCGTCATCGGCGTGTCATAAAACTGCGCCGCGGGATTCATGTTGGCCCACTGGCGCTGAGCGACCGCGATCTCACCGAGATGGTCCTGGCGGGTGCCGTACAGATGCATGTGGCGCTTGGCGACGAACGCGTATTGCGCGTTCACGCCGAAGAGTCCGTAGGCGGCGTTGAGGCCGCGCGCGAAGCCGTAGGCGGCGGCCGAACCGCTCTTGCCCTTGTCGGGGGAGGGCGGCTTGAGAGGGGCGTCGGCGAAGACGCAGGCCACGACCTTGGCCATCCCGGCGGCGATCGATTGCACCGCGTGCATGATCATCGCGGCCGCGGTCGCGCCGCCGATATTCATCGTGGCGCTGAGCGTGAGGTCGCGCAGTCCCATCGCCTGCTGGAGCGAAAACGACGCCATCGTGGCGTCGGGCCATGTAAGGCCGGGATTGACGAGAAGGCCGTCGAGGTCCGTTCGTTTGAGCCCGGCATCCTCGAGCGCGAGGTCGATTGCCTGGGCCGCGAAGCCCATCGCGTTGGAATGGTCGTAGTTGCGGCCCATCCGGGTCTGTCCGAGACCCGCGATCGCGCATTTGGCTCTCAAGTCGGTGCTCATCATCAAGTCTCCGCTCGGCAGCGCATGGTTTTGGGATTTCTACACCCGCGGGCGCTGCGAAGCGAAGCGCGGCGGGCGCTGTCCCATCCCGGCATCGGCCATGCCGAGGCAGCCACGAATCATAGCCCAACGCTTCCCGGACTCCCAAATGCCCGTGTGCGCGGGGCATGGCGTCGGGCGTGACCGTTTCGTAATCTAGTCCCTTGGTTGCCAACTCCCAAAAGATACACCTAGAATTAGCGGCGGGAGACTTACCAGAATGGCGCAGCCACTGACCTTCGAGGCGCTTGCCAGCAGCCAGCATGTGCTGTCGAGCGCGGAAAACTTCGTGCTTTATGTGCTCCTCGAGGCGGTGGCGCGGGGGCAGGGCGGCGGTCGTCTTCCGCTCAACCTCGGCGTGGTTATCGACCGCTCGGGCTCGATGTACGACGAGCAGCGGCTTGAGTTCGTGGTGGAGGCGGTCAAGTTCCTCGCCGACAACCTTGCCCCCGAGGACAAGGTCTCGATCGTCGCGTTCGCCGACAAGGCGAAGGTGATCGTTACGCCGGAGGAGGCGCACAATCGCGATGCGGTGCGCCGCGCGATCGACGACATCGATCTGCTCGAGATCGGCGGCGGCACGCAGATGGCGCTCGGGATGCGCGCGGCGATCGACGAGGTCAAAAAGAATCTCGACGCATCGCGGCTCAACCGCGTGCTGGTGCTGACCGACGGGCAGACCTACGAGGAGACCGCCTGCATCGACCTGGTGCAGCAAAATCGCGATCAGATTTCGTTCTCGACGATGGGCGTCGGCGTGGAGTTCAACGAGAAGCTGCTGATGCGGCTCGCGCAGGACTCCAACGGCAAGTATCACTTCATCGGCAATCCCTCGGAGATACCGAATATCTTCGAGGATGAGCTGCTCGGCCTGCGCGCCGTCACCGTGCGCAACGGCAGGATCGACGTGACGCTGTCGCAGGGTGTCCAGGTCCGCGAGGCGTTCCGCGCTTCGCCGGAGATCTACCCGATGGGGTCGCCGCTGGTCGGCGACGATCGCAGGGTGAGCTACGATATCGGCGACCTGCAGGCGGGCGTTCCCGGCTCGGTGCTGCTCACGTTGGTGCTGCCTCCGCGCAAGCCCGGGACGGTCCGGATTCTCCAGAGCACGCTCCATTTCGAGGTGCCCGGCACCGGCGAGGCGCAGGCGAACTGCGACCTGACGGTCGAGTACACGCTCGACCGCACGCTTACCAGCAAGCGCAACGGGCGCGTGATGAGCCTCGTGGACCAGGTGTCGATCGCCAAGCTGCAGGCCAAGGCCGAAGAGGAGCTCAAGGCCGGCAACGTGGACCGCGCCACTCGCCTTCTCGGCAACGCGATCCAGGGCACCCAGCGGCTTGGCAACACCAAGGCCACCCAGGCGCTGGCGGGGCTTCTGGATCAGGTCAAGAAGACCCAAACCCTGCAGACGAGGGCGGCGAAAACCACTCTGCTCCAGGCGCAGGCGGTGGTGCGCAAGACGCAGATGCTCGATCCGGAAGCGTTGAAGGATCTCGGCAAGCCCGAGTAGCGGACTGAGTGACGAAACCGATCGCGCGACAATCCCGCGCCAGAGGATAAAGGACAGCTATGATCAAGTGCAGCGAATGCGGCTACGAAAACATGGACGGTCTCGACTATTGCGACGGATGCGGGGCGAAGCTCGCGGCGGACGCGTCGGCGGCCGCAGGTGCTGCTCCCGAAGCTCCGGAGCCCGAGAAGCCAGCCGAAACCGCCGCTGCCGAGGCGCCGCCCGCCGAGGCCCCCAAGGCATCGGAAGCTCCCACAGGAGAGATCAAGCCCGAAACCGAAAAACCGTCGGAAGCTCCGCCGGCTGCGCCGGCCGCCGCACCGGCGGCCTTCAAGGCCAAGCTCAAGGTGGTGCGGGGCGGACGCAAGGACCACGAGTTTCCCCTCGAGGAGGGCAACAACCTGGTCGGACGATGGGACCCGGAGACAGGATCGTTCCCCGAAGTTGACCTCGATGCCGACGATCCCGAGGCCAAGATCTCGCGCAAGCACGCGCTCATCCGGATCGCCGACGGCAAGGTCACCGTCGAGGATATCGGAAGCCTCAACGGTACCTACGTGAACCGCGGCGCGAGGCTGCAGCCGGGAAATCCGGTCGAGCTCAAGTCCGGCGACGAGATCATCATCGGCAAGACGTTCCTCAAGCTGACGATAGACCCGATCTCCTGAATACCGGCCGGGCTCTGTGAAGCGGCGCGCCGGCCGGCCCTGTCCGCAGAGTCACTGCCGGGGATCGACAATGCGCAATGAATCCGGGTGAGCCGCTTTCCGAGGGCCATCTTCTCGACAACCGCTACCGCGTGAGGAAGGTCCTCGGCGTGGGCGGCATGGGCAGGGTGTATCTGTCCAACGACACGCGCCTTGCCAATCGTCCCGTCGCGGTCAAGGAGATGATCCTTGGCGATGGAATAGCCGAGAAGAAGGCGATAGAGGACTTCACGCGCGAGGCGACGGTTCTCGCCCGCCTCTCTCATCCCGGCATCCCGACCCTCATCGATCATTTTGCCGAGAACGGACGCCATTACCTGGTGATGGAGTTCGTGGCGGGCGGGGACCTCGACAAGCTCATCCAGCAGACGGGCGGAAAGTTGCCCGAGGCGCGGGTGCTGCGATGGGCGCGGCAGATCCTCGCCGTGCTCGATTTTCTCCATTCGCAGACGCCGCCGATCGTCTATCGCGATCTGAAGCCGGGCAACATCATGATCGACAAGGACGGACGCGCGATGCTGATCGACTTCGGGATCGCGCGCTTTCTGCCCAAGGGCGGCCGCGCCACGCAGATCGGATCGCCCGGATACGCGCCTCCGGAACAGTACGTGGGCAACGTGGAGCCCCGCTCGGACATCTACTCCCTGGGCGCAACGATGCATCATCTGCTCACCGGGCGCGACCCGACGGTCGAGCCTCCGTTCAGCTTCCCGCCGGTCAGGAAACTCGCGCCGCATGTTTCGGCCGCGACCGCCGCCGCCGTCGATCGCGCGCTGAGCCACGATATTGCCAGGCGATTCTCGTCGGCGCGCGAGATGCTGAATGCCCTGCCGGAGCCGCCGCCCGAAGAGCTGACGCAGAACAGCGCACCGGTCTCGGCCGGCGGGCCCATCGGAACGATGCAGACGGTAGTGCTGCCTGCGGCGGGCGGGCGAGCGCGGACCGGCGCTCCGACTCCCCGCAGGATCACGCCGCCCGCGCCGCGCGTGTCGCCGCCCACGCCATCGTCGATGACCAGTATGCCGACGGTGGTGTTGAACAATCCTGCGCCGTCGCGGATTGCCGATCCCCCTCCGGCTGCGCAGCCGGGACCGCGGCCTTCGGTTCAGAAGGCGATCGAGATCGGTGTCAAGGCGAAGGCGCTTATCGAGCGGGGGCTTCGCTCGAAGCTGGTGTCGTCGGTCTTGCAGCCGGCCGCACCCGAGCCCTCGGTGTCATCGACGGCAAAGACCCGGGAATTGAAGCCTTCCGCGCCGTCCGGACCCGTGCCGGCATCGGGATCGACGGGCAGGCCCGCCTCTTCGCGCCCATCGATGCCCCGGCTCTTTCCGGACGAATCGCGCAATGAAACCGCAGTCCCCGCTGCGCGGTTGATCGTAAGGGGAGACAACACGGAGTTCGCCATCAGGCTGATGCGAACTGTGGTTGGGCGTTCGGAGGATTCGACCGATCGACCCGACATCGACCTTTCGGTCGTAAAGCGCGGCGTCGATCGGGTTTCGCGCCGCCACGCCGAGATCATCCGGCGCGGCTCGGACTTTTATATTCGCGACCTCGGAAGCATGAACGGAACGTTTATCGCCGGACAAGGCAGGCTGGGACGCGATCAGCTCTACAAGCTCAAGGATCGGGACCAGGTGATTCTGGGCGGTGCTATATTGCAATTCAGAAGAGGCTAGCAGTGCATGATCACGTGTCCGGAATGCGGTGAAGTCGCCCAGGATGGCGCAAAGTTCTGCGATCGATGCGGTCAGGGGCTGACCGGCGCCGCCGATCCCGCCCCGCCTGCTTCGAAACCCGGGCTCCTTGCGGTCGGCACGATACTCAAGGGCGCTTTCGAGATCACGGATGTTCTTCCCGGCACGTCGATTGAAAATCGCTACCGCGCGCGGCGCGCCGCCGACGGCAAGGTCGAGAACTTCGTCATCCGCGAGCGCTACCCTGACAAGCGGCGCGATGAAGCGGCTGAGGCGCACGCGCCGGAGAACACCCCCTCGGCATCCGGGGACGATCCGAACGGGCCAACCGCGAAGACCGCCGAGTTGAAGCCGCCCAAGTCCGACGCCTCCGCCGAAGCGGGAGAAGCGGTTGCGGTGGTCGCGGACGCGCCGTCGGAGCAGCCTGCCGCCTTGGAGCCCGAACCGGCCCCGGCCACCATCAATGGGGCGGTGTCCGCCGAGCTATCGGGCGAAGCCGGGGAGAATCCTCCCTCGGAGGCGGTGCCGCAGGAAGATGCCCAGACGGAGAAGGCGGCGCAGGACGATCTGGGCGAGGTCTTCGGCCGGGTGCTGGCGCTTTCGCTTACACTGAACCATCCCGCCTTTCAGCGCGCGATCGAAGGTTTTGCCCAGGATGGGCGGGTTTATCTCGTTTATCCGGATGAGAGCCTGATGCCGGTGCATCGGGCGGGGGCGCGGATGAGCGAAGCGGAAGCGATCGCGGCGGCGATTCAGGTCTGCCAGGCGATTTCGTTTCTGCATCGCCGCGGCCTTCGCCTCAACGACATCTGTCCGCAATCGGTGGCGATGACGGAGTCGGGGCGAATCAAGATGACCGGCCTCGACTACGTGAGCAACGACAACGAATTGCGGGCCGAGCCGATTTATAACGACGGCTACACGGCTCCCGAGATTTATCGCGGGCGGAGCGTGGACAAGCGGGCGGACGTGTTTTCCGCGGGCGCGCTGCTTTACACCTGGCTTACCGGCGAGCGGCTCGAATGCGAGAGTTGGCGCGAGGAGGCGGGGGTCGTCCGCTTCTATCCGCCCCACGTGGTGACGCCGGATCTCGAGCAGGCCGTGCGCCGCGCGCTCCTGTTCGATCCGAAGGATCGATGGGCAACCATCGATGAATTCAAGGCCGAGCTTACGCGAATGATGGGAAGCGTGCGGATCAGCGCGGCGGTGCTGAGCGACGTCGGGATGGTGCGCGATCACAACGAAGACGCGGTGATGGCGCTGGAGTACACGCGAGACTCGCTCGTGGAACCGGCGCAGAATTACCTCTACGTGGTCTGCGACGGCATGGGGGGAGCCGAGGCGGGCGAGGTTGCCGCCGCAATTGCCGTCTCAACGATCCGTGGCTATGTTCAAGAACGACTTGCGAGTGCGGATGTGCGGGAGCCTTGCAAGCTCATGATTGCCGCGCTTGAAGAGGCCAATTCGAGAATAATCGAGTATCAGAACGCTCATCCCGAGGCGCGCGGGATGGGATCAACAGGTGTCGCGGCGCTGATCAGGCCGCCCGACGTGGCGTTGGCATGGGTCGGCGACAGCCGCGGTTATGTGCTTGAAGGTCCGAGGCTTCGACAGGTCACCAAGGACCATTCGCTGGTCGCGCGTCTGGTCGAAATCGGCCAGATAACGCCCGAGGAAGCGCGCCATCACGAACACAAAAACGTCATCACCCGTTCGCTGGGGGCGCGTCAGAGCGGTCCGGCCGGAGCCGAGGCGGTGGCGCTGCGGCTGCGGCGCGGGGACCGCATGCTGCTTTGCAGCGACGGGCTTACCACTCATGTCGAGGATTCGGACATAGCCACGATTCTTCGCCGTCATAACAATCCCGACGATGCGGCGCGCGAGTTGATCGCCGCCGCCAACGCCGGCGGCGGCTCGGACAACATCTCGGTGGCAGTGGTGTTCGCGGACTGACCCATCGATGGCTGATACGGCAAATCCTGTGACCGGGCCTTTGGCGCCCGGAATCGTGCTGCAGGGCCGCTATGTGATCGAGCGGCTGCTCGGCGGCGGCGGGATGGGGATGGTGTACCTGGCGCGGGATCAGCGGCTGGCCAACCGCCCCTGCGCGATCAAGGAAATGGTCGATCACTTCATCGACCAGGCCCAGCGTATCGAAGCCAACGAATATTTCGCGCGCGAGGCGGACACCCTGGCCCAGCTCAAGCATCAGGCCATCCCCGCCATCACCGACCGCTTCGACGATCAGAACCGCCACTACCTCGTGATGGAGTATGTCGAGGGGCGCAACCTCGAGGAGGAGATGGCGGCGCGGGGCGGCCCGCTGCCAGAAGGCCTCATTATCGATATCGCCCGCCAGCTATGCGACGTGCTCGCCTACCTGCACGGCCACGAACCACCGGTCATCTATCGCGACATGAAGCCGTCGAACGTGATGCTGACGCCGAAGGGGCGGGTGGTTCTGATCGACTTCGGGATCGCGCGGCTGTTCAAGGGGGCGCGCAAGGGCACGATGATCGGCACGCTGGGGTTCGCGCCTCCCGAGCAGTACCAGGGCAACGTCGATCCGCGAAGCGACATCTATTCGCTCGGTGCGACGCTGCATTACGCGCTTACCGGGCGCGACCCGGAGAAATTCCCCCCGTTCGCCTTCCCGAAGGTGCGCGAGCTTCGGCCCGAGACCTCGGCGAACCTCGCCAACGCGATCGACATCGCGCTGAGCTACGACGCGAACCGGCGTCCGGCAAACATCCAGCAGTTTCGCGACATGATGCTCTACGGGGCGGGATTGCCGGACGGCGGCGCCGCGGTGAGCGCGCGCAGCGGCACGGCGGATCTTTCGCTGATGGCGCAGGAGGTGTCGCCGACGGCCATCCTGCGGCCGCGGCGACCGAAAAGCGCAGCGCGCCGCGCGGTGTCGTTTGCGATCTTCTGCGTGGTGCTGGGCGGGCTCGCGTTCGGATCGACGTATCTCTATTCGAACCAGGCCCTTCAGGAGCGCCTGGGAGTAAAATCATACTTCGACAACCTGCCGTGGAAGCACGAGGAGGCGCTGGCGCGCGCGCGGCAGCGTCCGCTGGATTTTCAGCAGCTAACCCTCGCGCTTTCGACCCGCGACGGCTCGGCGATCGCTCCGCCGCAGTCCTCGTTTAACGACACCGATCTCACCAACGCGCGCTATCTCAAGTGGACTGCGACCTTCGCAAACGCGCTTGCCGGACTCGAGGGGCGATCCGAGAAGGTCGAAGCGCGCTTTTACGATCCCAACGGATTGCAGATCGCGTCGAGTTCATCGGATCTGTTCGTCGGTCCCTCGCAGAAGACCGCGGTGTTCTCCGGGGTCGCGCTGATGCCCTCGATGACGGACAAGCCGGCGGGCCAGTACAAGGTTGCTCTTTTTCTGAACGACAACCTGCTCGCCGAGAACGCCTTCACGGTCACCCAGGACATCGCCGCGCGCAAGAAGGCCGAGGCCGAGGCCTCCGCCGCCGCGGCGGCGGAAAAGGCCGAAGAGGAAAAGCGCAAGGCCGAGGCGCGCCGCCTTGCGATGATCGAGGAGCGCAGGCGCAAGCCGCTCGAGCTGCGCGAAATCGAATTCCTCAATACCACCAAGAGCGGCACGCCCCTGTCCGGCGCCACGACCTCCTTCGATGCGTCGAAGGTTTTGTTCGTCGGATGGCAGGTGACGTTCGACAACCGCCTCTACGGGCTCGAGCCCAACCAGTATCGGGTCGATGCGGCGTACATCGCGCCGGACGGACACACGCTGGGCAGCGTGAACGACTGGCAGACGGTTTCATCCAACCAGAAGACGGCTACATTCAGCGGTCGGGTCGGCAATTCGCGCGGCGGCGCCTTCGCACCCGGAACCTACACGGTCAATTTCTATCTTAACGGGCAGTATTTCGGGCAGCGAAAATTCCACGTGGTCGCGGGCACCGCGTCCTATCCGAGCACGCCGCCGAGCTCCACCTACGGCGGATATTCGGGCGGCGGGATGGGCAGCGGGCTGAGCTCCACGGGCCCCGACATGTTCGGCGCAACCATCGCCACCGGCACCATCACCGGACTCCCCGGCGGAGGGCATCCGGAACTCGAGCTGCGCCTGCGTCCGCAGCCCAACGGCTTCCTGCACGGCGAGATGGTGATCCATCAGAGCGGCTTCGGTTCAACCTCGATCGAGGGCTTCATCCGGGGCGACCGCCTGCAGTTCCAGGTTCCATACGGCACCGAGACCTACTATTTTGAAGGCCAGCGCCGCAGCGACATGCTGAGCGGCACGTTCGAGTCGTCACCCTCGAGCCTCCACGGCACCTGGACAGCCCAGGCGAACTAGGGGGACGCCCGCATCAACGGCCATTGCAGATCAGAGGAAACGTTTACTGATGCCGCTTTTGTTGATCGCGGCGACGAAGGGAGGGCGGTGCTTGCGGGCGAAGCGGTCGATCCGCCGCAGGTTGATGCGAAGCAACTCCGCCATCTCGTCCGCGCTTAGGTTTCCTGACGAAAAAGCGAATATCGCGACCCTGTGTTCAACGATTTCAGCTTTTTCCAGAGGGCTGTAGCGCTGAGCCTTGTCCTTGGTCAGCACGGCCATCCTCGCTTTCCCGGAAATGCGAGCCACCTCTCGTCCCACGTTCCCGGCGGGAAGTGCGTCAAGTGCTGCTCAAAGGGAAAGCGCGCGAGCTTCAGCACCTCAAGGATCTTCGAGCAGTTGCAGAGGTTCTCGTCGAGGTAAAGGGTAGTGCGCCACTCAGGCGGCCGCTCTTCGATATTCCCCTTCCCACCGGATCGCTTCCCAGATCTCCTGCTCGCTCCGCCCATACTCCTTTGCCAAGGCCTTCGGGTCTTCTCTCGCCGCGAAGCGAGAAGCGATCACGGCGGTTGATATGCCAGTGCCGTCGATGACGGATCTCCCGGCGGCAATCATCGGGGTCATCGAGATGATCTTCGGTTCTCCGCGCCGATCCTTGTAAACAAAGGGATAGTACTTGACCAGTCCGTCCGCGTCCCGGACAACGCGCTCGAGATACAGGTCGACGATCTCCTTGAGAGCGAGTTGCCCGCCTTTTGAAAGATTGACCGGGGCGCTCTCCGCGGTTTCGCGGTAAAACAAATCGACGCCATCGGTCTCAAATCGATCGTCCAGGAGAGGATGGTCGGTTTGGAACATCTGTTTCAGGGTTTCGAGACCACGGCGGACCTGACGCATGCGAAGTCCGTAGCGTACGGTCAGCGCCTTGAGCGCATGGCATTCGAGCAGATTGATGAAGGAGAGTTCCGGCGGGTTGGTGCAGGCAAGCCGTATCAGCGCGCGGTGATGCTTGCGGCCGGCAATCCAGTACATCAGCGTCGAGTATCCGACGCTCAGGATTCGAGCCGCTTCCGCCGGCGTGTAGGTCGGCACCGCAAGCAGCTCGATTTTGGTCAAGTCTCGCATTTCGATTCCCGGCATTTACCTTCCCCGCAATGATACCATCGCGGCGCAACATGGCCAGCGCGCTTCACGGCGTGAACTGGTTCATGAAGCGGCGCCAGATGCGGCGGCCAAGGTCGTCGTATTCCGTCATCGCCGCGACCATCTCGCGCAGCGGCCGCTGCGGCATCAGCTCTTCCGGAAGCAGCGGGTCGAGGTTGATATGGCGAATCACGTCGCGTCCGAGCACCAGCGTTTCGCCCGCGGCGCGCGCGAGCGGCTGCCGCTCCACCCTGCGCGTGCTCGCCTTCATTTCCTCGATCAGATGATCGTAGGAGGCGAGCAGCGAATCGACGTCCCAAAGCCGCATCGCCTCCGCCTGGTCTCGCGCCTCGAGATTGCGCATCTCCGCCACGATCGCATCGCGATGAAGCCCGAGCGCGCGCAGCTCCTCGCGCATTTGCTCGATCGGCATGCGCAGATTCGCGGGTCTGAGCCACAGCCCGGGGCGAAACTCGCGCATCCCGCGAAGGCGCATGGCCTGCTGATGGCGTCTCAGCGCGGCGCGGTCGCTCCGCGCCATCGCCGCGTCGTGGATGCAGATCCAAGCGCCGGACCACGGCTGGGTCATCGCCGCGATTGCGCGCCATTTGCGGACTTCGCGCCGCATCGCGTCGCCCGACGGCGCAAGCCGGTAAAGCCCGCGCGACGGGTTGAGCGCGAGCCCCTCCTCGACCAGCCGCGTAAGCGCCATCCGGACCGATTGTTCGGAGAAGCCCAGGGCGGCGGCGCTGTCCACGATCACGCGCGCCGCCATCTCGCGCGGAGCGCGGTTGGAAAGGAAGTCGAGCACGAGTTCCCTGGCGGTGAGGGCGCGAGCCGGTTCATAACGGGAATTTGCATTCTCGGCCATTTCTTGTTATATTCCCGCCCGTACCCTGATACTTCCGGCGGCTCCGGAAGATTGGAGGATAGCATGCCGGCGGCGCGCAGCATTTTCACCCCCGACGAACTGAAGACCCTTACCCGCAAGTCCGACCTTCGCGGAATCTGGATGGTCGCGCATGCGTGGGCGGTGATCTTCGGAGCGATGGCGATGTTCGTATGGTGGCCGAATCCGGTCACGTTCCTGCTGGCGGTGGCGATAATCGGCGGACGCCAGCTCGGTCTCGCCGTCATCGCCCATGACGCGGCGCACGGCCTTCTGTCGCGCAATCAGCGGCTCAACGATTTCCTGGGCAGTTGGCTCACCGACAACCTGCTGATGGTCGATCTTCGCGCCTACCGCAGCTATCACATCCTGCATCATCGCTTCACCCAGCAGCCGAACGACCCGGACCTTGGGCTGTCGGCGCCGTTTCCGATCACGCGCTCGAGCCTCAGGCGCAAGATCATCCGCGACCTTACCGGACAGACCGCCTACAAGCAGCGCATCGGACTGATTCGCCGCGCGTTTGGAAAGCCGGGCGATCCGTGGCCCAGGCGGCTTGGCAATGGATGGAAGCGGCTTAGGGGCCCGATCATCTCGAACGCCGTGCTCTTCACGATTCTCGCACTGAGCGGCCACTGGTGGCTCTATCCCGCCCTGTGGGTGGTTCCGTTCTTCACGTTCTACTCGATGGTGGAGCGGTTCCGCAGCATCGCGGAGCATTCGATGGTGACTGACAACAACGATCCGATGCGGAACACGCGCACGACTTACGCCAACTGGATCGAGCGCGCGTTCCTTGCTCCGTACTTCGTCAACTATCATCTCGAGCATCACCTGGTGATGGCGGTGCCGTGCTACCGGCAGCCGGCGATGCATCGGATGCTGCTTGCGAAGGGGTACGGCCAGAAAATGGAGATCAAGCCCGGCTACCTGTCGATCCTGTCGCTGGCCTCGTCGAAGCCCGAGGCGTCGGCGGCGCGCGCGGCGGCCTGAGGGCGCTGCGGGGAACGCCCCGCCCTCCCGAAGCCCCGCGTGGGGCGGGCGCGTTCGCGCGAGTCCATCAGAATGTTGCTTGAACGGACTTGCGGGGCGCGCCATGCTTGGCGTCGGTCTCTTGTATGGCTTCGAATCTGTCGCGAGAGAAATTGCTCTTCTATGCCGCGGCGGGCGGCCTGGGCGGACTCGGCGCCTGGGGAGCCGCGGAACCCTTTCTCGGCATCCGCTTCGTCTATGCGCGCGACCTGCTGCTCGGCGCGCTGATCGGATTTTTCATCGGCGCGTTTCTCGCCTGTATCGAGGCGATGAGCGTAGGCCAATGGCGCCAGGCGCTTCGCGGCATCCGCAGCGGCGGCGTGATCGGCGCGTTCGGCGGCGCACTGGGGTTGCTCGTGGGCGAAATCGCTTTCGACATCCTGGGCGGCTTCAACGGGAGGATCCTGGGATGGTCGGTTCTGGGGGTGCTGGTCGGCCTCGGCGTCGGATGGGCATCGCGGTCCAACGCGCGCCGGCGCAACGGCGCAATCGGAGGGCTTGCGGGAGGAGCACTGGGCGGCTTCTTCTACCAGGCGCTCACCGCCACCTTTCCTCAGGCGTTCGGCCGCGCGATCGCGATTATCGTGCTCGGAATCCTGATCGGCTTCTTCATCGGCCTCGTCGGTGAACTGCTCAAGCGGGGATGGTTGATGGTGGTGCGGTCGCAGAGCCGCAATGCCCGCGAAGGCCGCGAATATCCCTTAAGCAAGCAGGTGACGATCATCGGACGCGCCGAGGAATGCGATATCGGACTGTTCGGCGACAAGTCCGTTCAGGGCCATCATGCAATCATCCGCCAGGAGGGCCGCACTTATTTCATCAGCCCCACCGGCGGAGGGCAGGTGCTGGTCAATCGACAGCCGGTCGGCGGCCGGCATCCGCTCAAGAGCGGAGATCGGATTGAAGTCGGAGGCACGCTGTTTCTGTTCCGCGAGCGTGCCCATGTAGCGCAGCGCTGATGACTTGGGAGACAAGGGGAGTCTCACAACGATGGTCGGTTGCGACATCCGATGCGATCGAATGCGCGCCGCTGGGCGTCTTGGGCGGCCGGGGGAGCAGGCCATGATCGCCGGGGTGCCTGCTGCGATGCCGTGACGAGGGGAGCGATCGCCCGGCGCCTCATCGCCGCATCCTTGATGATGCTTTCGGCGGCGGCATGCGCGACCACCGGCGGTGTCCGCGAATCCTCCATCCCCACTTCCATCCAGAAGCTCGAATACTACCCCTACCAGGTGAAGGGTTATCAGGGGACCTTCCCGCAGCGCATGGTCCTGGTGTTGATGCCCACGGACGATCGTGAATTCACCGGCGCAGGCGCGGCCGACCATGCCCCCCTCGACGGCAGGCCCGCAGTTGGAGTCGTGCTCGGCCAGGACGGGCAGGTGACCCAGCGGCTGTACTCCGACCCGCTCGGGCCTATCGTCCAGAAGGCGATCGCCGGAGCGGCCCAGGAGGCCGGGATGACGGCGCAGGCGGCCGATTATTCCGATTACGCGCCGGGCAAAGCCCGCAACGAGGACTACGTTATCGCCGCGATGGTCAAGCGATGCTGGGTGACGAAGCGGCGAGGCGCGGATGGCCGCTACGGCCCGGTTTGGAGCACGGCGGCGGATTTTGCCCTCGATGTGGTCGTCTTCAAGCCGCCGTTCAAGGTCCCCTTCTGGCAGGGCGCCCTGCAGTCGACCTACAACGACCCGCCGGTGGGCAGCTTCGGTCTGGGGCCCGAGGATGAAGCGGGGATCTACGACCAGCCGGGCGAGGTGCTTTCGGTGGCGTTGACGCGGGCAGTGGCGGGAATATTCGAGCGCCAGGACTTCCGCACGCTTGTGCGGCAGGACGAAATTCGTCCGCGCTGAGATTCAGACTTCGATCTCGAATTCGTGAAAAGGATGCAATCGGCGGGGTGTTTTCTGCCTGTTTGATGACCGCTTTGCTCGTTTTCCGGCATTCATTAGCCTCGATCGAAAGGGTCATCGCCAAGGCATAAGCCTTGCTTAAAACAATCGTCCTTAGGTTCGTGGAGGAATCGATTGTGCGATGGGAACGCCTGAAACCACGGTCGTTTTGAACAACAACAGCCGCGCCGCCAAGCCGGTATATCCCCCCTGCGCGCTGGTAATCTTCGGCGGCGCCGGCGCGCTGACGCATCGCAAGCTCCTGCCCGCACTCTACAACCTGGCCCTCGACGGCGATCTTCCCGATCGCGCCGCTATCGTCAGCTTCTCGATGGAGGAGATGAATGACGAGGCGTATCGGGCCTTCGCGCTCGATGCCATCCGCAAGAACTCCCGCCGCCCGGTCCAGGAAGAGGGATGGAACCGGTTTGCGCGGATGCTGAGTTTCGTGCGCGGGCGCTTCGACCAGCCCGCTGATTACCATACGCTGCGCGAGCATCTCGACCGAATCGACCGCGACTTCGCGACCGCCGGCAACCGCGTCTACTACTTCGCGGTCCCGCCCAATTTCATCGAGACCTGCGCGATCGGCCTGCATGGCGCGGACATGATTCGGCCGATCAACGGCGGCGCAAGCTTCACCCGTGTGGTGGTGGAGAAACCGATCGGGCGCGACCTCGCCAGCGCCACCTCCATCAACGATCGCATCGCCGCCCATTTCCACGAAAGCCAGATCTTCAGGATCGACCATTACCTCGGCAAGGAGACGGTGGAGAACCTGATGGTGCTGCGGTTTGCGAATTCGATTTTCGAGCCGCTGTGGACCTCACGCTTCATCGACCATGTCCAGATCACGGTGGCCGAGGATGAAGGCGTGGGAACGCGCGCCCCCTACTACGAATCCGCCGGCGCGCTGCGCGACATGGTGCAAAGCCACATCCTCCAGGTCCTGAGCATCATCGGGATGGAGCCTCCGCGGAGCACGGCGGCGGACTCGGTGCGCGACGCGAAGCTGGATGTCCTGCAATCGATCCGCCCCTTCAGCGTCGAGGATCTCGACAAGTACGTCGTGCGCGGGCAGTACGGCGCGGGGTTGGTGGGCGGAGCGCCGGCGCGCGCCTACCGGGACGAGGACAACGTGTCGCCCGACTCGCGCGTTGAGACCTTCGTCGCGTTGAGATGCTGGATCGACAACTGGCGATGGGCGGGCGTGCCGTTCTACCTACGCACGGGAAAGCGGCTTCCCAAGCGCGCGAGCGAGATCGCGATCTACTTCAAGTCCGTCCCCCGCATCCTGTACAACGCCAATCCGCGCGCTCATCTTGCGGCCAACATGCTTACCATCCGGATTCAGCCCGATGAGGGCCTCTCGGTACACATCATCTCCAAGGTTCCGGGTCCGCAGACGCGCCTTCAGCAGGTCGCCGTCGATTTTCACTACAAGACAACCACGCCCGAGGCGTACGAGACCCTGCTCCGCGATATCATCCTCGGCGATCAGACGCTGTTCATGCGGCGCGACTCGGTGGAAGCGGCGTGGCAGCTCGTCGATCCGATCCTCGAGACGTGGCAGGAATCGCCCACCGATCCTCCGATTTATTCCGCCGGCTCGTGGGGGCCTCTCGAAGCGGCGCTGATGATGGCTGCGGATGGCCGCTCATGGCGGGTCCTGTAGCCGTAGTCTCCCTCTGCTGATTCCGCCCGCTTTGTGAAGGGAAAAAGGCTCCGGCGCGCCGGAGCTTTCGCCGCGCCGCACGCGGGCGCGATGCAATGTGCGCGATGCAAAAGGCAAATTTCCCTTTTATGTCCGGCCCGGTTGTATTAATTTTTCTTCAAGAGCCCTTCCTGTGGGCAGGGAAGGGTTGAATTTCGCGGGCTGATGGGTCCGCACGTTACGGGCAGTCAAACCGGGGGAAGGTTTCTTATGAGTGCGCAGACCACGACTTTGTTGCGGCATGTCCTGACCCGAAAGGGCACGCTCGTGCCGACCGGAGACCTCGCGTTGATCCTCGAACGCGTCGAAATCATCGGCAAGCGGATCGCGCGCGAGCTTGCCCGCTCCTCGATTCGAGGCGGTCTCGGCTACACCGGCGAGACCAACGTCCAGGGCGAGGAAGTAAAGAAGCTCGATGAATGGACCAACTGGGTCTTTCTCGACACCTTCGAGCGCGGCGACCCGGTCTGCAGCCTGATCTCGGAGGAGATGGAACAGGCCGAGCATCGCACCGGCACCTGCGGCGCCAACTCCTACGCCGTCCTCTACGACCCGCTCGACGGCTCCTCCAATACGGACATCAACGGTTCCCTCGGAACGATCTTCTCGATTCGAAAGCGGGCGCCCGGCCACGGGACCGCCGTCGATGACATCCTCAAGCCGGGCAGCGAGCAGGTCGCGGCCGGCTATATCCTGTACGGACCCGGAACGCAGTTGGCGTACACGGCGGGCGCCGGCGTCGACATCTTCACGCTCGACCCCACGATCGATCAGTTCGTGCTGTGGCGGGAGAATGTGAAGATGCCGCGGCGGGGCGCGACCTATTCCGTCAACCAGGGCAACATCACCAAGTTCCATCCCGGCGTCCGCAAGCTCATCGACCACATCACCAGCCGCAAGGACAAATCCACCAGCTACTCGCTCCGCTACACCGGCGCGTTCGTCGCGGATTTCCATCGATGCCTCCTTGAGGGCGGCCTCTTCATGTATCCCGGCGAAGTCACCCCCGACGGCAAGAGCAAGGGCAAGCTCAGGCTGATGTACGAGCTTGATCCGATGGCGATGCTGGCGGAGCAGGCGGGCGGCAAGGCTTCCAACGGCAGGAAGCGGCTGCTCGATGTGGTCCCCGCCGGCCTGCACGATCGCCAGCCCATCTATATCGGAAGCGCCGACGAGGTCGAGCTGGCCGAGCGGATGGAAGTCGAGGGCTGACCCGGCGAGGGCGGACCCGATGTCTCGGCTGGTGCTTGCGGGCGATGTCGGGGGAACCAAGACCCTGCTCGGAATCTTCCGCGAGCAGTCGGGCCGCCTCGAAAAGACTCGCGAGGCCCGCTATGCGACCGCTCAATTCCCCTCGCTCGAGGCGATCTGCGCGGATTTCATCGCCGCAGGCGGCGAGCGACTCGCCGCCGCATGCTTCGGCGTGCCCGGGCCGGTTATCGGCGGAACCGCCACTCCGAGCAATATCCGATGGCAGGTTTCGGACAAGGCGATGTCGAGCGCGCTGGGCGGCGTGCCCGTCACGCTGATCAACGATCTCGGGGCGACCGCGCGCGGCGTGATCCATCTGCCCGAATCCGATTCAGTGGTGCTCAACACCGGCGCGAGCCTCCTGCACGGAAACGTCGCCGTCATAGGCGCCGGCACCGGGCTTGGAGAGGCGGCGCTGCTTGCCGGCAAGGGCGAGCGCTACCATCTCATTCAATCCGAAGGCGGGCACGCGAGCTTCGCGCCGGTCGGCGATGAAGAAATCGAATTGTTACGATTCCTCGAGCGCGAATACGGCCACGTGAGCTGGGAACGTGTCCTCTCCGGCCCCGGCCAGGTGAACATCTACCGGTTCCTGCGATCGAAGAGCGATGCTCCCGAGCCGCGATGGCTTGCCGACGCGATGGCGGCGGGCGACCCGGCCGAGGCCATCACCGAGGCGGCGCTTGCCGGGCGCGATCCGGTTTGCGTTCACGCCCTCGAGATGTTTTGCGCTATGTACGGGGCTGAGGCGGGGAACCTCGCGCTCAAGGTGCTCGCGCTGGGCGGGGTCTTCGTGTGCGGCGGAATAGCGCCCAAGATTCTTGCGATGCTCCAGCGCGGTCAGTTCATGCGCGGGTTCACCGGCAAGGGAAGACTCGAGCCGATGCTCAAGCAGATAGAGGTGCGGGTGGTACTGAATCCGGAGGCGGCGCTGCTCGGTGCCGCCCATTCAGCGCTCGCAATGCTATAAAGGGATCCGGATGGTGAATCATCGCGCCCACCGGGGCGATCTAAGGAGAGACCTATGACCAAGCGCGTGAGGGAAATTCTCAGTTGGTACGAGTCTGAGAATGCGGGCGTGCGCAGCAATCTTGCTCGCATCATGAATCACGGCAAACTCGCCGGGACCGGCAAATTCGTCATCCTGCCCGTCGATCAGGGCTTCGAACACGGTCCGGCCCGCAGCTTTGCGGTGAATCCGCCCGCCTACGATCCCCGCTATCACTTCCAGCTCGCCCTCGATGCGGGATGCAACGCGTACGCGGCTCCGCTCGGCTTCATCGAGGCCGCCGCGGCCGAGTATGCCGGCGAGATCCCCTTGATACTCAAGCTCAACAACCACGACGTGCTTCACGACGAAAAGGACCCTGTCTCCGCCGTGACCTCGAGCGTCAAGGACGCGCTGCGGCTTGGATGCGCGGCGGTCGGCTTCACGATCTACCCGGGATCGGCCGGGGAGAAGACGATGTACCAGGAGCTGCGCGAGATCACGGCCGAGGCGAAGGCGCACGGACTTCCGGTGGTGGTGTGGTCATATCCGCGGGGCTCGTCGATCTCGAAGGCGGGGGAGACGGGGCTCGATGTGGTCGCATACGCGGCGCAAATCGCCGCGCAGCTCGGCGCCAACATCATCAAGGTGAAACCGCCCACGGCCCACATCGAGCAGCCTGAGGCAAAGAAGGCGTACGATGCCGCCAAGGTGCCGCTCGAACCGCTTTCGGCGCGTGTCAAGCATGTCGTGCAGTCGGCATTCGACGGCCGCCGAATCGTCATCTTCTCGGGCGGTCCCAAGGAGTCAGACGAGCAGCTCCTGAGCGACATCCGCGAGATCCACGCCGGCGGCGGCTTCGGCTCGATCATCGGACGCAACTCGTTCCAGCGGCCCAAGGAGCAGGCGCTCAAGCTGCTGGCGACGATCATGGAAATCTACAGGAGCTGAGCCGGGGTTTCGGGGCGCGGCCCCGGCGCCTGCGCCTCGCCGGGCTTTCGACACCGAAAACGGAAGAACTCCACCGCGGGGTTCTTCCGTTGCGGTTTTCCGTGAACGCAACCCAGCATCGAGTCACCGGGGGAGGCCGGGGCAATGAAGGATTATCACGAGTATCGGCATCTACTGTTCGAGCGCAAGGGCGACGGCATCCTGCTCATCACGATCAACCGTCCCGATGTGCTCAACGCGACCAACAACCGGCTGCACTGGGAGCTGAGCCGCGTGTGGCTCGATATCGCGGACGACGATGACACCAACGTCGTGGTGATCACCGGCGCGGGACGCGCATTCTCGGCGGGCGGAGACCTCGAGATGATCGAGGCGATGGCGGGGAGCGCGGCGAATATCGCGCAGGCATGGAAGGAAGCCGGCGATATCGTCTACAACATGATCAACCTCGACAAACCGATCATCTCCGCGATCAACGGCGTCGCGGTCGGCGCCGGACTCGCGGTCGCCCTGATGGCCGACATCAGCATCGCATCCGAGTCGATGAGGATAACTGATGGTCATCTGCGTCTCGGCGTCGCCGCCGGCGATCACGCGGTCATCATATGGCCGCTCCTGTGCGGGATGGCGAAGGCCAAGTACTACCTGATGACCGCGGACTTCGTGGACGGGCGCGAGGCCGAGCGCATCGGACTGGTCAGTATGTGCGTTGCGCCGGACAAGCTGATGGACAAGGCGATGGAAGTGGCGCGCAGGCTTGCCACCGGCCCCCAGCAGGCGGTGCGCTTCACCAAGCGCTCGCTCAACAACTGGCTTAGGATGGCGGGTCCGGCCTTCGATGCGTCGCTTGCGATGGAGATGCTTGGATTCTTCAGTCCCGACGTGAAGGAAGGAGCCGCCGCAGTGCGCGAGAAGCGGCAGCCGAAATTTCCCGGCTTCGGTCCGCGCTAGCATGTTTAATGGCGCTTCGTGGCGTCTTGTTCACCGCTCGGGGCGGAATTTTGCAACGCCATGGGGCATTTTGCAGCGTCCTCTCGAATCTGGAATACTGATGCCTGCGGCCAAATCAGGCCCTAAAGACGGAGGGGATGAAACCCATGCGCAAACTCGCCATTGCCACTGCTTCCGCGATGCTTGGGATCGCACTGTCGCTGTCGGCTGCGGTGCCCGCGGCTCATGCGGCCGGAAAGGTCGATTGCGACGCGGTTATGCAGGCGCTCGGCCAGGGAAAGAAAGCCAAGGAAGTCGCGAGCGACATGAAAATCTCGGTCGCCAGCGTCTATCGATGCAAGCGGCATGCGAAGCAGGCCGCCAAGGCGGAAACCGCCACTCAAAAGATGAGCGAGCGGGCGGCCGAGGCCGGTGCGGCTTCGGCGGCGCCGTCGCCTTCCACCAAGTAACAAACGGTCTGTTGCAATACGCCCCGCGGCGTTCACGCTTGCGGGGCGTAGTGTTTCCTTTGGATGCGCGGCGGGGATGTGTGCGCACGCGCGGGGGATCGCGATGGCAACCTGTGAACTTTGTGAGCTGCGCGAGTACACGCAGCGCTACGCCCAGTTCGTTTACCCCTTCAAATTCACCATCCTCGATTGCGATTCGTGTGACACGCCGATGGTCGTTCTCGGCGATCATCGGCCGCACGCCACCGATCAGGAGCGCGCCTTGATGATCGAGGCATTGTCTCTAATAGCGCGCGTCAAGTACGGCGAAGACAGGTTCGTGATCGATGGAGTGATGCGGCAGATCCCCGATCATTGCCATATCCACGCCCGACCCATCGTAAGATGGCAGGGTTAGGGAGAGCCTCGCTCAGTAAAACTTATCCCGGACGGCAGTTCATTTTTCGATCCCTGAAGCCTTTACGGGTCAAAAGCCGCCCTGGATAGCCTCGTTTCGTCCGTTTGGTAAGCGGCGCGCCTTATGGTATATGCGCGCCGGTACGCAGCGCTGCAAGGGGACGCGGCGCTGGGCCCCCGGGGCGGCAAGGGTGCACTTGCTCCCGGAGGTTCTGTCAGGAGGTACGGGGGACATGGCTACCGGTACGGTCAAGTGGTTCAGCCCTAAAAAGGGCTACGGGTTCATCACGATGGAGGATGGGCAGGAGGTCTTTGTCCACTACAGCGCCATCGATGGCAGCGGTTTTCGCTCACTTGAGCAGGGCGAGAAAGTGCAGTTCGAGGTCGCGCAGGGGCCAAAAGGCCTGCAGGCATCTTCCGTAAGCCGCGCCTAGGGGCGGCTGCCGCCAAACCAAAAAGGGGGCGAGCGCCGGCAACGCAATCCGCTCCGGTGCGTCGCCCGCGTGCGGCCGTCCCACGGCGATCATCCGTCGCAAACACGCCCTGAGAGCGGTGTCCGTTTGACATCCGCTTCCGCCGCGCTATGTCTTAATCCTCCGCAAGCGCGAGGAGTTTTTCTCATGAGCGAAGCTTTGCCTCTGGCCACCAGGGTCCGGTTCGGGGTGATGGCGGGAGCGCCTGACCGCGAGCACGCCCAGAGCGCCGCCGATGCGATCGCGCGATGGGGCTACGAAGTCGTATGGTGCGGCGACCACGTCGCCTTCACCGGTCCGATCAGCGACCCCCTCCTCCAGCTCACCTATATGTCCGCGCTCCATCCGGAGCTGACCTACGGCACCAGCATCTACCTCCTCCCGCTGCGCCATCCGACCCCGGTCGCGAAGATGGTTGCGACGCTCGACCGCCTGATGGGCGCCGGCCACTTTATCTTCGGAATCGGCGTGGGCGGCGAGTTTCCGCCGGAGTTCGAGGCCTGCGGCGTGCCCGTCAAGCAACGCGGAGGCCGCGCCAATGAGGCGATCGGCGTCATCAAGCGCCTGTGGAGCGAACCGGTCGTCGAGCATCGCGGACGCTATTTCAGCTTCGGACCGATCAGGATGGAGCCGAAGCCTGCCACTCCCGGCGGGCCGCCGATATGGGTCGGCGGCCGCGCCGAGGCCGCATTGAAGCGTGCCGCCCGCTACGGCGACGGATGGATGCCGTACGTGCTGACGCCGAAACGAATCTCGGAGGGACTCGAGTTCATCGCGCGCGAGGCCCAGGCTGCGGGCCGCCGAATCGAACGCTTCGGAACCTCGTTTCACGCCTTTGTCACGCTCGGGAAATCCTACGAGCAGGCGCTCGATGTCGCCGCGGAGCATCTGAGCAAGCGCTATGCGATGGACTTTCGGGAGCCCGCGCGCAGATACGGTGTGATTGGAACTCCCGCCGATGCCGCCGAGAAGATCGCCGAACTCATCAAGGCCGGCATCCGCGATATCGGCGTCGATGCGATATGCCATCCGCGCGACCGCGATTCGATGCTCGAGCAGTTCGCCGCGGAGGTTATCCCGCTCGTCCGCGGCCGATGAGGACAGCCCTCGACGGGTGCCGGGAAGGCTCCGGCACCCGTAATCCCCATCCCTGGGGTAAAATGGGACATGAAGGCGATTTCGCGGGGCCGGTGCAACCGAGTTTTCGAGGCACGATGAAGTGGGACGCCGGTCATGCTAGGTTCTTGACCCGTGGCGGCCGGACCCGGCGTCCTCGACAGGGCGAATGCGGCCCCGCCCTCGGATTGGCGACAGTTGGAACCTCGCATCATTGAACGCGCGGATCATCCGATCTCGCGCCGCAACATCGACCCGGACGTTCTCAAGGTCCTGTACCGGCTGATCAATGCCGGTCATCTCGCCTACCTCGTCGGCGGCGGAGTCCGAGACATGATGGTCGGCGTCAAGCCGAAGGACTTCGATGTGGCCACGTCGGCCCATCCCCAACAGGTACGCGATCTCTTCCGGAACTCTAGGCTGATTGGCCGCCGTTTCCGCCTCGTCCACGTCTTTTTCGGTCCGCGCAATATAGAGGTCGCGACCTTTCGCCGCCGCAGCGAGGAGGTGAGCGAGGACGATCCGCTGATCCGGGTCGATAACACCTTCGGAACGCCAGAAGAGGACGCCTTTCGGCGCGACTTCACCGTAAACGCGCTCTTTTACGATCCCGCCACCTTCCGTGTGATCGACTATGCCGGCGGAGTCGAAGATCTCCAGGCAAGGCTCATCCGCACCATCGGAGATCCCGAGCTTCGAATGCGGGAGGATCCGGTCCGGATGATGCGCGCGGTGCGGTTCGCCGCCAAGCTCGGTTTCGAGATCGAACCCGCCACCCGCGCCGCCATCGAACGCCATCGCGGCGATCTCCTGAAGGCCTCGGTCCCCCGCCTCGTGGAGGAGACCTACCGCACGCTGGGGCAGCCGGCCGCGGCGCGCGCGACGGTTCTGATGGAGGAGCTGGGGCTGCTCGAGCCGCTGCTCCCCTTCCTGTCCGCCCATCTGAAGCTGCACGTCGGCGATCTGTCCGATGCTCCCACGGTCCTTCACATGGCGGCGATGGGACGCGAGCTGGAGCGGGGGATGGCGGCGGACCACGCGATCGTACTGAGCGCGATGTTCCTCGACATGGTCAGGGCGCGGCGTGCCCACGGCGCCGCGGATGACTTCGATCTGCTTGCGGAGCTGCGGGCGCGCGGGTTTGCCCGCGGCGACACCGACCGGATGCGGCTTCTGCTCGATGCATTCGAGTATCTGGCTTCGCCGTCGCGGCGCACGCGGCGGCTGATGCGCCGGCCGTACTTCGAGGACGCGCGGCGGTTCTTCGAGATGACGGCGCCTAACTACGCGATCGACACCGCACAGCTCCATCGCTTCCTCGCCAATCCCGACACCTTCTTCGGCCATCGCAATCGCGAAACCCCTCGGACTTCCGCCGGAGAGCATCGCCGCCGCCGAAGGCGCAGGCGCCGAAACCGCCGCGCAAGGAGCCATCCGATGATTGCCGCCGGCGGCGAAAGCTCCGGGGGAACGACGCACGGCGATCGGGGGTTCGAGGGCTCGATGATGGAGACGCAATCGTCGGGGCCGGACCTCTCGCGGCGCGGATGAACCGCGACAACTCCTTGTCCGGTGTTTTGCTATGGATTAACGTCTTTGCACGCGAGCGGCGCGGCGGCTAATCCCCTTGCGCCAACTCTTTCGTAGGCGAGGTCATTCCTTTGGCGGCGGACAATCTGCGCTCCGAGAAAATCTGGATGGACGGCGAACTGGTTCCCTACGATCAGGCCACCGTTCACGTACTGACCCACAGCCTCCATTACGGACTCGCGGTTTTCGAGGGGATGCGCTGTTACAGGGGCGATGACGGGCGGTCGGCGATCTTCAGGGGCCCCGAGCATATCCGCAGGCTCGTCGAATCCGCCCATATCGTGGAGATGCCGCTGCCGTACAGCCAGGAGGAGCTGCTCAAGGCGTGCGCCGACGTGGTCCGCGTCAACAGGCTCCAGGAATGCTACCTGCGCCCGCTGGTCTTCTACGGCGAGGGCGAGATGGGGCTCGCCGCGCGAGGCAACCGGACCCGCGTCGCGATCGCCGCATGGCCGTGGGGCGCGTACCTCGGCGCCGACGGACTCACCAAGGGCGTGCGGCTCAAGACTTCCTCCTTCGTCCGGTTTCATCACAACTCGATGATGCCGGCGGCGAAGGCTTCCGGGCACTACGTCAACTCGATCCTCGCCGGCTACGAGGCGCGCCGGGGCGGCTATGACGAGGCGCTGTTACTGGACACGATGGGTTTCGTCGCCGAAGGCAGCGGCGAGAACGTTTTCGTCATCCGTGACGGTATCGTGCGCACGCCTCCGCTCACCTCGATTCTGCCCGGAATCACCCGCGATGCCGTCATCCGCATCCTGCGCGACGGCGGCATCGAGGTGCGCGAGGAGCTGTTCGCCCGCGATGCGTTTTACGTGGCGGACGAGGCCTTCATGACGGGCACGGCGGCGGAAGTGACGCCGGTGGTGGAACTCGACGATCGCAGGATCGGAAGCGGCACGCCGGGCCCGATCACGCGCAAGGTGCAGGAGGTCTTCCAGGCCGCCCTGCACGGACGCGAGCCGAAATATCGGCACTGGCTCTACTACATCTGAATCGCGGCCGGCCGGGTCCTTCGAGGGAACCGGCGGCCGTCCTCGCGGGTTAACCGATGCGGGGTTTGTCGCCGATGAAAATGTTCGCGGGCGCCGCAATCGCAATCGTTCTTGTCGCCTTGTGGATCGCGCTAAGACCGCGCATCGCGCGCGCTGAACTGCTCAAGGAAGGCGAGGTCGCTCCGCCGTTTTCGACCCAGATGGTCGAGGGCGACCAGGTCCTGCCCATCTCGCTTGCCGATCTCCGCGGCCGCAAGGTGATTCTCTACTTCTATCCGAAGGACGACACGCCCGGATGCACAAAGGAGGCGTGCGCGTTTCGCGACGGTTTCGCCCGCTTTCAGGCGGCCGGGATGGTGGTGCTCGGATGCAGCGTTGATTCGACCGACTCGCACAAGGATTTCATCAGGAAATACAACATCCCGTTTCCCCTCCTGCTCGACCCCGACAGGAAAATCGCGGCCGCCTACGGCGCGGCCAACGGGATTCCAATCCTGGGACTCGACAGGAGAATCACGTACGTGATCGACGAAAACGGAATAATCGCGCGCGTGTACCCGAAAGTCGATCCCGCCGTCCATTCGGGGCAGATTCTAGCCGACCTCAAGGTGCCGGAAAGCCCGCCCCCGGCGGCGCCCTCCCCGACCCCCAATCCCGAAAGCCCCTATTGACAACCTGACACGCTCCCCGGCCCCTTTGAAGCGGCCTGGCCCGCGCCCGGGCCGA
>Ga0070741_10005028_pt1 | contig 30050 bp, 31 predicted proteins | sample Coa_R1_4_FD_66440 | JGI IMG/M metagenome (GOLD analysis project Ga0070741, IMG submission 66440) | Surface soil microbial communities from Centralia Pennsylvania, which are recovering from an underground coalmine fire - Coalmine... | ecosystem: Environmental > Terrestrial > Soil > Unclassified ... | reverse complement strand
ACCTGCTTGCGTTCGACGCCCGGAGCCAGCAGTTCGCCCCAATACTGCCGGTACGGAATCCCATCGATCAGGGCGTCGGTGGAGAACCGGCGCAAATGCCGAAGCAGGCTGTTGCAGGAATCCAGATCGCCCGGATAGATCAACAGCAGTCGTGTATCGTCATACAGCGTCAGCCGGAGCACCAGGGGCGAAATCCAACCCGTACGGTCCAGACGCCGGATGTCCATCCAGGGAACATGACGATTGCCGACCGAAACGTAGCCTTCGTGCACTTCGATTCCGGGGCGGAACGCCATCACGAAGAGCAGACCCGCCGTGAGCAGAAACAGCGCTGCGGGAATGAACGCCAGAGGCAAGCTCAAACCCAGCCAACCGGATAAGACGGCTAACGCCACCGCCGTGATTCCGAACCACAGGTAGTGACGTGCTGGCAGGTAACGCGTCATCGGAGTTCCGTCATTTCTAGCCTAACTCCGCTGCCCGGATGAGTCAATGTGCACGCGCTATTTGTACACCGCGCCAAGTGTAATCGAGACCGCTCCAGATTGTGAAAGCCGCGCACGGCCACAACATTGCAGCCGCAATGCCATCCACCGCCGGAGCGTGTAGCATGTTTCGGGCCATCCACACGAGTGCGGTGACGACCTGAACAAATGTAGATGCTTTGCCCCACGAACTGGGGGGGAATTTTCTTCGCTGCGTCATCCAGACCAGCACCGCAACGGCCAGCAATAGATATAAATCTCTTCCAAAAATAATAACTACCAGCCATAAGGGAATGTCGCCGGCAACGGCCAAAGCCAAAAACACGCCGCTCAGCAACGCTTTATCGGCGATGGGGTCCAGATACGCGCCGAATTGGCTGGTGAGTCCAAACGTGCGCGCGGTTGCGCCGTCGACGACATCCGTTGCCGCGGCGCAAGCAAACAGTACTAACGCCTGAGTGGGCCGGCCCAGTACAATTGCACGGATGATCACGGGAACCAGCAGGAGCCGCAACACTGTGAAAAAATTGGGAATCCAACGCGGCATCTGAGTTGAGTGTAACCCGGGTGCAGGCGGTTCTATGGTCGCGCGGCCTGTGCGCGTCCCTTCCACATCCCTCCGGCGCCGCGCCGATATGCCGCCGCGGACTCAATCGTCGCCACCAGGTAGAATGCCGCTACCAGGGGCAGCAGAGGCGCCCACAGGGGCGAGCGGCGATAGAAACGTAATATCGGCAGGTACGCCACGCACATTGCGAGCCATGCGAACGCGCCGGCTACACTTCCCATGAGCGCCGCCAGAGGCGGCACTTCATACGTGAGCAGCAACCCCGCCGCCGTGCCAGCGAGCAGCAGCCACGAATGCCGTAATTGCGTGAATGCAGTTCGCGAGATCATTCGCCGGATCTCACTGAAGCTCTGGTACTCGCGGATACTTTCGGTTCTGGAGCTAAGCCCGAGCCAGACCCGGCCGCCATGCCTCTTCACGGCACCTGCCAGCGCACAGTCGTCGATGAGTTCGCCCCGGATTCGCTCGATCCCTCCGATCTGTTCCAGTACCTGGCGGCGAATCAGCATACACCCGCCTGCCGCACCGGCTGTCCGCCTGCGCGGATTTCGTATCCAGGAAGGCGGGTAGAGAAGGAAAAAGAAAAAAACGAAAGCCGGCATCAGGGCACGCTCGGCCGCCGTACGGCAGTGGAGCCTCACCATCAGCGAAACCAGATCATAGCCGCCGCGCATCGCTTGAGCCACCAGAGTATTCAGATTTTCCGGAGGATGCACAATATCGGCATCCGTAAGCAGCAAATAGTCTGGCGAAAATTGCTTCGCTTCCCGGACACCCTGGGACACCGCCCAGAGCTTTCCGGTCCAACCCGCCGGCAGCAGCTCAGCCGGAACGACGGTCAGACTGGCGCTGCAAGCTGTTCGCGCTGCAGCGGCCGTGTCATCGGTCGAATGATCGTCGACCACCAGAATCTGAAATTCGCCCTCGTACCGTTGCGCTGCCAGAGAAGCTACGGCTCGTCCGATCACGTCCCCTTCGTTTCGCGCGGGTATGACGATTGCGACGCGGGGCGCGGGCGAGGGGACCGAGGCCTCCACAGCCAACTCACGCATCCGCCAAAAGCCGCCCCGGCCCAGCAGCAGATACAACCAGATCACTACCGCGACCGCCGCGGCAATCTCCAAAGTCATGCCGGGGGAATGGCGGCAAACACGCCCATCATGTCACGGTGCGCCAGCACGACCCCCGGGTCCCGCTGCATGGCTTCGAAATAGCTCCGCGCGAACGAGGATCCGTTTTCCGAAGGCGATACCAGCTCGCGGGCCTGGGCAATCAGCCGGTCCGCATCGGACGGCGTGGGAGGATCGTCGAAATCCAGAGTCTCATCTACTAACACGATGAACTTGGAAAGCTGATGCAGCCACGCAAACCAAGGATCGTTTAGGACCAGTTCGAGGTACTGTCCGGTGGATGTAATCCGCGCGACATCCCGTTCGTACACGGCGCGCTCGGAATCCAGCAGCGCCTTGTGCAGCTTCAGCAGCCCGTTGCGAAGATCGGTGAGCCGTTCGCGTGTGCGATCCGCCATTCGGTTCATCGTACCGTGAAGCCCTCGCGATCTCCTACTATCGGATAAGTATGCAAAATCCCAGTTTCGACCCCGGCCTGACCCAGAAGTTCGACGGCCCTCTGCGGCGGATCATCAACAACGATGGAGGATTTAACATCCGCCGCGTCGGCACCACCTGGCGCGACTTCCACCCCTACCTGCACCTGATCAACATGGGTTGGGCGGGATTCCTCGGCACTCTGTTTTTCGCCTATTTGTTCGTGAATACTTTGTTTGCGGCTGCGTACTTCTGGCTAACGCCGGGACAGTTGCAGGGCGCCGCGGCGCGAGACGCGATTCATGGCTTCTGGAACGATTTTTTCTTCAGCGCTCATACGTTGACCACGGTAGGCTACGGCAACATCTCACCGGCGGGCCTCGGCGCTAATATCCTCGCTTCCTTCGAGGGCTTGCTCGGCGTGCTCGGTTTCGCCGTCGCCACCGGACTCCTCTACGGCCGCGTCTCCCGGCCCTCGGCGCGGATTGGATTCAGCGCCAATGCCGTCGTCAGCCCGTATCAAGACGGAACGAGCTTGCAATTCCGCGTGGTCAACCGCCGTGCGAATTCCCTGATGGACCTGGAAGCGCGCGTCCTTCTCATGACCGTCGAGAGGAACGGTGCCGATACGCGCCGCTCTTACTCGCTTCTCCGCCTCGAGCGCCCCGGCGTCCTGTTCCTGCCGCTGACCTGGACCATCGTTCATCCCATCGATCAGGAAAGCCCGCTGTGGGGCAAAACCGCGCAAGACCTCGATCGCCTCCAGGCTGAGCTCTTGATCCTGCTCAAAGGCTACGATGACACCTTCAATCAAACGGTAATCGCGCGCTACTCCTACCGTCACGATGAACTACTTTGGAACGCGCGCTTTGCCCCGGCCTTCTTTGTCGACCCGCAAGGCGACCTGGTCCTGGAGCTCCGCAAAGTAGGCGAACTCGCGCGCTAGTGGTTCCTAGAATGTCCGCTGGCGACAGCAAGTTCCCTCTGCTTCCTCCGCGCGCGAACCAAGCCGAAGAGACTAGCCCTCAAATATCTGCGGTACCTGCCCTTTTTTTCTCTGCGTCTCCGCGTCTCAGCGGTTAAATCCCGTGCCCCGTCGCTCGCAGGAGCCCGCTACGAGATCAACTCGACCTTCGTCTCTATCTCTTCACGCGGCACCAGCGCCGACCAATACGCCACGATTTCGCGCACGGCCGGCCGCCCTTCGCCAAAGCCGGTTGCGCCCGGAGGACCATTCAGAACCAGCGGGATCAATTCGCGGGTGAAGCGGTCAACGGCCTTGCGATCCGGCCCGCGGACGCCGATGCGCAGTTGCACTTCAGGCGGGTCCGCATTCGGAGGGGCGGCCGGGCCGAGACAGGCGTTCACGCCGAAGTACTCCGTGTAGACCTCATCGAACGAGAGCCCGATGCTGCGGAGGCGCTCGCGCACGATTCGATCGGCAGCCCGCGCCTTCTCCAGTGCCTGCGGCCACGAATACACCAGCGTGCCGATGGCTTTCCATCCGGCGGAATAACTGATCGAAAGCTTCAGAGTTGCCGGCCGCGGACCGCCACGAATCCCCTTCACGCGCACGCGACCCGGGCCGGCATCCTCGAGCTGGATGCTCGTGAAATCGGCCACGCAATCCGGAGTGAAGTAGTGTTTCGGATCGCCCAGTTCGTACAGCAGCTGCTCCTTGACGACGTGCGTGTCGATGCGCCCGCCGGCCTTCGGGTGTTTCGTCACCGAGAACGTACCGTCGGGTTCAGCTTCTACAATCGGATAGCCGATATCCGCCATGTTGGGGATGGTTTGCCAGTCCACCTGGCAATTGCCGCCGGTGGTTTGCGCGCCGCACTCGATGATGTGGCCGGCAATGGTTCCCGCCGCCAGCTTGTCGTATTCGTCCGGCTTCCAGCCAAACCGGTGGACCATCGGCGCCAGCGTGAGCGCGGTGTCCGTGGAACGGCCGGCAATCACCACGTCGGCGCCCGTCGCCAGCGCCTCCGCCAGGGGAAACGCGCCGATGTACGCATTGGCGCTCAGAATCGCGGAGCGGATCTTGGTGAGCGGCTCGCCGGTATCCATGTCGCGCATGTCATATCCCTTGGCCAGGAATTCGTCGATTCGCGAATAGACATCGTCGCCGGTCACTACTGCGACAGCGAGGCCGGGAGCCAGACGCATCACTTCACGCGCGCAAGCCACCGGATTGACCCCGCCCGCGTTGGCGATCACTTTCACGCCCCGCTCGAGCAGCCGGGGCGCCAGGTGTCCCATGAGCGGCGGGAAGTCGCGCGCGTACCCGAGCTTCGGATCGGCCTGTTTTTGCTTTTGCAGGATCGACATCGTGATCTCGGCCAGGTAATCGAGCGCGAGATAGTCGATGGGTCCCTGCTCCACCAGGCGGACCGGGGCCTCCAGCCAGTCGCCCCAAAATCCCTGGCCATTCGCGATGCGGATCATCGCGCTATTTCAGCTTGGAAAATTCGGTCGGCTCCAGCCAGACGCGATCGACCTTCTGCACGATCTTCCCGTCTTTCTCAGATTCGGCCGCTACCTTTTTCCACTCCGGATCGTCCTGGAAAGCCTTCCAGTTTTTATCGGCTTCCTCGCGGCTGGGATGCGCCAGGATGTAGATCAACGTGTTCTGCGAGCGTTCGTCCTGCGGCACCCAGTAGCCGATGCTCTCCATTCCGTGCTTGTTGAAGATCTTGATCGTGTAATCGCGGAAACGGGTTTTGAGGGCTTCCAGTTTTCCCGGTTCGCAGGTGTAGGTGCGGAGCTCGTAGATGCGGCCGAAAGCCATAGCGCTGAACAGCAACAAGAGGGGTAGCAGTTTGCGAATCATCTCCCCAGTTTAGAAGATTTTGGCCGAGGAGATCTTCCGCGCCGTCAGCGTGAGGATTTTCGTTCGCGATCCTGCTCGGTGATCATCTGCCGCATCATGGCTTCGAGCTCAGCCACTCGCTGCGCGAGATCTTCCAGAGCCTGGCCGGTCGGGTCAGGCAGCCGCCCGTGCTCCAGAACCCCGTCTTCGTCGCGCATTCGAACGACACGTCCCGGAATTCCAACCACGGTCGAGTAGTCCGGCACCGGGTGCACCACCACCGAACCCGCGCCAATCCTCACGTGGTTGCCGACCCTGATATTGCCGAGGACTTTCGCGCCCGTCCCCACCACTACATTATTTCCAAGCGTCGGGTGCCGCTTGCCCGTTTCGTTGCCGGTGCCGCCCAGCGTCACGCCCTGGTAAAGCAGCACGTCGTCGCCGATCTCGGTGGTTTCTCCGATTACCACGCCCATGCCGTGGTCGATGAAGAAACGCCGGCCAATGGTGGCTCCGGGGTGGATTTCGATGCCCGTGAAAAGACGGCTGATCTGAGAAATGATACGCGGAATCAGCGGTACACGCCATTGATAGAGCCGATGCGCCAGGCGGTGCAGCAGAATGGCATGAAACCCTGGGTAACAGAAGAAGATTTCGACTACGCTCTTGGCCGCGGGATCCTCGCGGAAGATGGTGTCGAACTGTTCCCGAATAGTCCGAAACATGGCAGTTCTTCTTAGATGATGCGTGAAGTGAAAAGATGCGCCTGTGACTATGGTAGTTGATTTCGCCCGATGACGCATGCGGGCGTGGACCAGCTGCGCTGCTAGTGAGCGGGGGCTTCTTCGGCGGCGATTGCGGGCGCGTGTGCGCCGGGCGGGATCGGCGCCAGCATGTCTTCCTTGCGTTTGATCAAAGTCGAAGTATTGTAACTGGCGATCTCAAACCCGTGACCGTGCGTTATAGCGTCGGTCGGGCACGCCTCGACACAGTATCCGCAAAAGATGCAGCGGTTGTAGTCGATGTTATAGACCTTCGCATACCGCTCGCCGCCCGAGATTCGCACCGTTTCGGTATTCTCCGCGGCTTCAATGTATATGCAATCGGCGGGACAGTTGGCGGCGCACAGAAAACAGGCAACGCATTTTTCCATCCCGTTTTCATCGCGCTGCAGGACGTGAGCGCCCCGGTAGCGCTCCATGAATTTGGGCGGCTCGTCGGGGTAGTTCTCGGTCACGGTGGGAGACATCATCTCCTTGAACGTGATTCCCAGCCCTTTGGCGAGTGCGCCCGCCGTACCCAGAATATTCAATTTTTCGGCCATTCGGTATTTCTCTATCTTAGCCTGACTCCGCACGGGAGCCTAATTGCGGGAGCCTCAGCCGGCTTTGGCTTCCGGCACCGACTCGCCGTCTCGAAACGGGTCCACTCCCGCCCGCGCACCCAGCAACTGAATTTCGCTTTTCCGCCAGCCCTCGGCAACGTGCGCGATGGTGCCGTCCGGCTCCACCAGAAACAGCGTTGGAACGCTCGAAATGCCGAACGCATTACTCACCGCAAACCCGCTCTTTTCCGTATCGAGCAGCGTGGGAAGCGTAAGGCCGAAATGCCGGTTAAAATCGCGCGTGTCTTCCACGCAATTCTGGGAAATGCCGTATATCGGTAAGCGGTCCGGTGACTGAATCCGCTCCAGAAACGGGAAGGTGAGCTGGCAGACCGGGCAGTTCACCTTATAAAACGCAAGCAGCGCGGGGCCGTTCGCGGTCATTTCGCGCAACGTGATTTCTCCGCCATCCAGTCGTGCCAGCGTAAAATTGTCGATCCGGGCTCCCAGACCGAGAAGCCTACGATTTGCCCCGTGTGCCATTGGTCCGATTGTACAGCAGGCTGGCGGCTACTCGTCTTTCTTGAGCTGTTGCACGAAATCCAGGATGTCGAAGGTCTTGATCTTGCGATCCGGGTAATAGCTGTTCACCGCATCCTGCTCATCGGCGAAAATTTCGAACACGGTGGCCAGCTTGGTCATCACCAACAACTCGATATTCCGCCGGTTGAGGTTCAGCAGTTTCATACTGCCGCCGTTTTTACGCAAACTGGTCGCGCACATAACCAGGGCTCCCAGGCCGGTGCTATCGATGTAATCGACTCCTTCGAGGTTCGCGACCAGATTACGGGTGCCCGCTTGGCTGAGTTCTTCGATTTTGTCCCGGAACCGCGTGGTCTCGTCCCCCGCCTTGAGCCGGCCTTTGATGTCGAGGATGACAATCCCTTCTCGTTCGCGCTGTGTGATTTCAAGGGCCATGTGTGTTTCAGAAGACGATTTCTTATTGTATGCCGGCCGGGCGTGCCCTCACGGAACGCCGCGTCAGTGCGGGATGTTCCTGAGGGTAGGCCGAAATAAGTATGATTTAGTACAGTTTTCCGTTAAATTAAGGAGTTTTTAAGGTCTTATTTACTTGAATACTTTCATAATAGGGGAGGTCGCCTCGGATTTGGAGGAGACGAAAACAAAGAGAATTATGTCTATGTATCGGTTCACTCAACTGGTGAACATTACCAGGCGAAGCACCCCCAGCCGCCCGGCTCCGGGCCGGTCTTTCGTCCAATTGCGGCGCCTGAGCGGCGCCCTCACAGCCGGCGCAGCTCTGCTCGGCCTTGTTTCTGACGGAGCGGTTTACGCGCAGGCTCCCCCACCGGAACTCTTCACCCCGATCGCGAACAATCGGATCGCGGACGCAACGCCCGACCAAAACAGCCGGTTGCAGCGGCTGCGCAGCCGCACGACCACTCAATCGGTCAGCCTAATTCAAATTAATTTGAACGCCCTGAAAGGCAATCAGCTGCGCATCGCGATCCCAGGCGCGGCCACTATTGATCTCTCCAAAACCGGCGGCGATTTGCGCGGCGATCAGGATTTCACCTGGAGCGGCGCCGCGGCCGAGCAGAAGGCCAACGCCACGGTGGTGGTTCGCAACGGTGAGGTCACCGGCTCGATTACAGATCCAGCGGGCTTATACCGCATCGAGCCGGTGGGCAATGGGGTCTACGCTTTGGTGAAGGTGGATACCGCCAAACTGCCGCCCGAGGAGCCGCCGAGCTTCCGGCAAAAGGAGCAGCAGAAAGGCGCGCTGGTTCCACTCAAACTCGATCTGAACCTGGCCGATACGGCAACTACCCAGGTCGACGTGCTGGTGGCCTATACGCCGGCTGCGAAAGCGGCGGTATCGAATATCGATTCCACCATCGCATTGGCAGTCGCCGAAGCCAACCAGTCCTATACCAATAGCAAAATCAATATCCGGCTTAACCTGGTCGACACCCTACCGATGACCTACACGGAAACGGGCAAATCGTACGACCAGATCCTGGCGGATTTCGTGGCCAATACCACCGTGAAGCAGCACCGGGATCAGTCCGGCGCCGATCTGGCCGCGATGATCATCAATCAGACCGACTATTGCGGGCTAGCCGATGCCATTATGGCGAACGCGTCCACTGCTTTTGCAGTTGTCCACTACGATTGCGCGACGGGCTACTATTCCTTCGCGCATGAACTCGGACATCTGATGGGCGCACGACACAATCAGCAAGCCGATTCCACCACTACTCCTTTCGCGTACGGCCACGGATATCAGCATCTCACGGCGCCGTTGTGGCGCACCGTCATGGCTTACGCCTGCACTTCACCATGCACCCGGCTGCAATACTGGTCGAATCCGGACGTCCCATATAGTGGCGCCGCGATGGGAACGGCGGCCACCAACAATAATGCGCGCGTCCTCAATGAGACGCGGGCAACCGTAGCTGGCTTCCGCAACCCGCCGGTGACGGTGACTTCCCAGTTCCCGGTCTGGGGTGTCGTTACCAGCGCTGGAAAACAATCCGGCACTCCCAACTGGACCTCTACCTACAATGCCGCGCAGAAGTGGTTCGAAATCACGATCCCTGGTGAAAACTATTTCTACATGGCTGACACGACGGTCGCGACCCCTAGTTTTGCGACGGGCGGCCGCGGAATGTGCACGTCCGGGAGCGTCAGCAATAAGCTGCTGGTCGAATGCTATGACGGCGCCGGCAATCCCGTCCTTCCCGTGAGCGTCGGCTTTGCCACTTTCAAACAACCCAGTCAGACCGGAACTTATCAGGGACCGCTTGCCTATGGAGTGGTTGCGAAGAACGGCGCGAAGCAGTCGGGAAGCGCGAATTGGACTTCCACCTTCAACGCCACCGACAAGCAGTTTGAGATCGCGATCACGGGAGAGAATTATCATTACGTCGCGTTCGCGACTGTGGTGACGCCCAGCTTTGCCACCGGTGCCGAGGGCTTCTGCACGTCGAGCAGCGTGAGTGGCAAACTGCTGGTCAAGTGCTACGACTGCAGCGGCAACGTGGTGGCCCCGGTGAGTTTCAGCTTCGCCAGCTTCAAGGGGGCGGGAGCCTATCAGAAACCGCTAGCTTTCGGCGTGGTCTCGACGGCCGGAAAAAAAGAATCCGGCACCGCGAACTTCACTTCGAAGTACGATGCCGCTGCCAAGCAGTATGCGATCACCATCACCGGACAGAACTACTTTTATGGTTCCTACGCGACGGTGGTGACGCCGAGCTTCTCCACCGGAATCAAAGGCTTTTGCACCACCGGCAGCGTGAGCAACAATCTGCTGGTCAAGTGTTATAACAGCGGCGGCAGTCCGATCGCACCCGTGAGTTTCGGATTCGCCACCTTCAAGTAAGCCCGTGGGGCGGCCATTCCTGGCTGCAGCCGGCTTCCCAGAAAGCGGGCGGCCTGAAAGCCGCCCCACTCGGGCACCGCATTCCTCCAACAGGCGCCGCTACGGTTTCATGTGCGCGATGTCTTTGTTGTTTTCCAGACACATGAAATCGATCAGTTCCGTGTCCAGAACCGTCTTCTGGTGCATCGTTACCGTCCAGGGCTTCGTGTAGGCCTTTGGGTCATTAACGGTGATTTCAATTTCCAAGCTGCCGAAGTCGGGGCGGCGGATCCGCTCGATGACACGCGCGGCATCGGTCATCGGATTTCCCGTGGTATCCAGCCAGCCGTCGTCGCGGAACCCGCGCGATTCGACCACCAACGTGTCCCTTTCCCAATGGGCGACGGAGTACCCGCTCCAGGCGGGCGCCATGTCATCCGGGAAGCCACGGCCATCGAAGAAGATCTGGCGGTAGCTCGCGTTGAACTCGTGCAGCACCACCAGCATTCCCGCCACCTGGATGATCTTCTGATACTCGGGAAACGGCCAGGCGCGCGGAAAATTCGGTGGCATGCAATGCGTGTGGGGGTCGTTGACGCCCAACTCCGCCCGGCGTTTCTTGACGAGGTCCGCGGCCCAAGGTTGATACGGCAAACCGCCTTTGAGACCGGCCGCGATATTGATGACCTGCGGAGTGAGTGGCAATTCGGTGCATTGCACGCCACGCTCTTTCGTATTGCATGGCAATTCATCGCGGGCGACCCAGATGCCCGAAAAATCGGGCTCTCCGTCCACAGCCTTGGGCGCGGGCGCCGTCAGGTTGGGCGACCCATCGGCATTGCGCGGTACGCCCGCCGTGGTCAAATGGAGCCACTGCCCGATCACCGGCGTGGAAATGAGCAGCGCCAACCCGTAAATTCGCATGGGACGTATTATAGGTGAGCCGCCACGCACGGCACAATCCGGTCGTGCCGTCTCGTTACCGCATGTAGAACAAACTAAGGCGCGGTAGGCCGGATTTTTCGAGCAGGTTGCGCTCGAGATATTGCTTTTCGAGCATCGCGAGCTGGTCGGCGGTCATCTTGCCGCGATAGGGGCGGAGCTGCCGCTCGAGCTCCTGGCGCGCTTCCAAAAGCTGCTCGTCACTCTGACGCGTGCGCGCGGCCCCGATCATCTTCTCTTCGAGGACCGTCAGGCGCTGCTCGAGTGCTTCCAGGTCGTTGTAGTGCTGCTCGACTTCGCCGGCCAGCCGCTCCAGCGATGCCGCGATTTCGCCGTATTCCGGCGCCAGCGCCGCAGCGTTGTTCTTCAGATAACTGCGAAGCTCTTCAAGCCCGAACGGCGGCGCGGTTTCCTTACGGGTTCGCGCCGGCTTCGCCCCCGCCATCACTTGCGCTTCACTCAACACGGCCTGGGCGCAAAAGGCGAGCGAGTTCACCATCTGCGTTTTCACCTTGCGGGAGCGCCACTTCTCAAAGGCTGCGTCGATTCCCCGGAGCACGGCTTCCAGCGGCACCCCGCTATTTTTCCAGCTCTCAATCAGCGCCCAATCGAGAGGCGAGAGCAGAAAAAGACTGGTGCCGCGCGCGCGCTGGAAGTGGTCTTCGATTTCCGTAAAATAGTTGAAGTAGTTGTAGACCCAGTCCGGATCCGTCACTGCGCTCCCCGGTTGCGTTCCCAGATCATCTGCAGGCCTTCCAGCGTGAGATGTTCGTCCACTTTGTTGAGGTATCGCGAGCCGTCGACGATCATGCGCGCCTGGCCTCCCGTCGCGATCACCTTGGTTTCCGGACCGAGCTTCTCGATGACCCGCTCGAGAATGCCGTCGATCATGCCGATAGCGCCGAAATACAGGCCGGATTGCATGCTGGCCACGGTATTGGTGCCGACCACGTCTTTGGGCGGCCGGAAATCCACCAGCGGCAGCCGCGCCGTCTTGCTGAATAGCGCTTCGATGGCGATTCCGATTCCCACCGCGATCGCACCGCCCAGGTATTCGGCGTTCTTCGAAATCACGTCGAAGTTGATGGTCGTGCCGAAATCGACGATGATGCACGGGCCGCCGTATTTGTAAAAACCCGCGACTCCATTCACCAGGCGATCGGCGCCGACTTCGTTGGGATTGTCGTAGCAGACGGTCAGACCGAGATTGGTTCGAGGCGTGACGAACATCGCTTCGGTCCCGAAATAGCGCTGCGTCATCAACGCCAGAGTGCTGTCGATCGGCGGAACGACGCTGGCGATGATGATGCCGTCGACCGCCGCGATGTCGAGACCGGCGGGCGCGAAGAGATTACGCAGCAGAATGCCCCACTCATCAGCCGTCTGCTCGTGAACCGTGCGCAGCCGCCACTGCGCCGCCATTTTGCGGCCATCGAATGCGCCAATCGTGATATTGCTGTTGCCTGCGTCAAGAGCCAGCAGCACGGACGCCTCCTGCAAGGATCAGGGTATCGGTTCCATCGTCTTTCCGCACCACCAGGTAGCCGGAGGGGTTCAGGCCGGCAGTAACGCCTTCGACGACACCTCCCGGCTGCATCACCACGACGCGCCGGCCGCTGGCATAGCTGGAAGCTTGCGCGAACAGACGAAGGATCGCGTCTTTGTCGAGGGCCTGAAAGATATCAATCGCCGGAAGTAGAGCCAGAAGAATCTCGGTGCGCGAGAACTCGCGGCCCGCCTGGAGGCGGAGCGAAGTGGCCTCACCGGCAAGACCTGGCGGGAACACGGTGTGATTCACGTTGATGCCGATCCCGCCGATGGCACGGTCATCCACGAGTTCGACCAGAATGCCGGCGGCTTTCTTTCCTCCGATCAGGATGTCGTTCGGCCAGCGGAGATCGCAGGCGATACCCGTCGTCGACGTAATGGCTTCAGCGGTGGCAAGCCCGAGCGCGAGTGTGAGGACGGGACTCGGCTGCAGCACGATCGAAAGATAGATGCCGGTGCCGGGCTCGGAATGCCAGGAGTGCGAGTGGCGGCCTCGGCCGGCCGTTTGTTCGTCGGCCAGTACGATGCCGCCGAGCGGACGTCCCGCGGCGGCGGTCTGCGTAGAGCCGATGGTCTCGAAGTAATCGATAGTCCGGCCAGCCAGCGTGCGGCGAATGAGATCGAGGTTCATGTGGGGCAGGCTTTCAGCCTGCGGACCCGCTTTCCAGCGGGTCCGCAGGCCGGAAGGCCGGCTGCGGGCAGGATTGCCCGCCCCACAACGCCGTCCCTCGGAATAGGGCGACAATCATAGCAACTCCAGCCGGAAGCTGATGTCGACCGCCCGCGCGGAATGCGTGATCGCGCCCGAGGAGACGTACTCCGCGCCGGTCTCCGCGTACGAGCGGACGTTTTCCAGCGTTATGCCGCCGGAGAGCTCGACTTTGGCGCGGCGCCCGATTTCGCGGATCCACTCCGCGGCCTCGCCAGGGGTCAGATTGTCGAGCAGTAGATGCGCGGCGCCGGCATCCAGGGCCTCCTGCAGCTCTGCGCGCGTGCGAACCTCAATTTCGATGGGCAGGTTGGCGGCCCGGGCCCGCTCGATCGCCGCGCGCACGCCGCCAGCCGCGGCAATGTGATTGTTCTTGATCAGGATTGCATCGAACAGCCCCATCCGATGATTCGTGATGCCGCCGGCCGCGGCCGCCTTCTTTTCCAAAGCACGCAGGCCGGGTGTTGTTTTGCGCGTGTCGAGGATTTGGCATCCGGTTCCGGCCACGGCATCGGCGAACTGCCGGGCCCGGGTCGCGACGCCGCTCAACCGCTGCAGGAAGTTCAACGCGACGCGCTCGCATTCCAGCAGTGTATGAGCCTTGCCTCGGACAGTCGCAAGCATGTCACCATTACGAACACACTCGCCGTCGCGCCGCAGCAGCGCTAGTTCGTCCACCCCGCCACGCGCGTCGTAGATCTCGCGCAACACTTCAAGGCCGGCCACCACAAACGGCTCGCGCGCCAGAAACCGGCCGGCGGCCATTTGTGATTCAGGCACACAGGCCCGCGTCGTGACGTCGCCCGAAGCGATGTCTTCAGCGAGCGCAAGCCGCACAATGTCCGTCATTGTCCGCCGCAGGTCTTGGTCCACTGATTTTCGTAATCCGCCAGCTTCTTGCGGATGCTCTCAATTACCTGCGGCGGCGCTTTGCTGAGAAACGTCTCGTCGCTCAACTGGCGCTTGGAGTTGGCGATGTTCTTCGCCAGCTGCTCGCATTCCTTTTCGACCCGCTTCCGCTGCGCATCTTCCTGCGCCTTGGGAAGGTGGAGTACCAGGTCGAATTCGGGAGTGGAACGAATGGCCGCGGCCTTGGGCGCCGCTTCCGCGTGAAACTCGAGCCTCACGCGCGCCAGCTCCTGGATCGGTTCGGAGTGCCGCTGAGCGATCTCCAGCGCGGAGTTTCGTGAGTAGAGCGCGCCTTCGAGCTGCAACTTGGGATCGAGTTTGCTCTCCGCCCGCAGATTGCGAGCCATGGTCACCACCTGCTGCACGATTTCGATTTCGCGCTCCGCCTTGTGATCGGTTGCCTCCGTGCGGTAGCGCGGATAGGCGGCCAGCGCGATCGAAGAAGGACGGTCTTTGCGGCCGTTGGCAAGCCTCTGCCACAGCTCTTCAGTGAGAAACGGCATCGCGGGATGGAGCAGCCGCAGCGCCGCCTCGAATGCCGCCAGCGTGTTGCGCCAGTCGGCGTTGAGCCCGGAGTTTTCCCGGAACCGGAGCTTCTTCAGCTCGATATACCAGTCGCAAAACTCGTGCCAGAAGAACTGCCACAGCACCTGCGCGAACTCCTGGTACCGGTATTGCTCGATGGCGCGCGCAGCCTGCTCGGCGCAGCTGTTCAGGCGGCTAAAGATCCATCGGTCTTCGATGGGCACTTCGAGGCTCACCGCGTCGGGTTCCGGCCGGAAATCTTCGAGCGAGTCAGGCAGCCAGGGGTCCACGCCGCTCCGCTCCATGTTCAGGAACAGGAAGCGCGCGGCGTTCCAGATCTTGTTGGCGAAGGCGCGGGAACTCTCCATGCGGTCTTCGGTGAGGACCACGTCCGCGGTCGGCGCCGCGCCTTGCAGCAGCGACATGCGCACCGCATCGGTGCCGTACTTCTCCGTGACCACCAGCGGATCCACCACGTTGCCGCGCGTTTTGGACATCTTCTGCCGCTCCGCATCGCGCACCAGGCCATGGATGTAGACTTGCCGGAACGGCACATCGCCCATGAATTCCAGGCCCATCATGATCATGCGCGCCACCCAGAAGAACAGGATGTCGAAGCCGGTGATGAGCAGGGAAGTCGGGTAGAACGTGGCCAGATCTTCGGTGCGCTCGGGCCACCCGAGCGTTGAGAACGGCCAGAGCCCCGAGCTGAACCAGGTGTCGAGCACGTCCGGATCTTGTTCCAGATGCGTCGCGCCGCAGCGCGGGCAGGTCGTGGGCGCCTCGCGCGCCACGACGGTGTCGCGGCATTCCCGGCAGTGCCACGCCGGAATGCGGTGGCCCCACCAGAGCTGGCGCGAGATGCACCAGTCGCGGATGTTGTACATCCATTCGAAGTAAGTTTTGGCCCAGTGCGCCGGCGTGAACTGGATTTCCCCGGACTCCACCACCGCGATGGCTTTCTCCGCCAACGGCTTCATCTTCACGAACCACTGCGTGGAAACCAGCGGCTCGATGATCGTTTTGCACCGCGTGCAGCGGCCGACACTGAGAGGATAATCTTCGATCTTTACGAGCAGCCCCAGTTCTTCGAGCCGGGCGACCACCTGGCGGCGCGCTTCGAAGCGGTCGAGCCCGGCATAGAGCCCGGCTTCCGTGGTCATGGTGCCGGTGTTGTCGATCACCTGAATCTTCGGCAAGTTGTGACGCCGGCCGGCTTCGAAATCGTTGGGGTCGTGCGCGGGCGTCACCTTTACCACGCCGGTGCCGAATTGCGGGTCGGCCAACTCATCGAGAATGATCGGAATCTCGCGGTCCATGAGCGGAAGCTGCACCGTTTTGCCATGCAGGTGACGGTACCGCTCATCGTTCGGATTGATCGCCACCGCGGTGTCGCCGAGCATCGTTTCGGGGCGCGTCGTGGCGACGGTCACGAACCCGTCCTTGATCCCGGTCACTGGATAGCGGATGTGCCAGAGGTGGCCCTGCTCGTCGGTGTGCGCCACTTCGAGATCGGAAATCGCGGTGCGGCATCCCGGGCACCAGTTCACCATGTACTCGCCGCGATAGATGAGCCCTTTTTCGTAGAGACGGACGAAAACCTCTCGCACGGCGGCGGAGAGCCCGGCGTCCAATGTGAACCGCTCGCGGCTCCAGTCGCAGCTCGCACCCAGGCGGATCATCTGGCGCTTGATCGTGTCGCCGGATTCGGCCTTCCACTGCCACACACGCTCTTCGAATTTTTCGCGGCCGAGATCGCGGTAGTTGATGCCTTCCTCGCCGAGTTTCCGCGCCACCACCATCTGGGTGGCGATGCCGGCATGATCGGTGCCCGGGAGCCAGAGTGTGTTCTCGCCCATCATGCGGTGCCAGCGGACGGTGACATCGATTTCGGTATGTTCCAGCATGTGACCGATATGCAGCGACCCGGTCACGTTGGGCGGTGGAATCACCAGCGAAAAAACGTGGCTGGAGCGCGCGTTGGATGCGCGGAATATGCCGGATTCGATCCACCACTCGGCCCACCGCGGCTCGAACCGCTGCGGCTCGTACACTTTCTCAATTTGCATGGGGAAAATTCTAGGATAGCAAAGCAGGCAAAAGGGGTTATCGCGCCGGGAAGCGGCCCGCCGGCCGGCACTGTGCGACGGGTGAATTCCTTTCGGAGTGGGGCAGGCCCGCGGCCTGCGGCGGCCTCGCAGGCCGCCCTGCGCTAGAGGACTCGCTGTATGCCATTCCCGCCGAAGTCGCAAACCACATCGAAATCACGCCGCCGCCGACTCCGCGCGAAGGAGATCCGGTGAAACTCACCTTTGAAGAGAAATATGTGGAATCTGAGCGCGCGCGGGTAGAATCACCAGGATCAAGCTGTTACCGCGTCCCTGGCAATAGCCGGAGGAGCCGGGCGTGTGGCCCTACGCTTTCACCCAACGCTCCGCGCGCGGATATACGCGCTTCGCATTCGTGGAGTAGATCCGATCTTTCTCGGCGCTGCCGAGCTTGGAATCGTCCACGTAACGGCGGGTGTTGTCGTAGTGGTCCTTCGTCTCGTCGTTCACGATGCCGGGGAAGGCTCCGTCGCATTCCGAGCCGAACAGGATGTTATCGAGCGGCACGGAGTCGAACAGCATCTGCATGTTCATGTGGTTGTAGATACAGGTATCGACAAACACATTACCGTTGCCGAGGATCTCGTCGGGGCTTGCCCAGTTGTTATACTTCGCGATCGCTCGCCAGCGGCCGATCTGGCACGGCAGCGCGCCGCCGCCATGCGGAATCAGGAAGCGCAAACGCGGGAACTCCTTGAACAGATCCCTGGCTATCATGAGTTGCACGAAACCCGTGATGTCGGCAATGAGATATTGAAGAGCCGTGTGCGGGAAATTCTTGTTGATCGACTCGCTGCCGTGCAGCACCAGCGGCAGATCGAGAGCCTGCGCGGCTTCGAACACCGGGTAATTGTGCTTGCCGGTGAAAGGCTGGTTCTGCCATCGGCCGCCCGTGCCGTCGGGATCGAAATTGAAGGCGACGAAACCGTCGTTGGCCCAGCGCTCGAGTTGTTTGGCAACCTGCGCGGACGGACAAGAAGGATGCTGCCCCAGCATGCCGACGGGCGCAAAACGCCCGGGGTGTAGCTGGCAGGCGCGCAGGACCAGGCTGTTGTTGAGATCGGCCCAGATGGCGTTCTGCTCGACCGTGCCGTCATGCGTCGCCATGGCCTTCGCTCGGGGAGACGCGAACGCGACATCGATGTGGCGCGAATCCATGAGGCCGACGACCTGCTGCAGGCTCTTGGAAACATCGGCGTCGGAGATGTTCGGAAGGGCATCGGGATTTTTCCCCGCGAGCTGCGCTTCGCGGAAGCCTTCCACTTCCGGGTGTTTCGCGAGACGGACAAAATGCTGGTGTGAGTCGATGATCATGTGTGGTTAGTTGAAATAAAGATGATAGCAGCGCGGCAGCCGCCCGGCCCGCGCGACGGCGTCAGTCTATTTCTTCGCGCCCTTGCCGACGTAGTGAGTGGCGTCCCTCTCCTCGCACACGAATTCCATGAGTTCGGTGTCCGGCATGAGCTGATGGTTCACGCGCACGGTGAAGGGTCTCGTGTAAGCTTTGGGGTCTTCGATGGTGATATCGATCTGCATCAGGCCATATTTCAGGCGTCGCCAACGTTCAATCATCTTGCCGGAGTTGGTGAGCGGACTGCCCTCCACGTCGAGCCAGACGTCGTCGCGAAACCCGGTGGTCTCCACGACCAGGGTGTCGCCTTCCCAGTGTCCGACCGAATAGCCATACCACCAAGGCGTGACATCATTCGGATTCGGCAACCGCCGGCCGTCGGTCAGAATCTGCCGCGTGTTGCCGTTGGCCTCGTAGAGGATTACGATGTCGCGCGGACTCTGGATCACCTTTCGAGGTTGGGGATGCATGTGAAGCTGGGTCAACCCAAGCGGCAGGCACGCCGCGTCCGGATTGTCCTTATTGTTATTGCCCTTCCGTTCCGCCCGCACCTGCGCGCCCCAAGGAGTCAACGGGGGGAGCTTCTCCTTAAAACCGGCGCCAATATTGAAGAACTGCGCCACTGGCGGATCATCCGGCGAAGTAGGAATCTCGAACGGCAAGGGAAGGGTGCCGTTCATCGATTCACCGCCGCGACCGCCCTTCCCGCGCGCCGGCTCCCACAATCCGGAGAAATCGGGCTTGCCATCCGCGGTCCGGGGCGGCGGCCCCGCCAGGTCGATTTTGCCGTCCTTCATCCTCGGGCCCGGTGTGGGGTAGGCCGGCCACTGCGCGGATATGGGGAGCGCGCCGGCTGCCACAACGGCCAGTACCGCCGCTGCAATTTTAGAAATACTCATCTCCGTATACTCTGTACGAAGGCAGGGCTTGCCGTCAACAGCGCCGGCGTCGAGATTGACGACCCCAAGGGTTTCCCCATCGGCCTCGGTTTCGGACTAAAAATAGTCTACTGCCATGTCGAGAACCGCCGGCAGGCTCCGACTAGCTTGTGAGGACGCGAAAAACGCTACCTCAACTGGAGGAAAACAAGAATGAAATACATTTTGCTGATGTCGGGCACCAAGGCAGGTGTCCATACGTACCATGCATGGTCCAAGGCAGATGCCGAGGCGCACATGGCCGTTCTGCACGCGATCAACAAGGAGTTGACGGAATCGGGCGAGTTCGTGGCGACCCAGGGTTTAACGGGTCCGGAAGAGGCCAAAGTCGTGCGCGGAGTAAAAAACGGCGTGCCGGTCACAGACGGCATCTTCCCCGAATCCAAAGAATTTCTCCTCGGCTACTGGATTGTCGACGTCCAGAGCCCGGAGCGCGCTTACGTAATTGCGAGCCGGATTTCCGCGGCCCCGGGACCCGGCGGAGTGCCCACGAATATGCCCATCGAAGTGCGGCGGTTTGCGAGCCATGCTCCGCAATCGCAATAGGAAACAAGCAGGAGAGCAACGTGAAATACATATTGATGATGAATGCGAAGAAGGACGACTGGGATGGGTACGCGAACTGGTCGAAGGACGATTTGCAGCGGAACGTCGCCTTCATGCGCGCCTTCAGCAAAGAGCTCAAGGACGCCGGCGTATTTGTCGCGACCGAGGGTCTGGGAATGCCTCAACAAGCCAGGATCGTCCGGGCCGGAAATGACGGAGAGCCGGTTACCGATGGAGTCTTCCCGGAATCGAAGGAGTTTCTGGCGGGCTACTGGATCATCGATGTGGAGAGCCCGGAGCAGGCGTACCGGATTGCCGCGCGTGCTTCGGCCGCACCGGGGCCCGGCGGAGCAGCAGGAAATATGCCGATCGAAGTGCGTCAAGTCCTCGGCAGCTTTGCAGATCTAGGACTTTGACGGAGCAAGAGAGAATCGTGGCGGGAGAATTGTTGAACAGTCCGATCGAGCACCTGTTGCGGGATCTGACGCCGCAGGTGCTCGGGGCTGTGGTACGCAGATTCCGTGACTTCGCCGCGGCGGAGGAGGCCGTTCAGGATGCCTTGCTCGCTGCGGCAACGCAATGGCCGGACGAAGGACTGCCCACCAATCCGCGCGCCTGGTTAATGCAGGTCGCCTTCCGCCGGATGACCGATCAGGTTCGGAGCGACTCTGCGCGGCGCCGCCGCGAGGACGAGGTGGCTTTGGTAGCGTCCCTTACGACTGAAAGCCCGTCGATCGATGCGGCTTCGGAAGAAGACGATACCCTCGTTCTTCTTTTCATGTGCTGCCATCCGGCGCTCACTCAGGCTTCGGCGATTGCCTTGACCTTACGGGCAGTGGGAGGCTTGACGACAGCGGAAATTGCCCGGGCTTTCCTGGTACCCGAGCCGACCATGGCGCAGCGGATCAGCCGCGCCAAGCAAAGCATCAAGGAGTCCGGCATTCCCTTTCAACTGCCCACTCCGGAGGAGCGGGCCCAACGTTTGCGGGCCGTTCTCCACGTGCTTTATCTGATCTTCAATGAGGGTTATACCAGCAGCGGTGGTTCTGCCCTGCAGCGGGTTGAGCTTTCGCGCGAAGCCATCCGACTGGCGCGAATCCTGCGTAGCCGCCTGCCCGAGGATGCGGAAGTCGCGGGATTACTGGCGCTCCTGCTATTGACCGATGCGCGCCGGATGGCACGAACGAATCGTGAGGGCGACCTGGTCACTTTTGACCAACAGGACAGGTCCCTATGGGACCGGCAACAGATCGCGGAAGGCGTTGCGCTCCTTTCCGCGGTGCTGCCGACGGGCTCGGTGGGTCCGTACCAGTTGCAAGCGGCGATTGCCGCGGTCCACGACGAAGCCGCCCGCGCCCAGGACACGGATTGGCCCCAAATCCTCGCGCTCTACGACCTTCTGCTCCGCATGACCGACAATCCGATGGTGACGCTGAATCACGCGATTGCCGCCGCCATGGTGCATGGGCCGCCCAGGGGATTGGAATTATTGAATGGGCTTAAGGCCGACGCCCGCGTTGCCGATCATCATCGTTTCCATGCCGTTCGAGCCCACCTGCTGGAAATGGCGGGTGACGCCGACACCGCGGTCAAAGAATATCGCGCGGCAGCGGGCAAAACAGCAAGCCTGCCGGAGCGCAACTACCTCTTGATGCAGGCGGCCCGCCTCTCGAGTGATCTGCGGAGCGCGAGCCGGCAGAAATAAAACTCACTTCTGCGCCATTACCCGCGCCGTGGCGCATTCTTCGGCCACCTTGAGAAAATTTAAAGCTTTGGCATTCCCCACGATGTATGGATTCGGCGTGACGGGGGCCTTAGCCAGCATCGGCAGGTTGATCTTCGACCGGTCCCAATCGGTGTGGTTGGCCAGGATGATATCCGCTCCCGCCTGCTTCACGATCTCGCTGAATCGCTCGACGGACCGGATGTACGTCCGGACGAATTCCGGATCCTGATTGAGCCCTACCCCGCCCCAGAGGGCCGCGACGTGCGACGTCCCCTTGTCCTTCACCGGAAATATTGTGGAGATCGTGCCCGGCGTATGACCGGGCGTGATGTAAAGCGTCAGCGTTTCGTCGCCCAACGTGAGCTTCTGGCCGTCGGTAGCCTCCATATCGCGCTTCGGCTTGGTTCCCACGGTCCTCTTCTCGAGTACATCCCAGTCGGCCGGCGACATGATGACGCGCGTGCCGTAATGCTCCTGAAGGAAGCGCGCGCCGCCGTCGTGATCGGGGTGAGCGTGGCTGACGATCGCATATTTGATCGTGGCCGGATCCAAACCCATCTTCTTCATCCCATCCGCGACCTCGTCCTCGACCGAATAGTCAAAGATTGTGTCGAGGACGATGATGCCTTGAGAGGTCGTAATCGCCCACACGGCGTATTCGGACTGGCCGAAAAAATACAGGTTGTCGAAAACCTTCACCGGGTCGGCATGCCACGTCGAGCGGTCCGGGGGTCCCGACCGCCTGGGCCCGCCGGCGCGCTGCCCGCCCCGCTGCGCTCCTGCTGCCGCGCGCTGGCCCCCTGGGCCGGGCCCGTAACATTGGAATTGGAATAGATTCTGAAAATCATCGCCCGCCGCGGCTTTTGCGGCAGCGATGTGGGCGTCGGGGGTGTCGCTACCGGCATCCTTTGAGTTTTGGGCCGCCAGAGCAGCGACCGGCAGCAGCAATGCAACCGCGATTTTCATAGACATTCATTGTATTCGCGGAGTGAGATCCGCAACGCGGAGATCGCTCGAACACAGGCCTGCCGCACTGCCTGCATGATATGATCCTCAATATCGTGAGGAGTGTCCGGATGATCAAACAAATTCTCGCATGGGGGGCGATGAGCGTCGGGGTCGGCCTGATCTTGGGGCCGGCAGCTGCGCAACAGCCCGCGGCCAAGAAGAACTGGACGCCGCCCAAAACTCCGTGGGGAGAGCCTGACCTTCGAGGAATTTGGCCACTCAACCATCTGATCGCGACACCCTTCCAGCGGCCCGAACAGTACGGCGACCGCCGGCTCCTGACGGATGAAGAATTCGCTGCGGCGCAGAAACGGGCAGAAGGCCGCAACAAACGGTTCGAGTCCGGAGCCATCCCGCAGGCCGATTCCGGAACCCAGGTGCTGCGGCTGACATCTTTGCTGAGCGAACCCGCCAATGGCCGCTTCCCTGCCCTGACGGAGCATGGAAAAGAACTGTATGCCAATATGCACGGGAGCTACAAGCCCGGCCAGACCGTCTTCGACAGCCCCGCCGATTTCGACGAATGGGACCGCTGCATCACCCGCGGCATGCCCGTTTCGATGGAGCCGCGCAACTACAATAACGGCCTCCGCATCATGCAGTCACCCGGCTATGTGCTGATTGTGCTTGAAATGGCGCACGAGGTCCGCATCATTCCGACCACCCCCCAGCCGCCGCCCGATCCGGCCATCAAGACGTGGATGGGAGAGTCGCGCGGACACTGGGAAGGCAATACACTCGTGGTCGAGACGACCAACTTCAATGGCAAGGGCGACCTGACCAACTCCGGCGTCCCCGGTTCACCGCCCCTCACACCCAACTCCGAACAAGAGCGCATCACCGAACGCTTCACGCGAACTGACCCCGAGACGATCGAATACAAAATGCGAGTCGAAGACCCGGACGTAATCGTCAGCCCGTTTACCGTCGAATATCCGATGAAGCTGGATAACAAGTATCAGATGTTCGAGTACGCGTGCCACGAAGGCAACGAGGCAATCCACGGTTACATAGTGAACTCCCGCTACGAGCGGGCGCACCCCAAAGCGCCGAAATAGGCGGCCGGCGCCCGACGTGAATTCGGAGTTTGCGAGTGTCTGGGGAACAGGCGTATCTCGATCAAGCAATCGGCCGGTATGCGCCGAACGTAGCGGCGACGGCGCGCGCGGGCCTGAAGAAGCTGCGCACGCGCTTTCCAGGCGCGCGGCAACTGGTGTATGAGCGACGCCAGTCGCTGCCGATTGGCTTCGCCCCTGCAGCGGGCGGGTCAGCGGTGTTCTCGATCGTACTCTACCCGCGATGGGTCCGATTCTTCTTCCTCGAAGGCGTCGCGCTTGAGGACCCGCAGAACCGCCTCGAAGGCGCCGGCAACCAGGTCCGCTCGATCCGCGTGGACGAGCGCGCGTCGATCCTCGACGACCCCTACATCAAGGGGCTGATCGCGCAGGCTGTCCAAGTGGCGGGCGCGGACCTGAAGACAGGCAGCGGCCAAGTCGTGCTGAAGTCCAAGATTGCAACCGACCCGCGCCGCTCCGTGGCGAGGTTTAGCGGGAAGTCGCCCACCCGGCGCAAGCCGGGGAGTTAGGATCCGCCCCGAGCGCAGGCAGCGCTGACAAATTCGACCGAGCTATTGTCCCGACTCACGGCCCCGGCGCGGCGAGGACCGATTGCCACCGGTGCCGGCCCTGGCGCCTTTTTCGAGCAGGTAACTGATCACGCTCGGGTACTTCAAGGCCTGCGCGCCATCGAGTGCGGTGCGCCCATCATCATTGGCCGTATTGATATCGGCACCCAGATCCACGGCGAGTTTGACCGTTTCCAGCGTCAGTGATTCCTGTTCGGAGCGAGGGGGAGATACCCAAGCCTCGGAACCCGTCGAATCCCGGTTGCCGCTTTCGCCGGTGACCCCGACCGCAGCCAGTAATGCCGTCGCAGTCGACGTGCGCTTTTGCTGGCCGGTGCCCTGCGACGCCACCCAGCTCACGTGCAGCACGAAGCGCGGGTCAGCTCCGTGGTCGGCCAGCAGGCGCATCACTCTGGGTTCTTCGAAGCGGGCCGCCAGCCAGAATGGGGTCGCTCCCACCATCGACGGTTCGAAATGGAAATCTCGCGACGAGCGGCGCGTCGGAGTCCAAGTACGCAACGGAGCGTTGGGATCGGCATGATGTTCGAGCAAAGCCGCCACCATCTCCTCGTCTCTCCGCATGATGGCTTCGTGGAGAGCGGTGAACCCGTTGGGCGCTGCATTCGGGTCGGCGCCGTGTTCCAACAGAAACTTGACCAGGCCCGTGAAGCCCGAGTGCGCCGCCAGCGTGGTCGCGCTCACTCCCCAGGCGTCTGCATCATTCACATCGGCGCCCGCCGCCACCAGAAGCTTCGCGGATTCCAAATCGCCGACCCGGGCGGCAAACATCAGCGCCGTTTCGCCCCCGTGCGGGATCGCCTTGTTGTAAGGAAGATAACCGTGCGGAGGAACCGCCATCACTTCGTTCCAGACATCGGAGCGGAGCTGGAGATCCGGATGGTGCGCGAGCAACACCTTTACCACCGTCGGATGCTTCTGGGCGACGGCCCACATGAGCGCCGTCTGGCCCCTAGCCCCCCGCGCATCCACGCGCGCTCCTTGGGCCAAAAGTTGTTCGACAACCGCCGGGTACCCGGAGCGGGCGGCCACCATCACGGGAGTCTCGCCGGCAAGCAGCGCAAGATTCGGATCCGCTCCGGCGCGCAACAGGCGGGTGACCATGCCCGAATCTCCGTTCTGGCTGGCGAGCCAGAGAGGAGTCACGCCGAGATCGGTCGCCGCGTTCGGCTTCGCCCCTGCGCGAAGAAGCAGATCGGCAGCTTCGGCGTCGTTCTGGTACGCCGCCCAATGGAGCGCCGTGGAACCGTCCGGCTCCGCCGTGTTGACGTCCACTTTCTTTCGCAGCAGGGAGCGGAGCGTTACATGATCGCCATGCTTAGCCGCATCGATCAGTGCCGGCCCCGCGGATTTGGTTTCCGGCGCGCCGGCGGCACAGAGACTGCCCGCTATCAGGATCGCGACTCCCAAAGGCGCGCACCGCAACGAGTATCGAAAGCACCGCGAAACGGGCGCGTTCATAGGGCTCCCCCCTCACGGCAGTATAATGCGAACCGCCACGCAGCGAAAGCGGGGGGTGAGTGACACGGGGGCGTGCCCCACATCGCGGGGCGTCAGCCGCACGTTCCCTCTGCTCCCTCGGCGCGCGACCTACGTTAAGACAGGCAAGGCATCAAACACGCAGGGACACACCATTTGTTTCTCTGCGTCTCCGCGCCTTTGCGGTGCTTCTTATCTTCGCGAGGAAATTATTTCTGGCGTCCTTCTTCGGTCTCGCCCGAGCCGCCCATGCCGATCTTCCGGCCGTCCGGAAACTCGATCGATTGCGAACTGGCGCGGAAAGACCCATCCTTCGCCTGGTAGGCGACGACTTTGATCCGCGTTCCGGCAGGGAGCGAATTCCGGTTCCAGCCCAGACGCAGCAACACCGAAGGCGATCCGCCTTCAATCCGCCACCGGTCCATCTTGCCGTCTGCGTTCGGTACGTCGATCACCAGCCAGGAATGCGGATTCACCCATTCCATCTCGACGACTTTCCCTTCGAGCGTGACCTGCTTGTTCCGGTCGAACTCCGCCGAAAACGAATGATGCGCCGCAACGGGCAATACTGCCGCCATCAACATGCCGGCACCCACTACTACCTTCAGCAGTCTGCTGTGCATTGGGCTGACTCCCTTGTCACTATTCATTATGGCATGCATCTTCTGCGAGCTTCCGCGCCCAGCTTCCACCACACCGGCCTCGCTCAGGGCTTCGGTTGCAGCAGGTCACGATACAGCAGCATATCGGCATAGGGCACGCATTTGAGCTCCTGCAGTTGCGCGTTGTTGTCAATCAACCGGTATAACGGCATCTCGATCGTCCACGGCCGCGAGAATGTTTTCGGATCCTCCAGTGTCGCCTCATACCAGATGTGATTGACGTCCAGCAGTTTGAACCGCTCCGTGACCTTTAACTGGTTGGAGGCGAAGTTTCCGGCGCGATCGAGCCACGACTTGCCGTTTTGTGAGGTCGTGGTAACCACCAGGTCGTTGCCGTCCCAATCTCCGTTCGAACGGCCCATCCACGAATCGACCGGCAGATCCTCATGATTTTTCATATAAATGACCCGGTTCGCAGCGGCAAACGGATAAACCATGAGAAGGTCGTCGCCCTCGCCCTGGAAAATCTGAAAGGGCCGATTCTGGTAGACGACGCGCGGCACTCCGAGCATATAGCACTTGGCCTCCGGGTCGGCCTCGGGCCAGTGCGATCGGTTCTCGTTGCGCTGCTTGAGCGCGTCCGGCAGGTACGGAATCGTGCCGCCCCCCTTCAGAACGCTCGGTCCCGCCGGAATGACCCCGATCGCACCGAGTTGCCCAAACTCTTTCGGGAATCCTTCGACCGAGTGCCCCTCCAGGTTCCAATAAGCCGTGTTCACGGCCTGCCAGATTCCGTTGAGATTCGGACGTGCGCCGATCTTTGCCGGACGATCCAGCTTCTGCGCCTGCGCGCCGATTACGGCACACCACAAGACTGCCGCCGTCATGATCGTGCGGATGAATCGCTTGTGCAATCTATAATTCCCCTTGTTCTCCGTCAAGTCTATCGATTGGACCCGCCGTGATGAAATTCTAACGCACTCCCCGCCGATCCTTCAAAGTAGAGCGCGCCGTGCGAAGCCTGTAAAACGGGGGCGAGCGCATCCTGCGACACGGAAAAGGTATATCCGCCGATTGTGATCGCACCCGTTCGCGGCCTCACGGACCATTCACCGCAACCTGGTATTCGATGGTGCCCGAGCGCCCCTGAGGACCCGGCAAATAGCCAAAATTGCGAGCGCTACTTCCATGAGCGCCTGCTGTTAGAGAATGGGCGCATCGCGGGCGCCCGGAAGAAGCCTTCGCCGTTAGCTGGTGAACAGCTTCACTCGGGCCCGGTGACCCCGTCCTAATTTTCCATTGCACGTGTAGAGCACGACGTCTGTCGCTTCGGCCAGGGCAATATACCCGGCATCATAAGCCGTGAAATGGTTCCGTAGCACCCAAATACGGCCAATCAAGAGCATGTGGGAATACCGCTCGCCGGCAGAGCCGTAAGGGCTGCGAGCATCTGCCGACAGCGGTGAGCATCGATGCGCTGGCCTGCAGCCAGTCGCCGAATCGCGCTCAGCACTTCAATGTCGATCAACTGAGGAACAAGAAAAGATTCGTCACTCCGGGCGAGTTCATTTCGGATCGAGTCGGCCAGAATGCCGTTGGTGAGGAGTTCGACCACTACCGACGCATCGAGAACGATCATCGTTGTCTCGTAGTTCGCGTATGATCTGCGCGGCGTTTCGCTTGGCTGCAATCGGCTTCGCCTGTTGGGTACGCTCCAGCCACTCTTGCATCGTCGGCCTCTCCGCCACACGCTCCAACTCCCTCTTAATGAAATCGGAAAGCTCATGCCCTCCCGCGCGGCTGGCGATTTCAGTGTGCCATGGACAGAATACGGCACATCCCGCACTTGGATCAGCGCAGAAATCGTCAATGCGCCAGGAATGCCCACCGCGCAAAATCAGGCCGGGAATCTCGTCGCACGCAATAACCACCTTCTTTCCTGCCGCGGCAGCGCTTTCGAGTGCGACGGTCAGTGACCGCGTAAGGTTTCGGCTGCGACACGCCACTACTTTCCAAAAAGGCGCCGATTCCCTACCTACCGCGCCGACGTGACTGCCGCGCCTTCGTGCTCCCTGCATCCCTTCTTCGCTTCCTCGAACCCGTCGAACAACCGCCCGGCATGCTCACCCGCCAGCGTGTCCATGCGGTGCGGCTGGCCCTTCTCGACCGTATACCGCGCCACCGTCCCCTTCGACCGCAGGAATTCCGCCTCGCTCTTCATCTCGCCGTGCCACATGTACGGGTCGTTCTCACCCACGTACATGAAGACGCACATCTTCGAAATCGCCTCGAGTTTAGCCGCGCTCGGCTCCCACATATATCCGGGGAACGCGGTCACCGACAAAAAATACTGCGGGTTCAGAGCCGCCACGTGGAATGCCGCAATTCCCCCATTCGACGGTCCGGCGATATGAAACTTGCCGTCCTGGATCTTGTAATCCGCCAGGATCATTTTCAGAAACTCCGGAAAAATGCGCGCGCCGCCTTCGAAGAACAACTCATCATCTGGGGCGGCCGGCGCCACCACGATGTACCCGCGCTTCTCCGCTTCCGGGCGCAGGTTGTTCTTGAGCACACGGTCCACCGTGTCCATCGTCTGCGGGCCGCCGCCTAACGCCAGGATCGCCGGATACGCCTTCGCCGGATCATACCCGTTGGGGAGAACCACCTTATACTGCACGGTGGTCTTGCCCACCTTCTTGCTCTTCTCCAGCAACTCCGCTTGCGCAAACTGGCTCGCGGCCAGCACTGTCACAAGCACCGCGGCCCACCGCGGTAACCATTGAGATCTCTGTCGTTTCATCGGAACCTCCGGTTTCAGGAACGGCAACACCGAATCTGTACAGTGTATCAGTCACGAGCCGACGCAACTTCGGGATCCGCTTTAGAACCTGCACCTTAGGTCACAAACCCGCCTCGGCGGAACCACGTCCGCGCCGGATGCGGGCAGATAATAAGAATGTGAAGGCGATCCGACGCTGTCCGATCCGGGTTTCCGGAGATTCAAACGGGATCGGCCAGTTCGAGTGGATCCACTCGGAAACCGCATCGGAAGCTCTTTGTTTGCAGCAAACTTATCCGGTTCCCCGAGTGGATCCACTCGAAAAAAGACGCCAGGTTCTTTTTTTAGACGTTGAGCAATGCGGTGCGCCCATCCACCTCAAGCTGAGGCGCAGCATGGGGACTCGCATTGGCAGCAATCAGCCGATCGAGCGCATCCAGCACCTGCGGGTTATATTCCGGTGCATCATGCCGCATTTTCGCAGCTGCGCTTCTGCCCGAGAGACCTTGCCCGGCCAGGCGGTCGAAATCCGTCGCCACCCGCAGCATCTGAGAGCCAATCGCAACCCGCAAAGCCTCGGGGCCAAACACCGCTCCTCCGTCGAACGAGTCCATTTGATGTTGGATCATCTGAGCGACTAAAGATAAGCGGGACACCGGGCATATCAAGCGATAGGCCACGGCCGGATGGTTGCGGATCTGCCGCTCTTCGTCAGCCAGGAGAGCCATCCCCGCAAAATACTTGCTGAGCACCTCGGGCGGAACTGAGAGGCATCCGATCAACGACAGTAATCCCGCTGCCTCCAGCTCCCATAAATGGCCAAGATTCAGTTCACCCGAAAGACCCCGAATCAGCCGCCGAATCCGCGGAGTACGACCGAATGCCTCCGGGCTCCTACTAGCCAGAAGATCCATCAGCATCGCGACGGCTCCGATCAGAGTGTTCCGAAGCAGATCCTTCTCGGCACAAATCAATCGGTATTGACTGAGCGCGGCATCGAGCGTGCTCGTGAGGAGCTCTTGCGGACAAGGTTTCCGCAAAAACCGGAAAATATGGCCGTCGTTGAAGGCCTCGATGGCCGTTTCCAGATCCGCCCAACCCGTCAACAGGATGC